>Ga0209379_10002428_pt1 | contig 11346 bp, 15 predicted proteins | sample tdDd001_FD_187124 | JGI IMG/M metagenome (GOLD analysis project Ga0209379, IMG submission 187124) | Marine sediment microbial communities from the Atlantic coast under amendment with organic carbon and nitrate - tdDd00.1 (SPAdes)... | ecosystem: Environmental > Aquatic > Marine > Coastal >...
GATTGCTGACGTAAAAACGCGATTTGCTCTAGCTAAGCGACTACGCTTACGTGCGGTTATTTTTGTTAATTCTATTGAATTTTAAAACCTCCCCATTTGGGGAGGTTTTTTTATGTCCAAAATTCAATCGTGGTGAATTTTGGAGATAGTCACTACTGTTATAGGGAAGAAGATCATGGCGAACTCGCTTTACCAGAAGCACATCATCTCTATTCCAGAGCTTTCACGTGAAGAACTGGAACTGATTGTTGAAACTGCAGGTCAACTAAAAAAAGAACCTCGTCCAGAACTGATTAAAAACAAGGTCGTAGCTAGCTGTTTCTTTGAACCATCCACACGTACTCGCTTGTCATTCGAGACTGCGATTCAACGTATCGGTGGCGATGTGATTGGTTTTGACAATGATGGAAACACCTCCCTGGCAAAAAAAGGCGAGACACTGTCTGACTCGGTACAAGTTATCTCCTCTTACGTTGATGCATTCGTGATGCGCCACCCTCAGGAAGGCGCGGCTCGCCTTGCATCTGAGTTCTCTAACGGTGTACCAGTCATCAACGCAGGTGACGGCGCAAACCAACACCCTACGCAAACCCTACTCGATCTATACACAATCGCCGAAACGCAAGGCCGTCTGGATAACCTTAACGTCGCGTTTGTTGGTGACCTAAAGTACGGTCGCACGGTGCACTCTTTGACGCAAGCACTGGCAAAGTTCAGCAACATTCGTTTCTTCTTCGTCGCACCAGACGCACTGGCAATGCCAGATTACATCTGTGAGGAGCTTGACGAAGCAGGCATTCAATACAGCCTGCACACTGATATGGAAAGTGTCGTCCCTGAGCTAGATATTCTTTACATGACGCGCGTACAAAAAGAGCGTTTTGACGAGTCTGAATACGCACATATCAAGTCCGCTTATATCCTAACAGCAGCACTATTGGAGGGTGCGCGTGACAACCTAAAAGTACTCCACCCACTACCTCGCGTGGATGAAATCACCACGGATGTGGATGCAACTCAACACGCCTACTACTTCCAACAAGCACAGAACGGTGTATACGCTCGTCAAGCGTTGTTGGCATTGGTTCTTAACGAAACACTGTAATCGAGGGAGAAAAAACATGACTAAAGAAACTCAATTGCAGGTAGAGGCAATCAAAAACGGCACAGTAATCGACCATATTCCTGCACAAATTGGTATCAAAGTGCTGAAACTGTTCGACATGCATAATTCTTCTCAGCGCGTAACTATCGGTCTGAACTTGCCTTCTTCTGCTCTGGGTCACAAAGACCTACTGAAGATTGAAAACGTGTTTATCAATGAAGAGCAGGCAAGCAAGCTAGCACTTTACGCACCACATGCAACCGTAAACCAAATCGAAAACTACGAAGTAGTTAAGAAGCTTGCACTAGAACTGCCTGAGCGAATTAACAACGTGTTTGAGTGTCCGAACAGCAACTGTATTACACACAACGAGCCTGTTGCGAGCAGCTTCCAAGTGTTCGAGAAGAAGGAAGAAATCCGTCTAAAGTGTAAATACTGTGAGAAAGTCTTCGCGCGTGAGATCGTGACTGAGCGTTAATTTCCCGCTTCGAATCTTGCTAACGATAAATTGACCAATACCCCGCTCATGCGGGGTATTTTGCTCTTTACGTGCTTCATGTTTAAAGGCAAACTGCTTATTCTTAAGAACACTCAAAATGCTTGAGTAAACTCTTTATTCCCCTAAACAGATGGAACAATTCAAATGACGAAAGTACTTCACACTGAGTCTGCACCAGCAGCAATCGGTCCTTACGTTCAAGGCGTAGATCTAGGCAACATGGTTCTTACTTCTGGCCAAATCCCGGTAAACCCAGCGACAGGTGAAGTGTCTGCCGACATCGCAGAGCAAGCTCGTCAATCTCTAGAAAACGTAAAAGCTGTAGTTGAAGCGTCAGGCCTTAAAGTAACAGACATCGTTAAAATGACAGTATTCGTGAAAGACCTAAACGACTTCGGTACAGTAAATGAAGTTTACGGTAAATTCTTCGATGAACACGAAGTAGCAAACTACCCTGCACGTTCTTGTGTAGAAGTCGCTCGTCTGCCTAAAGATGTTGGCATCGAGATTGAAGCAATCGCAGTTCGCAAATAATTGCACTTGCTAACAAGCATAAAAAAACGGGTAGCTCAGGCTACCCGTTTTTTATTGTCTTTTTGCTGCTGTATCGCAGTAAGGCTTAAGCTGCGTTGCGCTGTTTCACTTCTTCATCCAACGCTTCTAGCTTCTCTTTCATTTGCTCACGACAGCTGTTCGCCAGCTCACGGACACTCTCTTTACCGTAGCCCTCAGAGCTTACTGGCGGCAGCATCTCAATGATTACATGTCCGTTGTTCCAACGATTTAATTTAATATGATCAGTCGAACTGCATACGATTGGAATGATTGGCACTTCTGCACCAATAGCCGCATGAAACGCACCAGTCTTAAATGGCAGCAAACCACGGCCACGAGAGCGAGTACCTTCTGGGAACATCCATATTGAAACATCACTGTTCTTGATGCTATCCACAACTTGGTCAATGGTACCTTTCGCTTTAGAACGATTCGCACGGTCGATCAGAATATTGCCAGTTAGCCAATAAAGCTGACCAAATAGAGGCATCCACGCCAAACTCTTTTTACCTACGGTAACCACTTTTGGTGTAACCGCTGAAGACACGGTGAAAAGGTCCCAGTTGTTTTGGTGGTTTGCAATATAAACATGCTGACCACGCGAATACGCATCTTCTGGAATTCGTAGCTCAAGCTTGATACCAAATACACGCGACATCTTGCCGAATAGACGGCCGAAAGTGAAAACATGCTTAGGGTTTCTAGGGCTTAGTAGGCAGTAACCACAACCACCAATAAACATCACAATTGCGAAAATTGCGACAGCAAATACACGTAACAGTGCAATCATTGTTGTTCTCCAAGAACCAGCTTTACGCCAGCTACAGCTATTATTGTCTCTTTTGACATAGTCATGAACTATGCAAGAAAGCGCGATACAAAAAAGCCGAAACCAACGTTTCGGCTCTCTTCATATCCAAGTCACCTGCACCGCAGTTTAACTTGCCTCGCTCACTCGCTCAATATTTGCGCCAAGTGCAGCCAGTTTATTTTCGATTTTGTCGTAACCGCGGTCAATGTGGTAAATACGATCAACGATGGTTTCACCTTTCGCAATACAACCCGCAATGACCAAACTTGCCGAAGCTCGTAGGTCAGTTGCCATTACTTGTGCACCACTTAGTGAATCTACATCGCCACAGATAACCGTATTGCCTTCAATTTCCGCTTTCGCGCCCATACGCATCAGTTCAGGTACGTGCATGAAACGGTTTTCAAAGATCGTTTCTGTGATTACGCCGCCGCCTTTCGCCATCATGTTCAATAGCGTGAATTGCGCCTGCATGTCAGTAGGGAAACCTGGGTGCGGAGCCGTGCGGATGCTTACTGCTTTCAGCTCACGGTCAGTCATATCAACAGAAATCCAGTCATCGCCAGTTTCTACCAATGCGCCTGCTTCTTCTAGCTTAGCCAGTACCGCTTCTAGAAGGTGTGCATTGGTATTACGACATACCACTTTGCCGCCAGAAACCGCTGCCGCTACTAGGAAAGTACCGGTTTCGATACGGTCAGCCACAACGTTGTGCTTACCGCCACCTAGACGCTCAACGCCCTCGATAGTGATGGTATCAGTACCTGCACCAGAGATTTTCGCGCCTAGCGTGTTTAGGAAGTCTGCCGTATCAACGATTTCAGGTTCACGCGCTGCGTTGTCTAGCGTTGTTGTGCCCTCAGCAAGTGCTGCTGCACACATGATAGTGATGGTTGCACCAACACTTACTTTGTCCATCACGATGTGTGCACCTTTTAGGCGACCATCTACTTCCGCTTTAACGTAACCATCTTCTAGTGTGATGGTTGCACCAAGCTGCTCTAGACCTGTGATATGTAGATCAACAGGACGAGCACCAATCGCACAACCGCCAGGTAGAGAAACTTGACCTTTACCAAAACGAGCCACTAATGGGCCAAGTGCCCAAATTGATGCTCGCATGGTTTTCACCAAGTCGTAAGGCGCACAGTACTCATTAATACTGCTTGGATCGACATGAACAGAACCATTGCGGCTGACTTTAGCGCCCAAGCGCTTTAGCAGTTCCATGGTTGTGTCGATATCACGAAGGTGTGGTACGTTTGCTACTTCTACTGGCTCTTCAGCCAAAATTGACGCAAATAAAATCGGCAGTGCTGCGTTTTTTGCACCTGAAATGGTCACTTCACCAACCAACGGCTGATCTGACCCAATAACTCGAAACTTTTCCATTATAAACCTTATAGCGACATTAGCTTTTTATCACGAGCCCACTCATCTGGAGTGAACGCTTTAATCGATAGTGCGTGAATGTCGTTACGCTGGATGTAATCCATCAGAGGACCGTAAATTAACTGCTGCTTCTTAACGCGGCTCATTCCATCGAAACAAGCATCAACAGCAACCACCTCATAATGGCTACCTTCACCTTTTACATGCACTTCTTGAAGGTTTAGTGCTTCTTCTAATAGCTGTTGTACTTTTGCGCTATCCACAATTTACCCCTGATAATTCTGTATGTGTTTTGCCACTAAGGATTCAACATTACTAAGTTGAAACAAAGTGCGCAGTTGCGCTGGCACGAAACTCAGCATTATATGACAGTTTTGCTTTTTTGCATGCTCTAATAAGTGGATTAACATCACCATTCCTGCAGAGTCAACACGCTCAATATCCAATAAAGAGCACTCTAATTCGGTTTGTGATGGTTGCCACTTCTGTGCCTCAACCCAAAGAGCCGGAACGGTTTCACGATCCAGCGCTCCTGTAAGTTTAAGAATACCAGCCTGTAAATGCCACTGTTCCATTACTTTTCCGCCTCAAAGCGAATCGGTTGTTCCGCCAGCTTTTCTAGATCTTTTGCTACCGCAAGAATACCATCTTGACGGATTTTCGTGTTCCATTCAGATTGTTTGCTCGACAGTAAGCTAATACCTTCAGCAACCATATCAAATGCCAACCACTCGCCTGTTTTCTTGTCTTTGCGCAGTTTGAATTCAAGCCTAATGTTAGGACGCGGAGCATCAATAATATCTACCTTAATGCTCGTAATACGTTTAGATGAATCCAATTTTGGTTCTGGGCCAAAAGCGATTTGTTGATCAGAATATTGCGTTAATACTTGCGCATAAGATGTCACTAAGTAAGCCCGAAATGCTTTGATAAACTCCCCTACATCTTCACGCTTTGCCCCTTTTAAGTTAGGTCCAAGCAATTTCAATGCAGCGTAGCGATCGTTAACGTAAGGCATCAGCTCTTCTTCAACGATGGTTTTTAACAAATTAGGGTCTTGTTTGATCTTCGGCTGTTCAGCCTTGAGGCGGTCAAACGTCACTTCCGCAACTTGCTTCATCATTTGGTATGGCTGTGTTTTATCGACTTCATCAGCAACAACACCAAATGCTGCGAACGTTGCTAAAAAAGAAAGTAATAATCTAGAAAACATGGGTTATTCCTTACTCGTATCGCCTGAGCCACCAATGCTATATAGAACCTGCCCGATTAGGTCTTCCAAGACCAATGCTGACTTGGTGTCTTCGATGGTATCGCCATCTACAAGCATTTCTTCATCGTCAAAAACAAAACCAGGCACTAAGCCTATGTACTGTTCACCAATCAATCCCGATGTCAATATTTGCACACTCGAGGTTTCTGGGAACTGGTTGTATTGACTGTTAATCGACAAGCTCACTACTGGCAGTAGATTATCCGCATTTAGCGTAATATCACTCACTCGACCGATAACCACACCACCAACCTTCACAGGTGAGCGAACTTTTAAACTACCAATATTATCGAACTCGGCTTTCAAGGTGTAAGTATTGCCAGAGCCAATGCTTTTTACGTCAGCAACCTGAAAAATCATCACAAGAATCGCGCAAATTCCCGCTAATACAAAGCTGCCAACCCATAATTCTGTTTTACGTGTTTGTTGCATGATTAATTCCCAAACATCAATGCGGTCAGTACGAAGTCTAAGCCCAGTACTGCTAAAGAAGAATGCACTACAGTGCGCGTCGTTGCTCGGCTGATCCCTTCAGACGTCGGAATAGCGTCATAGCCATTAAACAAAGCAATCCAAGTAACGGTAATAGCAAACACGATACACTTGATCATGCTGTTACCGATGTCTTGACCTAATTCGACCGAAGACTGCATTGCAGCCCAGAAACTACCATGGTCTACGCCTTTCCAATCGACGCCAACAAGCTGAGCGCCCCAAATCCCCACAGCCATAAAGATCATAGCAAGTAGAGGCATTGAGATCGCCCCCGCCCAAAAGCGTGGCGCTATCACTCGTTTCAGCGGGTCAACCGCCATCATTTCCAAGCTAGACAACTGCTCAGTAGCTTTCATCAGACCGATTTCTGCCGTTAATGCTGAACCAGCACGACCTGCAAACAACAGCGCAGTTACTACGGGCCCAAGTTCACGTAGCAATGACAAGGCCACCATTTGACCAAGGCTGCCCTCTGCACCGTAATCCACCAACACCACGTAGCCTTGCAAGCTAAGTACCATGCCGATGAACAAACCAGATACCACGATGATAGCCAACGATTGAACGCCTACGGAATAAAGCTGCTTGACCAGCAAAGGCAAATTTTTAATTGGCTGAGGTCGAGTCAATAATGCACCAACAAGCATCAAGGTTGCACGACCGAATGCTTCGCAGATGGCTAATGTGCGTCTTCCTAAAGAAGCGACAAATTGAATAAAGCTATCGACCATCAAATAAATCCTTTTCGATACTTTGAGCTGGGAAGCGGAATGGTACTGGCCCATCCGCTTCGCCTTGTAAAAACTGCTGCACGCGAGGGTCAGGATTGTCTCTCAACTCTTGTGGTGTGCCAAACGCAATCACTTTGCCATCAGCCATCAAGTAAACCCAATCGGCAATGCTCATCACTTCGGGCACATCATGAGAAACGATAATGGAGGTCACACCTAGCGCTCGATTCAAATTACTGATCAGCTCAACAAGCACACCCATGGTTATTGGATCCTGACCAACAAAAGGTTCGTCGTACATGATAAGGTCAGGGTCGAGCGCTATCGCGCGGGCTAATGCAGCACGGCGAGCCATACCACCAGAGAGCTCGCTTGGTTTTAACTCCGCAGCCCCTCGTAACCCTACAGCTTCAAGCTTTAGCAGCACCATGGTTCGGATTAATTCTTCGGGGAGAACTGTATGTTCACGCAAAGGAAACGCGACATTATCGAAAACGTTCAAATCAGTAAACAGAGCGCCTGATTGGAACAACATACTCATCTTTTTACGAGCATGGTATAAGTGCTTTCGAGATAATCTAGGGATGTTGTCACCGTCAAACCAAATCTCGCCCTGCTCTGGATATAATTGGCCACCAATTAAGCGCAATAGAGTCGTTTTACCTATTCCAGATGGCCCCATAATTGCGGTAATTTTCCCTCTCGGGATATGTAACTCAATGCCATCGAAAATCCTACGTTCTCCTCGCGAGAAAGTAAGATTGTTCACTGTAACTAAATCATCGTTTGGCATAGCATTTTTCTCTTACTCATAGGTAAAGACAATCAGTAAAGTATACCCATTGCTCCAATAGCTACTCATTTCAGCCAACTGACTTGGCAATAAAAATCATTTGAGTACGACTCAAGCTTGTCATCATAAGCAGATCGGCGGTGGATTAAAAGTGAATTAAAAGCACTGTTCAATTAAAGAAAACCATAAAATTTCAAAGAATTCTCAAAAGAGCACACATTTTAAGGTGTAGAGCGGTTTAGAGTTGACCTACACTCGGTTGCATTATCTTCATTCGCGATTGAGCAACAATTAAACACAAATTCGTTACTAACTTTTAATTTATGCATTGTTTATCTTCCATTTTTGGTCGCAAAAGGTCAAAATTAGCGGTTACTCATTTTGCTTATTTATTACCTAGGAATCATCATGCTCGAAGCCGTTGCGTTGCTTATCGTCGGTCTTGTTTTACTTGTTTGGAGTGCAGATAAGTTAGTTTTTGGCTCCGCTGCTCTAGCCCGCAACGTCGGTATTTCACCACTAGTGATCGGCATGACCATTCTAGCAATGGGCTCATCTGCACCAGAAATGATGGTTTCAGCAACCGCAGCATGGGATGGCAAAACCGATACAGCGGTTGGTAACGTACTGGGTTCAAACATCGCTAACATTGCTTTGATCCTAGGTATTACTGCGATTATCAAACCACTTTCTATAAGCTCTGCCGTGATTCGCCGTGAACTGCCTTTGATGATAGCAGTTACTGTGCTTGCCGGTATTTTGCTATGGGATAGCCACTTAGGTTTCTATGAAGGCATCTTGTTATTCATTCTGTTCGCTGGTTTCTTATTTGCCATGCTGCAAATCAGCCGTAAAGAGCAGAAAGCCGGTGACGCGTTTGTTGATGAACAAGAATCTGAAGTTCCAGAAGGCGTAACTAACCCTAAAGCAATTATGTGGGTCGTGATTGGCTTGATACTGCTTCCCTTAGCAGCGAGCATGCTGGTAGACAATGCTGTTATCATCGCTAAATACTTTGGTATGAGCGACCTTGTGATCGGTCTAACTATCATTGCCATTGGTACTAGCCTTCCAGAGCTAGCCGCTTCTCTTGCAGGTGTTCTTAAAGGCGAAGACGACATGGCTGTAGGTAACATCATCGGTTCAAACGTATTCAATATTCTTGCGGTAATGGGCCTACCAGGCATTATCAACCCATCGATGCTTAGCGAATATGCAATGGGTCGTGATTTCTGGGTAATGCTAGGCGTGTCTCTGCTACTCGTAGCGATGTGTCTTGGTAAATCTCGAAGTATCAACCGACTAGAAGGTTCCATTCTGTTTGTGTGTTTCTTGGCTTACCAAGTATACCTATTCGCAAACATGGCCGCTTAATAACAAAATAAGTAAACACGAATTGGAGCTCTGATATGCCCACTCAATTTGATTTTCGCGCAGCTGCTAAACAAGTTCTTGATATTGAAGTTTCAGCTCTACAACAGCTAGACCAATACTTTAATGAGCAGTTTGAACAAGCTTGTAAGTTGATTCTTTCCAATAGCGGTAAAGTTGTCGTGATGGGGATGGGCAAATCAGGTCATATTGGCAATAAGATTGCTGCGACACTAGCAAGTACTGGAACCTCTGCATTTTTTGTCCACCCAGGTGAGGCAGCGCATGGTGACCTTGGTATGATCAGCGCGGGTGACATCGTTATCGCGATTTCAAACTCGGGTGAATCTCATGAGATTCTATCTCTATTCCCTGTGTTGAAACGCCTGAACATCAAAATCATCAGCATGACAGGCAAGCCAGAGTCGAACATGGCGAAGCTGTCTGATCTGCATCTACAAATCACCGTGCCAAAAGAAGCTTGCCCTCTTGGTCTCGCGCCAACCAGTAGTACCACTGCAACTTTGGTTATGGGTGACGCATTGGCGGTAGCTTTACTTCAGGCACGTGGATTTTCCGCAGAAGACTTCGCTTTATCTCATCCAGGCGGTGCGCTGGGAAGAAAACTGTTGTTGAAGCTGTCTGATATTATGCACTTTGGAAACTCACTACCAAAAGTTTCACCGGATGCACTGATTCGTGACGCCTTACTCGAGATTTCAGAAAAAGGCTTGGGGATGACGGCTATCGTCGATGAACACGATGCTATGCTTGGAATATTCACCGATGGTGATTTGCGTCGCACGCTAGATAAACGTATTGATATCCACACGACTGCGATTGGTGACGTAATGACTAGAAATCCAACCACAGCGCACCCAGAAATGCTTGCAGTGGAAGGTTTAAATTTAATGCAAGATAAGAACATCAACGCTTTAGTTTTATGCAAAGACAACAAAATTGTTGGTGCACTGAATATGCATGATTTGTTAAAAGCAGGTGTAATGTGATCAGTACTCACTGTACTGCGCACTTCACCCAATTTAAATAAGGCAATAGTCAGGGAAGTACTGAGCTAAAATAAAGGCCTTTATTATATGAGTTTTACTCGTTTCATATATTTGATGCTGATAGTCTCCATCACGTGGTGTAGCTATTATATCTTTTCATCTGAAAGAAATTCAGATGTCCAGATAGCACCTAACACCGAGTTGCCAATGTTTAGTGGTAACAAGTTAGAAAATACAACATACGGAGATGATGGCATTAGAAGTTATGTCATTGTCGCAAACCATTTAGACTACTTTGCTAAAAGTGGAAGCACTCTTTTTGAGCAGCCTATTTTGTTCGTATACAAAGGTGGTGAAATTGTAGAGTGGAAAGTAACATCTAAAACAGCAGTCTTGGATGATGACCAAGTATTAACTCTGTACGATGATGTTCTAATGCACAATCTATTACCTGGCGCTAGCTTCGACACCATGGCGACAGATAAAATGACAATCAATCTAAATAATCGAGATTTTTACGCCAATCAGAAAGTTATTCTAGTTGGACCACAGTTTGAAAATACTGGAGGCGCAATGCACGGAAACTTAAATAGTCACATTGCAACTCTAACAAATGATGTTCAAGGTCGATATGAAACTGTTACACCTTAGCTTACTAACATTGATTTTAGCAGCCCCAACAGCACTAGCTCTAAAATCAGATACCGAGCAACCTGTTTACATTAACTCTGATACACAACAAGTTGATATGAAAAGTAACAAGGTTGTTTTTCAGGGGGATGTATCCCTGAAGCAAGGGAGTATTAACATAAATGCTGACAAAGTAATTGTTACGAGAGATGCGAATACTCAAGAAATATCCCAAATTGAGGCATACGGAAAACCCGCTACTTTTTCTCAACTAATGGATGATGGAAAGACGCTTAATGGCCAAGCAAACGAACTTGATTACATAATCAAAACAGATCAGCTTGTTATGCGTAAAAATGCTGAACTCGAGCAAGAAGGAAATACTATTCGAGGTTCAACGATTCGCTATCACATCCAACAGCAGAAGTTAGTTGCCGATAGCTCAAAGACAGAACGAGTAACAACGGTCTTACAACCTAATCAGGTAAAATAAAATGTCAATTTTACGCGCAAAGAACCTTGCGAAAAGTTACAAAAAGCGCAAGGTTGTGACCGATGTGAGTCTAGAAGTCGAATCTGGCCAAATTGTTGGTCTGCTCGGGCCAAACGGTGCAGGTAAAACCACATCATTTTACATGATTGTAGGCTTGGTGCCTCGTGATGAAGGTATCATCACTATCG
>Ga0209379_10002430_pt1 | contig 11336 bp, 7 predicted proteins | sample tdDd001_FD_187124 | JGI IMG/M metagenome (GOLD analysis project Ga0209379, IMG submission 187124) | Marine sediment microbial communities from the Atlantic coast under amendment with organic carbon and nitrate - tdDd00.1 (SPAdes)... | ecosystem: Environmental > Aquatic > Marine > Coastal >...
TTGAGGTTCAGCGTATTGAAGTTGTGTTACAGTACACTTACCTGAAGTGATTTTCTCGTCAAGAAGTTTTTGGACATGGGCAGAAAACGCTTCGTTTGACTCGTAACGACGGTTATCTTTGTCGCCAAGATCAAATTTAACAAGCATTTGTGCAAAATCCTTTGAAGGTGTTGCTGTTGGCATTGTAATATAGAACTTTGGCATTCCGTCACCAACTGAAACTGTATAACTTGTAATCTCAGGTTCAGAAGAGAGAATTTCTACAACTTGATCGGAAAGCTCTTCAGTTGCAGCCATGTTTCCAGAAAGTTCTGCGTTAATATCGATATAGAAGAGATCTTTATCAACAAATGGGAAGAACTCACTTTTAAGTTGTGGTGTTATAAAGCTCAGTACAAGTATTAAAATTGCGAATATGCCTGTGCACATTAACGCTTTTCGTTTAAGACCATATGTAAGCATCTTTCTGAAAGATGTTCGAACAGCGCTCGGTTTTTTGTTTTTATTTTTTGTAGGTTTAAATATTAAACTTGCTAATGCTGGTGTTACTAACATTGCAACAAGGTAAGCCGCTACAATTGAAATGATCAGAACAAGTGGTATGGCTTGCATGAATGAACCCGCCGCACCTGGTAGGCCAAGTAAAGGAGAAAAAGCGAGTACAGTTGTAACGGTTGCAGTAAATACAGGGATAGATGTTTTATGAGTTGCCAGTTTTGCTGCAACATCATTATCCAGACCACCGTCAATTTCTACCTGTATACCATCACTAATAACGATTGCATTATCCACTAGAATACCGAGTGCGATAATAAGAGCTGTTAGTGAAATTTGATGAATTTTAATACCCGTCATATACATGATTCCAAATGTAATTAAAATGGATAGCGGGATTGCAGTTGAAACAACAATGGCGTTTCTAAAGCCCATCCCAATAAATACAACGAGGACAACAAACAAAATACCAAATAGAAGGTTGTTCATGAAATCGCCAGTTGAAACAGCGACATCTTCTGGTTGGTAAATAACTTCCTCAACAATCAGGTCTTTTGGAAGGTTAGCCTTAACTTGGTCAAGAGTCTCACGAACGTCTTTACCAATAAGAACAACATTCTTGCTGTTTTCAAAGTAGCCTGTTAATAGTACAGAGTTTTTTCCGTTTTGCTTATATTTTGCGACACCATCTTCAACATCCATGTAAACATTGGCAACGTCTTGTAGTCGTGTTACCACACCCGTTTCAGGTGAAATACTAATGATTGCATTTTTAATATCTTCTAAAGAAGTGTAAATACCAGGTGTTTTGACATTAATTTTAATACCATCTTTTTCAATAGAACCAGAAGGAATCTCAACGTTTTGAACCGCGAGTATTTTTGCTAAGTCTTCAATTGAAATATCCATTGTATTCAACATGTCTAGGTCTACATCTACACGAACTTCTTTGTCGAGTTCGCCCTCAACGGTAAACTTGCTCACGCCATCGACTTCAGTGAGTGCAGTTTTGAACTGTTCTCCAAACGAAGCCAATTGTTCATATGAGTATGCTTCGCCCGAAAGACTAATAATCATACCAGCCGTTGTAATCAAGTCTGTGTCAATCGTGCTGTCATATACGCCAGATGGCAATTCACTTTCAGCATCTTTAACAGCATTTCTAACGTCTTGCATAACTGTGTCATTGTCTACATCCATATCAAAGAAAACAACAACAATTGAAACAGATTCTTTTGCATAAGACTTGATGTAATCATAGCCATCTATTTCATAGAGTTTATCCTCAATTTTCGTTGTTACCAGATCATTTACATCTTGTGCAGATGCACCTGGATAAGGTGTGATTACAAGAGCAGCCGGGAAAGATATATCGGGACTTTCTTGACGTGGTAGTAAATAATAACCCACTGCACCTAGAAGGGTGATGAGAACAGCTAGGAAAATTGTAATGCTTCTTTTATTTATCGCTATATCGATGAGTTTTTTCATTTGATGTCACTCCTAATTTAGTTCACCATCAACCACAATGTTAATTCCGTCAGATAAGTTATTCATTCCAGATGTAATAATTTCCTCGCCGGCTTCAAGACCTGTGACTCTCACAAATAATCCAGAAATATCTTGAGTGATCACGGTGCGTTTAAATGCGCGATCATCATTCTTTACGTATACAAAATCTTCGCCTTGAGATAGAAGGGCTTGAATTGGAACCCAAATACCTTCTTGTTGTCCTACTTCAATATCTGCTTCTGCAATGGCACCTAGATGGTACTTTGTTTCGTTTACTGTTACTTCGGCCATATAAGTTCGAGTTGTTTTATCAGGTGCTTCATCAATTCTAGTTAAAATTCCTTTTGATACATCGTCATCAACAGTGACTGTAACTGAACTTCCAATTTCAATGCTGTTTAGATTTTTTTGTGGAATACCAACTTTTACAACTTGCGATTGACTTCTTTGAACCACAACAGGGTAACCCTGTGGGATCAATTCGCCTGCATCATATAGAACCTTGATGATTGTTCCATCAGCTTGTGCGTAAATGTTTGCATCATCTAAAAGGCTTGTTTTATAGTTCAAATCAGCTTGTGCAGCGTTAAGCTGTGTAAGAGCTTGATTATAAGTCGCTTCAGAAACTTCTGTTTTCAGTTCTATTTGATCCAATTTATCTTGTGATATGCTTCCAGCGTTGAAAAGCTCTCGCAGACTTGCTCGTAATTTTGTATCGTAGTCAAGTGCTTCCTTAGCTTTGGTGATGCTAAGTTTAGCAGCTGCATGATTTGCTCTAGCAGCATCAGCTTGGAAATTCAAATCTTGAATATCAAGTTTGGCAATCAGATCACCTTTCGCAACATTTGCACCATCTTCAACAAGAATTTCTTTCAGACGTCCACTTGATTTGAAACTATATTCAATTTGGTCCTTTGCATCGACAAGACCAATATAGTGTTGTGTTATGGGTTGTGATTGTTCTTCTAAAGTTTGTACTTGAACTGAACGTACTGGGCCGGGAAGCTCAGCTGCTTTTGCTGTTGTGCACCCTGTTGCTGACACAGCTAAAAGTGCTGATAATCCTACCACTCCAATAAACTTTCTATACTGCTTCATAAAATATACCTCCTAGACTTTTTATACTAATATAGTTGTATTAGTATAAACTTTGGCAAAAAAAGTGCCCTATTTAACAGGGATCACTTTCGCGTATTATAACGCCTTCGGTCATGATAATGAGTGCATTTCTTAAATTGTGCGCCAATGCCTCGGGTGATTCTGATGTTTCGATCATTTGTTCACGAACAAGAGTCTGCATCTTTACTAGAAAATGCACATCGATATCCGATCGTACGAAGCCATGTTCAAGGCCTCTTTCGTAGAGGGTGAGTAGAGCATTGGTCATACGTTCCTCTTTACACTTATACTCTGCAGAGAGTTTTGGGTATAGCCGTAAAAACTCTCGAATGCTGGTTATATTATAGTTCGTAAAGATTTTCGGTATTCGTTCAGTAAGCGAATAAAGTGCTTTTAAAGGCTCATCTGAACGCGTTGCGCTTTCTAATACTGCTATGTACTCATCTTGGACTGCAAACACAACTTTAGAAAGTAAGGCTTCTTTGTTGCCAACTATTTTGTAAAGTGTGTTTTTAGCAACGCCCGAGAGTCGAGCCAAGTCGTCCATATTCCAGCCTTTATGGCCGTATTTGTTGAGTAATATCCACACGTTGCTATAAATCTGACGTTCTACAATTTCGTTGCCTGCTTTCATAAGTCGCTCCTTTTCTATACGATATTAACCGAATTAGTATAAAAAGTCTATATTGATTTCGCATTGTTAACATTTTTTTTATAATTTCATAAGAAAACGATCAATATCATTATACGATACTCCGCGATGTTTTCGAATAATAAACATCATAGTGTTGTGTTAATTTTTAATGTTCTATTTATATGGTGGGAGAGTTATACTTAAATTAGGAAGTTTTAAGAAGAGTTAAAATGATAAAGTGTTTATTTAAAGTGTGATTGCATAAAGATAAGAATTCATTTCGTAGTTGGAGGGATATTTGTGAATAAAATAGAAGCGATTCGCTATTCATTAACTAAAAAAGGGGCAAAAGAAACATACCCTTTTGATGAAACAACATTGGTTTTTAAGGTTGGCGGCAAGATGTTTGGATTGGTATACGAGCGGGATGGAGACGTGGGTCTCAATTTAAAGTGTGATCCCGAGCTGTCACTGGTATTAAGACAGCAATATGAAGGCGTGTTTCCTGGGTACCACATGAATAAAAAACATTGGAACACAGTCCTATTCGACTCGGACGTGCCAGACAACGAAATTTATAACTTTGTCGATATCTCTTATGATATTGTTTTCAAGTCGCTCACGAAGAAAGTTCAGAAAGAAATTGAGACCACTTAAGCTTGCTTGAGTGTCTTTTTTTTATAGGAATGGAAGTGACATTAGGTTGTTAATGGTAAAAAATATAGATGGATATGCAATATATTAGATGGTAGAATATAACATAAGGGTGTGAAATGATCGAACATATATTGGTGAACCGTGAGAACTTCGGCGTCATCATATAGTAGCTTTGAAACGTAGAAAGGGAAATATTATGGATAATTTTCTGATAGGTCATCATAATTGTTTTGATGAGGATAAACAAGCAAGAGATTATAGAGATTCTTTTTGGGGAGTAGAAGCGTGCTTGATGAAATCTGAAGAAGATGTTCAGTTGTTGCGTAAATATAAGACTGAAAAAAATCTCAATATTGGAATACATTTTCCCTTACGTGCTGGACAGTGGAATCATAGAGATCCACAGTACTTATCAAATTGCAATGAAATAAGAAATCAGTCATATAATTACATGAGTGCTGAAATTGAATATGCAAAACAAATAGATCCAAATTACATATTGCTACATTATCCTAAACCAGTAATACTTGATGAACGTGTAGATTGGCATGGGCGTCAATGGAGATTTGGAGATGAATCCGAATATTTTTTTGAATCAGAGTGTGATATAGATACATTTAGAAAAAGAAGTGAAGATTTTTTTGAATGGTTTTCATTAAAAGCAACTGAAAATAATTTTATACCAGTAATTGAATTGGATGCAATACCAACTTATATTTATGAAACCGACATGTTAATTCAGTTACTTGAAAAATATCCGAATATAAGACTCTGTATGGATATTGGAAGACTTCATCTTCAACATATGATTGATGAAAATTTTAATTCATTCAAATTTTTAGAAAGCGTTGTACATTATGTATCAGAAATTCACTTGTGGAACATCCAAGTAGCAGATAAACTCTATAATAGCCACCACCCAGCATTACCTACACTAGAACCAAGTAAAGGGTGGGCAGATATAGAGAAATATTTTGCTATTCTAAGTAAAGCTAATACGAAGCATAAAATCTTGTTTGAACATCGATCAGACGTAATTAGTGATAGTGAACTCGAAGAATGTTATGAGTGGATATTTAGTATGTGCAATAAGTAAGCCAACAACATGATAGTGATAACACATATGATATTGTTTTGAATTATAGACATAAAAAAACACATCTCAAAAGGTGTGTTTTTCTACGTTTTGATACAGTCCATTAATCAAAAATCTGATCGCATGGAAATTCTATGGTGAAAGTTGTACCTTCTTCCATTATACTCTGACACTCTATTGTCCCACTAAGAACCTGTGTGGTGAGAGAATAAACAATGTGCAATCCTAGACCACTGCCGCCACGGCCACGGTTTGTCGTAAAAAATGGATCGAAAATCTTATCAACTATTTCGGGGGGCATCCCATTTCCGGTATCATTATAAATAACGCGAATTCGATCTTCAATTCTACAAATATCTATTGTCATACAACCTTCTGTCATGCCACTGAATCCATGAATAAGTGAATTCATAAGCAAGTTCGTTATGATTTGATAAATCACACTCGGATAACTGTTGATAGCGAGTGTTTCAGAGCAATTAACAATAATCGAAAATTTTGTATGCTTAAACTTCGAGCTTAGACTAAGCAGTATCTCTGAAATATACTCATTCAATTTAAACACACGCATTTCTTGCACCGATTGATCGACTGCAATTTGCTTAAAGCTTTTAATTAAATCGCCTGCACGTGTCATGTTCGTTAATAATATTTTAGCGGTGTTTGCTACATCCTCAATAAACTTTTCAAAATCATTACGTGTAAGTCCAAAGGCTTGATGCGACGTTTCAAGTCGGTCAATGGCTTTTTGTAAATGGGAGGCTAGAGTGACACCTATTCCTATTGGAGTATTGATTTCATGAGCTACACCTGCTACTAATTCGCCTAGTGAGGCCATTTTTTCTGATTCAACAAGCTGAGTTTGTGCAAACTTCAAATTATTTAATGACGCTTGTAATTCTGAGGTTCTTTCTAGTACAAGTTGTTCTAAATGCTTTTCATTTTGCTTTAGCTGTCTTGTTGTACTTGCGAATACACCAATGAGTAAAATGATCATGCTCACTAAAAATGCTGCGATAAGAATTAACAGATTGTTTTGCTTCTCTGCATATAAGTCGACGGCTTCTTTTGTCCGAATATCTAACAGTTCAAAAAAATGATCAATAGGTCTCATGATTCTGCCTTTGGTTGCATGATAGTCTTTATCAAACATGATTCGCTCGGCGAGATCATTTAATGTTTCATTAGAATTTATAAGTTCTGCTCCACTTTGATCCAAGATGCCCTTAATAGCGTCCATGGCAATAATTTCTGTAGCAACTAATCCATCAGAGTTCTTTTGAGCTTCGCTTAGCATTTCAAATTCTGCATCGGTAAAACCTGCATTTTTCATCAATTCAACCAATGGCACTGCCACTGTATCTGGATGTGGCTTCATCCCATCTGCAACCACTAAATCCCAATAAATTCTTTCGTAAGATTCAGGTCTTTCCTTTATACCATTTCTAATATCTAATATATCGAAGTAGAACTGCTCGTACTTAGGATCACCTGTGACCACATATGTTCGAGCAAATTTTGTTAAATCATCAGAACTTTGCCTTAACTCATTTGCCAATAAATAAGAGCGGTATCTGTTTTCATGACTTTCAATCAATTTTTGCTGGGTTGAAAATATAAGCCCACCTAAAATGGCGAATCCAATGAACAAAATGATAATGAGTAAAAAGGTTATATTGTACAGCCTATTAAGAGATAAGGCCTTGAACTTGTTTCTAAATTGCATAAGGTACACCTCCGGTATTTGGTGTGTTACAAACAAATCTCTAATTAATGTATACCCTTCTGCATTGAAGTCACAACTGAATATCTTCTGTGTGAAGAATCTATACTTGATTTGTACCAGAGGTTTAAAAAACACTGGAACACAGTCCTATTCGATTCGGACGTTCCAGACAACGAGATCTTTAACTTTGTCGATATCTCTTATGATATCGTTTTTAAATCGTTGACGAAGAAATTGCAGAAGGAAATTGAAACCACTTAAGCTTGCTTGAGTGGTTTTATATTAATGTGAACTGTAACTGACTGATAAAATAACTGATTTAATGCAATGTAGACCTGTAGATTAGGCCGATAATTATAACTGTTGAAATCTAAGTGATGACTTTATGAAAGTAATTAAGGCATATGATAGTAAAAGATACATAGAGTTTCGAAGTGAACTACCAGATTTAAACTTAAGATAACCTATTACACTATACAAACAAGGCTATATGATCCTATACCGCTAAGAAGTAAAATACTTCTTTTATTACGGAAACACCTACGTATTTTGTCAATATTCGGGGTGTTTTTATTTCTGTATTTATAAGTGTTGTAATTTTTTATATTGAAAGTTAAAATGTTAGTGAGTTGATAAATTTTGGGAGGAATTCTATTGAAAAAGTTTGTATTGATTATGGTTATAGGCTTTATGTTAATATCAAATGTTACATATGTCAGTGCTGAAAATGATCTTGAGGCTGTCTATGAACGTTTAAGGAATGAGTATTTAGCTGTTTGTGATATGAGTGATGGACTAATTCGAGTTGTGTCTGAATCATCTCGTCATGGTTTTGTTGATGCGAATGGTAATGTGGTTATCCCACTAAACTATCGTGGCGCAGGTGATTTTAGCGAGGGGTATGCACGCATTATAGGTGACGATGGTAAGTATGGGACGATTGACAAACAAGGTGAAGTTGTAATTACACCAAAATATGATTACATGGGGAGTTTTGAAAATAGTGTTGCAATCATTGATTTAGATGATAAACATGGACTCGTGGATTACTATGGTAATGAAGTGATTGCCCCTATATATGATGACCGGATTGACTTTGGTGATGCTGATGTACTAAAAATAAGAAAAAATAACAAGTGGGGTATCATTGATAAGGCTGGAAATGAAATTATACCATTAATATACGATTACTTTGCTAACTTCAATGAAGGGATTGCATTAGTAAGAAAAGACAATAAATATGGATTTATTAATGTTGAAGGTCAGCCTATTATAGAACTAAAATATGATTTGGCTGCGGAATTTAAATATGGTCTATCAATTGTTCAGAACGAATCAATGTACGGATTGATTGATAAGATTGGGAATGAGGTTGTACCAATCAAGTATGACAGAGTTCAGATGTATTCTGATGGTACGTTAATGATTGAGATCGACTCAAAACAGTATAATTTTATAGCATCTGATGGGAAATTAATAAGTATAGATGATTCAACAGAAAAAACCGAGATTGAAAATTCGCAAGTTAATGTTGACGGTCCGTTTGAAATCAAACTACAATCGAGGTTTACAAACACCTCTCGATCCGATTTAGATATTTCAAAAGATGCTGGGATTAGAGCTGTGGTGTCTAAGTTTGGAAAAATATCTGACGATTTAAGTAGTGACGCGAAGGTTATCTTAAGAAGTACAGATGTTATTTATCGACCAACAGGAGAATATAGTTCAAATGCGGCGAGAATACATTTTGTAATTGGCGGGGTTAATATTAATGTGGATGAAACCCTGTATGGAACCTATAGTGAAGAAGTAAAATCATTTATTAGCGACTTTATGTATGAAGTTTATGGTGAAGAAGACCTTGAAGATGTGCTTAAAAAGGCTTTTGAAACAACTGATGCCACAATGGTTACTTTGGATTCTGGAGACGTCGCGTATGAGATGATTTCACTGTCTGAAAAGAACTTTACGATTAATGACATTGATGTCTGGTTCTTTGCTACTAGAAAGGCGAATTATAACTATGGTGGTACATTTCAAAGTTATCAGCCCACTTTTGTATCAATAGAGTTCAGACCAACGATCACAAACGATAATAGGGTGGTTTCTGAGAGGAAGCCAAATGAAATGTTCATTAGCAAGAACCCTGAAATCAGGGAACGAATGTCTAAATATGGTACTTTCTCGGCAGATAGTGAAAATGCTGAAATTATGGGATCCAGCACTGGTATGAAGTACTATCCAAAAGGTTTTTATGGAGGCGATAATCCTGAAGTAATGTTATCTTTTCAAGAGGGAAGAGTGTTCCAAATTAAACTGCTGGCATATAATAATACAATCAAATCTATGATTACAGATTTTATGATTTCGACTTTTGATAGAGACTTAATTGAAGGTGTGGCTGAAAAAGTGTTTTCAGATATTGAAGGTACTAAATCAACTACTAGTAGTGGGCGTACCACTTATGCGACTAGTTTGATAGTTGGTAATTCGTTTGAAGTAAATGGTATGGAGATCACTTATAGTGAGGAGTCTTATTTCTGTATTAGAATTAAATACTAACATCAATTTGAAATCACAGTACAATAAAAATTCCATTTATCACACGTTAAAGTGGCATATTGCCAACCTTATGTAGTAACGGTAAAATTTAAGGTGAGTTTTAAATACGGGAGGGATTATGATGAAAAAGGTAGCAAGTATTGTACTAGCAATGATGATAGCTACATCTGTAACAGCATTTGCGTCAGCAGACACACCATCGACATGGACTCAAGCGAGTGTAGATGAGCTTAAAGGATATAATGACTTAGGACCACAAAGTGCAAATGTTGGACAAGCAGTCTCTGAAACGGAGATTGACGGAATTGACTTTTCAAAAGGACAGCCTCTGTTAGCTGAAACATATTATCATGATATTGATTTGAGGGAGATTGCATCAGTACAAGAGCTCGTTGATAAATACGAAGATATTGATAAAACACGTAAGAATATTTATGTTGAAGCCCGTAATATAAAGTATTATGTGAACGACATTTCAGAATATGGTAATTCCTATCCTGATGTAGAGATTCGCCTTATCTTACGTGGGGGTGGAACAGCTTATATGTTTGCTTGTAACCCGATTGATGATAGCAACTTAGCTATATTTAATCTAGCAAAGGATATTAATCGTGATTTTAGTAAACTTGTGTTCCGTGATGAAGCAAATGTTGAGGAGAGTATTAATGCTTACTTAGAAGAAGTCGAAGCTGATTTCAAACCTAACATTGGAACAAAATATGAGAAATGGCTAGGCTCTAGATGGGAACATGATAAAACATTCTTCACAGAGAGTTTACAAATTAAGTATTGTCATAGGTATGATTCATCTTTTCAGTTAGGGATTACATACAATCAGAAAGTACTATTTCCTGATAAAAAGCCATCGGAACTTGCCTTTATGGATGTAAATCTGAAATATGACTCTAGATATGTTGAGAAGATGGATGAATGTATATCAATTATTGGTGGTGAGGCGGAATATGAAATGTGGAATTCTGGACCAGTTTACTATCCCTATGGATGGGGTGTAGGTAATTCGCGTATCTATACTAGCGTTGAAGGAGATGGTCAAGGTGGCGGTACAGCTGATATTGAATATGGTATTAGAAAAAATAAGTATCAATATAGCGATGATGTCAATTTCTTTATTGCCAGTACATTTGATGCCTTGTTCCCTGAGTCAGCGAACATAGATGAAGTATACAACAAGATTTTCACAGATATCGAAGGAACAAAGATTCAAGACCAATTTGGTGAATTTTACCGAGTAAGCACATTAAGTGGCACATCATTTGAGCTAAATGGGTTTACTGTCGAGTATTTACAAAGCACATATTTCATTGTAAATATTAAGTATTAAAAACTATGAGTCTTTGGTTTTACACTATTATATTAAAATAAAACTCAGTATATATGCTTGAGTTTTATTTTTTTGTTACAAAACATTTGAATTGATAGAGTTTATATGCAGTACTGGTAAAATGAGGATGAAAAGGAGGATGTGGTGATTTGGAATCACCATAAACTGATTATGAGACGTATTATTATATGTT
>Ga0209379_10002439_pt1 | contig 11315 bp, 6 predicted proteins | sample tdDd001_FD_187124 | JGI IMG/M metagenome (GOLD analysis project Ga0209379, IMG submission 187124) | Marine sediment microbial communities from the Atlantic coast under amendment with organic carbon and nitrate - tdDd00.1 (SPAdes)... | ecosystem: Environmental > Aquatic > Marine > Coastal >...
GGTATTAGGGATGTCATTGAAATAAAGGGGAATATCTACGCGTAAACCGAAGGTCAGTTTCAGATTATCATTCACCCGGAATTCATCCTGAGCATACAAAGCAAACTGTGCAACATCAACGTCCGACCACAAGAAAGGATTTTTTTGAGAATCAACAACATCCTGGTTTAAGTCATAGCCATTCGGATTGTCGATAAATTCCTGAACACTACCATATTGTCTCCATGGGTAATAAAAAAGATTAAAGGAGTTCTCAAACTTAAAACGCTCAAAGTTCAGGCCAGCTGTAAGTGTATGCCTGTCTTTGTAATAGGTCAGGTTGTCGGTAAACTGGAAAACATCCTGATTCAAAACATTGTTGGTCGAAAACATTTCTGATCCTGAACTTATAGCCAGGTTTCCATTGGCGTCAAAGATATCGACAACTGGGAAAGGAGCCGATTTAGGATCTCGCTTGTCACGGAAAGAAGTGTAACCAATGAGTAATTTGTTTGAAAATTTATTATTAAACATGGAATGCAATTCCCCAACAATAGAATGGATCTTATTAAAAATTCTGTAAGAAGAATTCTCAAAAGGCAAACGAAAGCTTGTTGGGCCACGACCAATAATGGCTTCAGGATGAGGCAGAATATCTTTCCAGGCGTCAAGCATATTATAACGCAAGGTCATATTGTGATCCTTGTTGATATTGTAATTCAACTTTATCAGAAATTTGGTGTTATCGGTTTTATGGCTGTAACCCTGGTAAGCTCCGGGCTCATATCCCCAGAAGTCACGAAGGTGTGATTGCACGGCCTTAATGTCCTCTTCCTCTACACTGGTAACATTTTGTCCTTCGTTAGTTGGATTATTTGCAACAAAATTGTGGGCCAGTTGGTCGCGGGTCTCTTTTTCGGCATTCACAAAGAAGAACAATTTGTTCTTAATGATTGGGCCTCCAAGACTAAAACCAAACTGTTTGGTTTCAAAATCAAGATTTGGAGCCTTAGCACCTTTTACTTTCTCACCGACCATACTTTCATTACGGAAAAAATAGTAGGTTGTTCCTTTAAATTCATTGGTTCCCGATTTGGTAACTGCGTTGACACCAGCACCTGTAAAACCACCCTCGCGAACATCAAATGGCGCCAGGGAAACCTGTATCTGGTCAATGGCGTCCAGTGAAACTGGCTGTGCATCTGCCTGCCCTCCGGGTGTGGAAACATCCAATCCAAAGGAGTTATTGAAGATGGATCCATCCAATGAGAAGTTATTGTAAAGGTTGTTTCTACCGCCAAAACTGTTTCCATCCGATTCAGGAGTCAATCGCGTTAAATCCTTCTGACTACGTGAAATAGTAGGCAGAGTAACAATTTTTTCTCTGTTCACGCTGGTCATGGAACCGGTTCGGTCCGAACTGATCACACTGTTCCTGTCGTACTGTACCACGACCTCCTGGATCTGTACATTAGCTTCTGCAAGAACTAAATCAACCTCTGCAGTTTTGTTCAGTTGGAGAAAAATGTCTGTTTGAATGGCCTCCTGATATCCAACAAAGCTAGCCTTAACCTGGTATGGGCCTCCCACTTTCATATTTCGAATATGGTATCGGCCATCCTCTCCAGTGATGGAACCATAAAGTGTTCCTGTTGGTGTGTGAGTGGCTACAACTGTGGTAGCAAAAACTGGATCGCCATTGGAGTCAACAACCTTTCCTGTTAGAGAAGAGGTGGTTACACCTTGCGAAAATACACTTGTTGCCGAAAAAAGCATGGCAATAAGGAATGCTATGCGAATATTGTATTTTCTCATCTTAGAATAGTATTGGTGATTTATTAGGTATACCTCCCAATTTAATACTTTAAAAAGATAAATACATTTTCTTAAGGGGATATTTGATGAGTGTATATTGTTGGAATAGAGACTTTTGGTGTGATTTGATTTGTCTCCCTTTTGTTGGATGTTTTATTGATTACTTGAGAAATTTTACCGGTGTATTTGTTATGACAATAATTTATGTTGAGCTTTAATAAAAAACCTTCGGTATACTTGAGAAAGTATGTTTTGAAAGAGGAAGAGTTTTGACAAAAAAAAACAGATGTCCCTGGGGATATCTTAATTCTTATGTTTGCTTTACCTTTTTATCTCAACTCTATGTGGGTGAAGTTATTATTTTGGTGAGTATCAGGTAAGTTGTGTTTTTTCATATTTCAAGTAACGCGACTTCACATGTAGATTTAGTTCAAAATAAGCCCGACACAACTGATGTTATGTCGGGCGAAGGCCGAGAGAGAGGATATTGAACCATCCCTTCTCGTATGCTGTAATAAAATATTTTAGCCTTGTAAACTCTTTTTGGTTACACCGATTTATACAACCAACTGATTTCTTTGCATTTTATCGAAAGTAACTCAATTGCGAGTCAATCCAAAGATAATAAAAGTGCTCGAATTGCATCATTTTTTAGTAGATTGATCATCCTTTTGAAAATATTCAGAAGCCTCAATTTGATGTTTTTCCAACAATTTCAAATATTCTTCCCTGAAGGGAGGAGAAATGGATTGTCGCTCCGCGACATTGCTTTCAAATTGTTGGTCATTTGCTACAGATAGATTGTTGCTCTGCAAGATGAGGCAGTGCATCGATTCACAACATAAGATTCATAAAGAGTTGAAGGCAACCTTATTTGCACTCCCGGGGCTCTGATTTTATCGGGATGCAAGACTCTAGCTGCAAGCCATAAGCCTCAAGGGGTGGAGTATGCAAATGATACGGATACCTTTTAATCCTCTTTTGGACCTTTTGGAGCTTGAGGGGTAGTATCGGCTTTTGTATTTTGTAGTAAGGTTTTTTTTCTACTTTTTTCTTCTGCTTATCAGACTTTTCCAGACATTGTATTTGGTATAGCTCCTTGAAGATTAATCCCTATGATAGCTAATACAATTAACTTCTGCAGTTAAATAGTTTTGTGTCAGGTGAATAGGTTTAAGTATTTATTTCATGGTCTTACATGAATGGAGATAATTTCACCCGGTTGAAATCCACGTAAATAGAATTATGTCATTGGCATTCAATTTATGAGGCCTTTGTTTTGTTTTCAAAATAGAATGATTTATTATTTTTAATAAATCAAATAGAACAGGCTATATGTTAGGTGTTTAAGCTTTCAGAACAGGGTGGTTGTTTCCTTGGGGATAGGCGCCTCTTTTGAAACCCCATTAATCCTTTCTATATTTGTTGTACAGAAAAAAAAAGCTAAATTATTGAAGCTTCAGCCATCTTTTTCACACAAAATGTGTGATTCGTGAGAACAACTCAAACTTGTTTTTTTTTATTAAGCCAGTTTTCTGTAAATGTGTTAATTTATTAATTCTCACCTTTTTTGTTGTAGGTAGGACCTGTTCGCAAAAAACAAAAGAACTGAAGTTTGCGGCTACCTTGTGCTTCAATTTCCACTTCAAGGATTGGGACCAAAATATGATATATGTTTGGAGCGAAACAGTTCGCAATGTTTTTCAAATTAATGCAAAAGACAGGTATTCAAAGCTATTTCATGATGCTGGAGATCGTTTCTACACGTCCAATTTTAGAGGAGGAATGCTTTGTTATGCAATCTCAGTCGTAATAGTCAGGCTTAAAGGATTAAACGAATCTACCTCTCTTCTGTTTCAATGTCATCGTAGGATACTATATCTAAAAAACTAAAAAGACAATATATGATCAATTTTAATGTGTTAACATCAACCTTAAAGCCTGCTTCCAGTGAAAAGGAACAAGTGGTTGATTTTTTGTTCGAGCACTTGGAACAGTACGGAGATTCTAAGCCGGATATCCAAAAAGCCATAGCTTATGCTCTGAATGAAAGTCCATCACATGGTGGATTTATTTTGATTTCCAAAGAGGATGACAAAATTACAGGCGCCGTAGTTGTGAACCAAACCGGAATGGAAGGATATATCCCTGAAAATATCCTGGTTTATATTGCCACTCATAAAGAACACAGAGGGAAAGGAATTGGGAAAAAATTAATGGAGAAGACCCTTGAAATTGCCAAGGGGGATATTGCACTTCATGTAGAGCCTGAAAATCCGGCTCGCTTCCTTTATGAAAAAGTGGGGTTTTCTAGCAAATATGTTGAAATGCGTTTCAAATCAAAACAAAAATAATGGCTTTTATAACCCTAAATCCCCAAAAATTAAAAGAAAATTATTTGTTTTTGGACAAACTGTTCCAGCAAAAGAATATTGCCTGGGCTGTTGTTACTAAAATGCTCTGTGGTAATAAAACCTTTCTTAATGAGTTGTTACAATTGGGAATTCAACAGGTCTGCGATTCACGGGTTTCCAATTTGAAAACGATTAAGTCGCTGAATGAGGAAATCGAAACGGTCTACATTAAGCCACCCCCAAAGCGGTCGATAAAGCAAATCGTTCAATATGCTGACATTAGCATGAATACCGAATTGGAAACGATTCTATTACTCTCGAAAGAAGCAGGAAGACAGAACAAACTCCATAAGATCATTGTCATGATTGAACTGGGAGAGCTTCGGGAAGGAGTTATGCGCGAGGATTTTATAGGATTTTATGAGAAGGTGTTCGAATTGCCCAATATTGAGGTGGTGGGGATTGGAACCAATCTTACCTGCCTGTATGGAGTGCTTCCCAATCATGATAAATTGATTCAACTCAGTTTGTACGAACAACTTATCGAAGCTAAATTCAAGCGCGAAATCCCATTTGTTTCGGGAGGGGCTTCAGTAACGATCCCATTGATCTTTCAAAATCTCCTTCCTGCCGGAGTAAATCATTTTCGGGTGGGCGAGAGCTTGTTTCTGGGCACAGATGTGTACAACAACAACACCCTGAAGGATATGCATAACGATGTATTTAAACTCTATGCCGAAATTATCGAACTGACAGAAAAGCCCAAGGTCCCTAGCGGAGAGATGGGCGTTAATGTGGAAGGGGAAAGTTTCGAATTTGATGGCAATCATTTGGGCGATACTTCTTATCGTGCTATTCTGGATTTGGGGCTTTTAGATGTGGAAGAAAACCATCTTACCCCAGTGGATACGGCTTTGCAATTTGTGGGTGCAAGTTCGGATATGTTGGTGATCGATTTGGGCACCAACCCCCGCAATTATAAGACCGGGGATTTGGTAGAGCTAAGGATGAATTACATGGGAACCCTGCGAGCCATTAGCTCCCGATATATAGAGAAAAAGATTGCAACCTCCTAATTCCAGATCCTGTCTTTAAGGGGTAAACTAAGTGGTGGGGATAAGAATGAGTATGATTTGATGCTTGGTGTACCTGGTTTTTTATCCCCAATGAAATCAAGTTTATCAATGTAGGTCAGTATTCTTATTATTTGAAAATGTCAAGTTAAAATAAATTATATGCATATAATTGATATTGTCATTTTTGTCGTCTACTTCGCTGCAATGCTTGGGGTAGGTGTTTATTTCTTTAGGAAGAACAAAAATAATGAAGATTATTATGTGGGAGGTCGACAGCTTGGAGCCTGGCACATCGGACTATCCGTTGTGGCCACCGATGTAGGTGGTGGCTTCTCCATTGGTTTAGGTGGTTTGGGCTTCGCTATCGGCCTTGGGGGTTCCTGGATGCTGTTTACGGGTTTGGTCGGGGCCTGGCTGAGTGCAGTCCTGCTAATTCCAATAATCAGCAAGCTTTCAGAAAAACATAAGCTATTTACATTTCCTCAAATATTTGAGTATTTCTACAACAACAAAGTAGCTCTAATTGCTGGAATAATTTCGGCGATAGGTTACATTGGATTTACCAGCTCTCAACTCCTGGCCGGAGCAAAATTGGCTTCTGCAACTTTCCCTGAAATTGATTTGAATACTGCCCTGATAATTATGGGGGTAGTGGCTGTTGTTTACACGAGTATTGGAGGGCTGAAAGCTGTAATATATACCGATACAATTCAATGGATTATACTAATGGCAGGTCTGCTATTTATTGGGATTCCCGTATCGTATTACAAGATCGGAGGGATGGAGGTAATAGAAGCCACTCTGGGGAGTGAATTCCTTTCTTTAAGTAATGTTACCTGGCAGCAACTAGTCAACTGGGGCATTACCATTATTCCCATTTGGTTTGTTGGAATGACACTATACCAACGCATTTATGCCTCCAAAAACGAAAAGGAAGCTCAAAAGGCATGGTTTATTGCCGGATTGTTCGAATGGCCGCTAATGGCATTTATGGGGGTAACCTTAGGTTTGTTCTCTCGGGTTGCCTTTGAAAATGGTATGTTTGCCGATTTGGGCTATGCATTTGGGGCAAATATTGATGCTGAAATGGGCTTGCCTATTCTGTTGAATACCGTCTTGCCTGCAGGATTAATGGGGCTGATGCTCTCCGCGTATTTTTCGGCGATTCTGTCAACAGCCGACAGTTGTTTGATGGCTGCCTCAGGAAATGTTCAAACAGATATTCTCGCTAAATTTTTTAGGTTTAAGGATGACACAAAAAGCCAGCTCAGGATATCTCAGGTTATTACCCTTATTATAGGGGTGTTGGCTTTGTTTTTGGCTTCCTTTATGACAAATGTGCTTAATTTGATGCTGTATTCCTACGCGTTTATGGTTTCAGGTCTTTTCGTTCCGGTTGTAGCAGCATTGTATGGGAAAAGGCCTAATGCTACCGCAGCCATATTCTCCATGATTTCGGGAGGGACTACAACTGTCCTTTTAACCACTTTGGGCTTAAGACTGCCGCTTGATTTAGATGCTAATGTTTTTGGAATTTCAACCTCTGTTTTTGTATATATAATTACGTCCTTAATTTTTAATAAACATTATGGGAAATATTATAGCCTTAAGGCACGAGTTACATCAAAATCCGGAGCTTTCAAACAAGGAGTTAGAAACCTCTAAGCGCATTTCCGGTTTTTTTCAGACCCTTTATCCTGATGATTTTATTCGTTTAGGAAAGACAGGGCTGGCATTTGTTTACAATGGGAAGGAGAAAGGCAAAACACTCATGTTTCGAGCCGAATTGGATGCATTGCCAATTGCTGAGCAAAGCAATTTGTCATACAGCTCAGTAAATGATGGCGTAGCACATTCCTGCGGGCACGATGGTCATATGGCTATTATTGCCGGACTTGCCCAAAAAATCGCAGCCCGAAGACCGGAGAAAGGAAGAGTTGTTTTTCTGTTTCAACCCGCAGAAGAAGTAGAGCAGGGCGCATTGGATGTAATAAATCACCCGGACTTCAGTAAAATAAAGCCGGATTATATTTTTGCGCTGCATAATATTCCTGGCGTAGAAAAACATAAAATACTGGTTAAGGAAGGAAGTTTTTCCGCTGCATCTAAGGGCTTAACAATTAAATTAATTGGAAGAACCTCCCATGCTGCAGAACCAGAGAATGGTATCAATCCGGCGGATGCAATTTCAAAAATCATTAAAGAACTTCATCTGCTTCGAAGCAACAAAAACCCATTTAAAGACTTGGCCCTGTTGACTATTATTCATGTTCAGTTGGGGGAAATTGCTTTTGGAACTTCTCCGGGGTATGCAGAAATTAGGGTCACTTTGCGTGCTTTTGAAAACAAAGATATGGAATTGCTGACTGCTAAAACCGAACAGATTATTGATGAAATTGCCTCTGAAGAAAACCTAAAGTATGAACTTGAATATTCTGAAGTTTTTCCTGCTACTGTAAATGATAAAGAATGTGTTGAATTATTACTGGAATCTGCCCGTGAGAATCAGTTGTCAATACATGAAATAGAAAAACCATTTAAATGGTCTGAAGATTTCGGCTACTATGCCGAAAAGTATAAAGCTGGATTTTTTGGTGTGGGAGCAGGAATCAATCAACCTGCACTTCATAATCCCGATTATAATTTTCCTGATGAAATTATTGAAACCGGAATAAATATTTTTTTTACAATTTATATGAAAGTAAACTGTACCTTATCTCATTAATGATAAGATTCTACTCTGTAAATAATTAAAGAAGATGCTCGGAAGTTCGACTATTACTCTGAAAAAAGATGCCTTGAGAAATAACATTAAATTCCTGAGGCGGGTACTTGGGCCCCAAGTACGCATATCATCAGTTGTAAAAGCCAATGCTTATGGTCATGGAATTGAACAAATCGTTCCTCTTTTTGAAAATGTAGGCATAGATCATTTTTCTGTTTTTGATTTTGGTGAAGCAGTAAGAGTTCAAAATTGCTTACAAAAAAGGAGAGATATAATGATTATGGGTTGGATTGCCGATGAGGATATTAAAGAGGTGATACAGAGAGGGGTGGAGTTTTATGTCTTTAATATTGATCGACTTGGCTTAGCACTTAAGGCAGCCAGAGAATTGGGAATAAAAGCCAAGATCCATCTGGAAGTAGAAACAGGGATGAATCGTTCCGGATTAACGGTGAGTGAATTAAGGAAGCTGATTTTGATAATTAAAAACAATCCTGAGTATTTTGATGTGAAAGGATTCTGTACTCATCTTTCAGGAGCTGAAAGTGTGTCTAATCATGTAAGGATTCAAAAACAATTAACGAAGTATCATAAATTGCTTAGTATTCTTAAGTCGAATGGTGTAGACCCTGAATACAGGCACGTTGCTAACTCTGCAGCAGCCTTTGTTTATCCGGAGGCGCGAATGGATATGGTGAGAATTGGAATTATGCAGTACGGGTTTTGGTCAAGTATCGAAACGTTTGTACGCTATAATCACAGCAAGAAAGACCCCCTTCAATGCATATTAGGTTGGAAAAGCCAGGTGATGTCAGTTAAAGATATTAAGAGAGGTGATTTTATTGGGTATGGCATTTCTTTTCTTGCACAGTCGCAAATTAAAACAGCCTTGATCCCTGTTGGCTATTCAGGAGGGTATAGTCGTTCGTTAAGCAATAGGGGGCGTGTACTTATCAATGGTCAAAGATGTGGAATAATTGGCCTGGTAAATATGAACATGATCATCGCAGATATCACAAAAGTTCCCAATGTAAAGGTTGGTGATGAAGTGGTAATAATAGGACGGCAAGGTGATCTGGAAATTAAAGTTACAGCCTTTAGTGATATCAGTGAAAAGCTGAACTACGAAATATTGGCCCATTTGCCTGGTGATATTAAACGGAAAATAATTTAAGCCTTGCTTTGTCTCTCCAATTCTATTTGTTTTTTTTCTCCCTTGTTTTTTCCGCTTGATCCTCTTTTGCCTCCATAGTCAAAACATTTTACCCTCACTACAACTCCATTTCGAGCTGTTTATTCAACCGAAGCTCCAACGCAGCGATAATCATACAATGCCAAAATTGAAGCGTTTAGAGGACTGTTTGATGGGATAAGAGACATTACAATTCTCCTCTACAGGCTAACAAAAATCTATGCTTAAAAATGTAAAAACCCAGAAATTGCACCTGATCCTTAATTTATTACGAACCCCTATGCTGTACGTGAAATACGACAGATCAGATGGTGTTTTAATAGGTTAGAAGAATATATCTCTAGTTTTAAATTAGGTCAATTTTAAAGGATAAAATTGTTTCTATGATGTAATCTTTCCTTCCCCCGCGGAAAAATGATTGTATTTGTTGTTAAATAAAGAAAAAAATCCTTATATGTGTAATGCGTCATAAGGAATCGGACTAACTTACTCCCTGTGCTCTAAATCTATTTTTTTCGCTAGCCATAATCAGAAATTTTTTAATCAAGCTGCTAAATTATTCGCTTCATCCTTATAAGCTAATTGACATACTGGCGTAATTTTTATATGTACCAAAAATCAATTATCAGTATTTCCATATTAATGAATAATTACACCCATTAACAGGTAGTTTAGTGATTGTTAGTTATTGTTTTAATTAAACATAGGAAGGGGAGTTGTTAATATGTATTCTGTCCATGATAGAAAATGATATTGAAAAATTTTCACAGTGGGTATTTTCACCCATATGCTATATGTTGTATAGTATTCTTATAAAATTTTGATCTGATTTAATAAATGTCATCTATTGCATCTTAATTGCCTGAAAGATAGGGTGATGTATGAATGTGAATGGTGGTGTAGATTGATATACAAACGTTTACGGACATGAAGTGGTGTTTTAAAACAGTTTCTTATCTACAATGAAAGTATTTATATTCGGCAGTCAATAATGAAATAATTCTTTAAACAGGGTTAGGATCTAAATAAACAGGATTTAAATATTTAGGTTTAAAATTGAATAGCAATTGAAGTAAAATAGAAATTCCTTGAGATTTTCTTAGAAAATTACTTGAAAAAAAATATAAAATGAAGGTATCTGAAAAGTTAGATCTCTTAAAGAAAAAAAGAGAAGAAGTTAAAAAGATGGGCGGAGAAGCTCGTGTTGCCAAGCAGCATGAAAAGGGTAAGCTTTCTGCACGTGAGAGAATAGACTTGCTTTTTGACGAAGGAAGTTTTAGAGAATTGGATATGTTTGTGGAACATCGTTGCGTAAACTTTGGTTTTGAAACAACAGAAATTCCTGCTGATGGCGTAATTACTGGTCATGGTTTAGTGAATGGACGATCAGTATTTGCTTACTCTCAAGATTTTACTTCTCGAGGAGGTTCTTTAGGTGAGATGCATGCTGCTAAAATCTGTAAGATAATGGATTTGGCAGTGAGTGCTGGAGCTCCTATTGTAGGGCTTAATGATTCTGGTGGAGCACGTGTAGAAGAGGGCGTTGATGCACTAAAAGGATATGGAGACATATTTATGCGTAACTCAAGAGCATCCGGAGTAATTCCTCAGATTTCTGCTATTATGGGCCCTTGTGCCGGTGGTGCAGTTTATTCTCCTGCAATGACTGACTTTGTATACATGGTTAAAAAGCAGAGTCACATGTTTATTACATCTCCTTATGTAATTAAAACAGTAACAGGTGAAGAAACTACTTTTGAAGAACTTGGTGGTGCTATGGCTCACAATGCCAAAAGTGGTAACGCACATTTTGCCTGTGATTCGGACGAAGAAACAATTGAGGAAATTCGCGATATTTTAAGTTACCTACCAAATAATAACTTAGAAGAAACGCCTCAGTTGCCAATGGGTGACGATCCTGAGCGTGTTTGTGAGGAACTGGATACGATGATTCCAGATGATTCTAAAACTCCTTACGATATGAAGGCAGTATTAGAATCTGTTCTTGATCAAGGTGAGTTTTACGAAGTGCATGAGCACTATGCGGAGAATGCAATTGTTGGTTTTGGTCGATTAGACAACCAATCGGTGGGTATTATCGCAAATCAACCAATGATTCAGGCAGGTTGTTTAGATATTGATGCTTCTGATAAAATTAGTCGTTTTGTTCGTAC
>Ga0209379_10002441_pt1 | contig 11297 bp, 8 predicted proteins | sample tdDd001_FD_187124 | JGI IMG/M metagenome (GOLD analysis project Ga0209379, IMG submission 187124) | Marine sediment microbial communities from the Atlantic coast under amendment with organic carbon and nitrate - tdDd00.1 (SPAdes)... | ecosystem: Environmental > Aquatic > Marine > Coastal >...
AGATGACAACGCCCAGAAGAAAGTATTGATAGGGCTTGGTATTGTTATTGGTTGCTCTGTTGTTTTCTTTATGGCTTCTGAGTTATTTCGCTAGAGCCCAGCTCCAGATAAAGCAAAGCCCGCTATCGTTGCGGGCTTTGTTGTATTACGCATTAATAATGATTTTAGTCGCTAGCGTGCCTTAGCTCGGCTACGGTTTGGCTTTCCGCCTTGGCTTTGTCCTTGCCCTTGGCGCTGACCGGATGTTGGCTTGCCATTACGATTCGGACGGCCAGAACTGTTACCGTTACCTGACGGTTGTACTGCAGCCTTACCACCGGTCTTATTTCTGTTACCTTGCTGGCTTTGGTTGCCATTTTTATTGCCGGTGGTTCGGTTACCTGGCTTGCGCTTGCCATCATTTCGAATATCTGGCTGATTCGGATGCTTAGTCGCGAAACGTTTTGCACCGTGGCGGCCTGAGCCCCGTCGCTGTGCCGGAGTCAGTTCAGCGTCACTGCCTTCTTCTGGCACTAAGCAGTTTGGTCGTTCGCCAATTAAGTACTTCTTACCCATGTTGACTAAGGCTTCACGGATCAATGGCCAGTTTACTGGATCGTGATAACGAAGTAGTGCTTTATGCAAGCGACGTTGACGCTCACCTTTGGCAACAAACAGGTCTTCACGTTTTTTATATTTAACGCGTTTGAGCGGGTTTGTTTCCGAGTGGTACATGGCCGTTGCATTACACATAGGTGATGGGTAGAAGTTTTGTACCTGATCACACTGGTACTCATTCTTCTTCAACCAAAGTGCAAGGTTTAGCATGTCCTCATCGGTTGAACCTGGATGCGCAGAAATAAAGTAAGGAATCAGGTATTGTTTTTTACCTGCTTCACGGTTGTACTTCTCAAACAGTTCTTTGAAGCGATCATATTTGCCCATACCTGGCTTCATCATCAGATCAAGCGTGCCTTTCTCGGTATGTTCAGGGGCAATTTTCAAATAACCACCCACATGGTGAGTCACTAGTTCACGAATGTACTCTGGTGATTCAATAGCTAAATCGTAACGCACACCAGAGGCTATCAGGATTTTTTTGATCCCTTTAACTTCACGCGCTTTACGGTATAAATCGATTGTGTGTTTATGATCTGTATTTAGCTTTTTACAAATATCAGGGTAGATACATGCAGGGCGACGACAGTTCGCCTCCGCTTTTGGATCAGCACAACCAAGGCGATACATATTGGCCGTCGGGCCACCTAGATCTGAAATCGTACCGGTAAAGCCAGGAACTTTATCGCGAATTTCTTCTAGTTCGTTAATGATCGACTCTTGCGAACGGTTTTGGATAATGCGTCCTTCATGTTCTGTAATAGAACAGAACGAACAACCACCAAAACAACCACGCATGATATTCACGGATGTTTTGATCATGTCATACGCTGGGATCTTCGCTTTGCCGTATGAAGGGTGTGGAACACGCGCAAAATACAGTCCAAATACATAATCCATTTCTTCCGTTGTGAGCGGAATTGGTGGCTTATTGATCCACAGTTCACGATCAGCGTGCTTTTGAATCAGTGCACGTGATGAATGCGGGTTCGTTTCTAGGTGCATCACACGACTTGCGTGTGCATATAGAATACGGTCGTTACGCAGTTTTTCGTAAGACGGTAAACGTACCGCTGTGCTCTTCGAGTCATGACGAGATGGCTGAATATGAACCACTTGCTGAACTGGTTGCGCTTCTGCTTGTTCTTTCTTATTGGTTTCACATGCTTCTTCAGTTGCATACGGGTTTGGCATTTGCATTGCGCGGCCCGGCTTTTCAATACGGCTTGAATCAATCTCTTTATAGCCAGCTGGTAGTTCGCGCATCATTACCGCAGTACCAGCAATAAATTGCATCTCTTCCAGTGTTTTACCATTAGCAAGGCTATGTGCGACTTCTACTAATGCACGTTCGGCGTTACCAAACAATAGAATGTCAGCTTTGGCATCAGCTAGCACTGAGCGACGTACTTTGTCTGACCAGTAATCGTAGTGTGCTAAGCGGCGCAGGCTGGCTTCGATACCGCCCAGAACAATCGGAGTCTCTTTGTATGCTTCACGACAGCGCTGCGAATAGACCAATACCGCACGATCAGGACGTTTGCCACCTTCGTTGTTCGGTGTATACGCATCATCATGACGTAGCTTGCGGTCAGCCGTATAACGGTTGATCATCGAATCCATGTTACCGGCAGTGATGCCAAAAAATAGATTAGGCTGGCCAAGTTCCATGAAGGCATCTTTGTTATCCCACTTAGGTTGGGAAATGATACCGACACGAAAGCCTTGCGCTTCTAACAAACGGCCAATAATAGCCATACCAAAGCTAGGGTGATCAACATAGGCATCACCAGTAACGATAATAATGTCGCAGCTATCCCAGCCAAGTGCATCCATTTCCGCACGTGTTGTCGGTAGGAACGGCGCAGTGCCGTAGCATTCAGCCCAGTATTTGGGATAGCTAGTTATTGGTGTTACATCAGTGTGCATACATTGGCCTCAATCTTAGAAGGCGGGAATTATAGCCGCTCGGTAAATAACTGGCTAGCCCTGATATTCTCTGGGCCTGAGTAATAGTTACTGCATAAGAAATGGATGGATTAATCTTAGCCTGAATTTGGGATGTTTCGCCGATTCTTTACCGGAATAACTGATGTCTCAGCGTGGCGAAAAGCAAGTGCATTTCCCTAAGAGTAACAGTTCGCTTAGAATAAGAGGGAGACAGAACAGATGAGTCCGGTGATCATCCATTTGGAAACACCGCTTTTGTTGTTTAGTGGCTGATTTAATTATAATTAAGACTCAATTTTTATCTTTTTCATTTTATGTCGGTAGAGAAGCCATTATTATTCCACTCAAAACTACCGATAAAAACCTAATTATGCGATTTGATTTCAAAGTTTTAACGATAAATCTTATAGCATTATTTTTATTAACTGCTTGTTCTAGCTCTTCTAGTAAGTAAGATTAAGGATTTCAGCTTTCAGGTAGTTCTAGGCCATGCAGTCGCGCAAAATAATTTTGGTGTTATGTACCATTGAGTATCTTAAAACTAAATAAGTTGCTGCATTTGATACAGTTTCGATGTTTTGCTAAGAATCAAAATCAGTTCCAGATTTTGAGGTGTTAGCTTTAAGGATGAAGAAATATAATGATACAAGTAAGAAGATTAAAAATAGCTGATTCATTAGAGTTGTGGCAACTCAAAGTGAAAACAATTAAGAAAGTAAACATCAAAGACTACTCTAAAGAACAAATACAGGCATGGGCTCCAGATGAATATAATCCAGAGAAATGGTTAAAACGAATTCAAGGCATGAATCCATTCATTGCAGAAATAGACGGGAAGATAGTTGGTTTTGCTGATATTCAAGATGATGGTTACATTGACCATTTCTTCTGCCATAACGAGTTTCAAGGACAAGGTATTGGTAAAATGTTAATGCAACACATAATGGAAAAGAGTAAAGAAAAATCAATACCTCGCGTTTATTCACATGTAAGCATAACGGCTAAGCCTTTCTTTGAAATATTTGGATTTAATGTAGTTAAACAACAATCCATGAAAATTGGAAATCAAACATTAACCAATTATGTAATGGAGAAAATAACTGAGGAGCTAACATAGCACTTCAACTGACTACAAGTGTTCACTTACAGCCTTATCAGCGCATAACAAAAGTATCAAGGTGACACGCTTGACTCGGCAGTTTTTGGTTCGAAGTTCTGTGGGCTTGGTGTGTTAGTCGTGGCGCACGTTATGCCCAGCGCTAGGGGAATCCCCACAAAATCATGAATGATTCTTTATGATTAGGTTCGCTACATGTATTAGTTTACTTGGCTTATGGGATTGATTGTTCAAAGCTTTGTGTCATATTTGAACATCAAACAACCTACTTTCGAACTCCTGTGTTTGTGGCGAATGTATTAGATCTGTAGATGGTTTTCGTGTCTACTTATTGAGTTGAAAGGGAATTTTGTGGGGATTCCTGAGTGCCCGGCGTTAGAGCTTCAAAAAAGTAACTGCCATGAGCAAGGAAGGTATATGGAACCAGTCGAGACTGGAAAGAAATACAACAAAATATCAGAAATTTATCAAAGTGAATTACTTAATTCAAATTATGGTCTTGCCCAAGTTAAGCGAGCAATATCATTTGTAAATGTTACAGGATCTGCGTTAGATGTCGGCTGTGGTGTTGGGGGACGAATTGTAGATGAACTTGAAATTTCTGGTTTTGTAATCACAGGTATTGATGTTTCTCGCTCAATGGTCACACTTGCTCAGGAGTCACATCCGAAAGTTCACTTTGAAATTGCAGATATTTGTAGCTGGCAAACGCAGCAGTCTTTTGACTTTGTCGTTGCTTGGGACAGCCTTTTTCATCTACCTCTTAGTCAACACGAGGTTGTGTTAAAAAAATTGTGTAGCTTGCTTACATCAGGCGGGGTTTTGATATACACGTTCGGTAATGACATCGGCGAGCATATATCAAACTGGCACAATGATACGTTCTACTACAGTTCCATTGGTCTTAACCGTAACTTACAAGTTCTAATAGATAGTGGACTTGATGTTATGCATATGGAGTTAGACCAGTATCCTGAAAAGCATGTATATGTTGTAGCAAAAAAGCCCTAACAAATGACGATTGTGACGCGTTATGCTCGGCGGTTTTGGTATGAAGTTTGGTGTGCTTTGTTCGTTCGGTGGGGCATACTTATTACAGGCGTTATTATCTCAGGGAGTAAATATGAAGCAAAAGGGAACATTGATATTCTTCTGTGGGAAAATGGGTGCAGGGAAATCAACGAAATCAAAGCTTATGGCGTCTGAGAGCAATGCTGTACTACTATCTGAAGATGAATGGTTATCGTCCTTATATCCTCACCAAATATCCTCGTTTGATGACTACCTAAAGTATTCAGCCCAACTGAAGCCATTGGTTAAATCACATGTACAAAATATTCTTTCTACTGGCACAAGTGTTGTTATGGATTTTCCAGCAAACACCGTTGGTCAAAGAAGGTGGTATTTAAACTTAGCTTCAGAAATCGGAGCTAATCATCAACTCGTGTATGTCGATGTTAGTGATGAGCAGTGTTTAAAGCAAATTAGTCAAAGACGCATAGAACAACCAGAAAGGGCTGCATTCGATACAGAAGCTGTATTTACTCAGGTGACAAAGTTTTTTGAAGATCCTAGTCAAAGTGAAGGCTTAAACATTCTCGAAGTAACTTGAAATACATAACAAAAACATCAGGTTGATGAGATTTTCTTCGATGTTTTGGTGTGGGTTTAATCTGGCATGCCGCGAGTTCGACATATCTGGATCTCTCAGTGATCTTGTTTATGCCTGGGTGTTATTTAGTAGCAGTAATGAGGCGAAACTAAATCATCAGTAACTCATATTTCTATCCTTTTTTGATGCCTGTAAACCGAAGGAATTTAGCTCAGATTGTGGGGCAAAATAGGAACACTTGAAAATCTAGATAAACAGTGAAGCTTATGTGTGTAACCATTTGATTAGAATGGGTTTTAATTGTTCTTTGATGTGAAATTGGCCATTTTGACGACAGCTAGTTATTGGTGTGACATCAGTGTGCATACATTGACCTCAATCTTAGAAGGCGGGAATCATAGCCGCTCGGTAAATAACTGGCTAGCCCTGATATTCTCTGGGCTTGAGTAATAGTTAGTGCATAAAAAAGATAGCGTTTCGGCCTAAACAATGGAGTGAAAACGAATTGTTGAACTAGCCAGTAACCCTATTGTTTTCTATAGTTATACAATAAAAAATCGGTCTCAAGCATTGGATTGAGACCGATTATGAAGCGACCCAATATCATTCAAATCAGCTTGAACGATCAACACGACGGTGTTTTTCAGGTCTTATCGCTATAGTTAGTCGTTATCGGTATAAAGCTCGTTCGGTTCTTAAACCCTTAATCAGGCTGACGCACATCAGTAACAGAACAAAGGTGAAGGGCAGGGCTGTTGCAACCACGCCAGACTGCAATGCCTGAAGCGCTTCTTTACCGCCAATCCAAAGCATGACTGCTGCGATGGCACCCTCTACCGTTGCCCAGAAGATTCTCTGCGGAATAGGTGCATCTACCTTGCCACCAGCTGTGATACTGTCGATCACCAGCGAGCCTGAATCAGACGAGGTGACGAAGAAAATCAGTACCAATAAAATCGAAATGACAGAAATTGCAGAGCCAAATGGTAGGGCATCGTATACATGGAACAGGGTGAGTGAAATATCAGTCAAACCACTAGCACCCAGCTCACCGACCTTGTTAACCACCTGATCGATAGCTATTCCGCCGAAAATAGACATCCAAATTATGGTCATCAGAGTTGGAATAAAGGTCACTGCAAACAGGAATTCGCGTACTGTACGACCTTTAGAGATACGGGCAATAAACATACCAACAAATGGTGACCATGAAATCCACCACGCCCAGTAGAATACTGTCCAGCCGTGCATCCATGTAGTGTCTTCACGACCATGGGGGTTGCTTAGGCCAATGATATTTTCTACGTAAGCCATGAATGTTTCTGGAATCGAATTCACCACAATATCAAAGCTGACGAAAGTAACGAACATCAGCAGGGCTAATGCAAACAGCATATTGATATTACTCAGTACCTTAACGCCGCCATCGATACCACGAACAACAGAGAAAATGGCAATCAACGTAACGAATGCAATGACGACAAGCTGCATACCAATGCCGCCATCCGTCCCAAATACGTGGTTGATACCGCTGGTGGCCTGCTGTGCCCCCAATCCAAGGGAGGTTGCCAAACCAAACAGGGTAGCCAGTACTGCCATAATATCGACGATATGACCTAGCCAGCCCCAGGCTCTATCGCCAAAGATCGGGTAGAACACAGAACGCATCGATAGCGGCAGCCCCTTGTTAAAGGCAAAAAATGCCAGCGCGAGTGCGACAATCGCATAGATAGACCAGCCGTGGATACCCCAGTGGAAGATAGTCGTTCCCATGGCGAGTGATTTTGCTTCAGCCGTGTACGGTTCTACGTTAAACGGCGTGCCCCACCAGTCAGTAAAGTAAGCAGTAGGTTCAGCTACGCCCCAAAACAAAAGGCCGATCCCCATACCTGCAGCAAAGAGCATCGCCAGCCATGAAGCAGTAGAGTGCTCTGGTGCGGTATCTTTACCGCCAATACGGATTTTACCAAACGGTGATAGCATCAATACCAAAGTGAAGAGCACGAAAAAGTTGGTTGACCACATGAAGAAGACGTCAAAATCTTCAATGATGCCGTTTTTAAGGTTGTTTAGCGCTTCTTTAGCGGTATCGGGGTCGACGATTAGCAGCGTTGAAAGGAATAGGAGGATAAGACCTGCGCTGATTCCGAATACGGAGTTATGAATATCAAAACCCCACTTTTGAATGTTGTCCTGACCAACCTGGTAGTCGGTTGTTTCGATACTGTATTTGTTTAATATACTATCCATAAATGATACTCAAACGTTTCGTTTTTGATCCTTTTATTATGAAAAAAGTAAAAGTGGAATGACCTTAGAAATAAAGATAATTAGACCACTAAATAAAAATCTGGCGGAATGTTAACAAATGCGTCATTAAAATTCAAATTGTGACAGGTTGTGCAGGTTCTTCTACTGGATCGTCGGTGGTTTTATGTGGCTTTATGTTAAGTGCTCTAAACGTTTTCTGGGTGGGCTGAGCTAGTCCTGAAATACTGAGCGTTATTACGGTTACTACCCCCTTTCAAACACATTAACTCTGGTATTGAAAATCCATGAATGGAATACGAATGAGTAGAAGTAAGCTGAAGCTACCAAATTAAGCCACATCGGTACTCATGTAGTCTTTGGAGATCGTATGAACTTCAGATAATGGGGTAATAAAGAGACACTTAAAAATCGAGATAAACAGTGAAGCTTCTATGTACAACTGTTTGATAGGGCATAAAAAAGAAGTAGATTAATCTTAGTCTGAATTTGGGAGGTTTCGTCGAGTCTTCACCGGAAAAACGGTTGTTTCAACGTAGCACTGATCAAGAATATTTTACTTTGAGAGTAATTGTTCACCTATACAAGAAATAGACAGGACAAATGACTCCGGTTGACCTTTAAACAGGGGGGGTACCATAAGCGAGTATATGTTGTATTGATGAAAGTGCTACAGAGAAGTCAGCACCTAAAGCGTATGAGGGTAGTATGTTTACGATTTTTTCGATGCTCAAGTGGGTCGTCTTGATTTACCTGGTTAAGACTGGGCGTATTTCGGAATCAACGTTCAACAAATGCAAACAATTTGCCACGGCGGTACTTACCATGACGGTGTTGCATCTTTCGATGGCAATACATCTTATCGAGTCTGTTGAACTAGTGAATAACGGAACGGGTGATGGGTATTATCTGAGAAGAAGCGTTTAACATCGACCGCTAAGGATGTGTTACCTCGGTGAAAAAGGTTCACCGAGGTCAATCTCGTTATTCTATGCGCTTTAGTTTGTAGACTATTAGGTTTTCACCAGTATAGAAGCTAGTAATAATGTTATCGTTAATCTTCCGAAGGCGAAGTGAGCTGAAGATCTTGGTTTTTTTATCCAACTTATCTTTAAGTGACTGGCTATCTGAGTCAGCTGCTACCTGAATTAATATTATTCGGCCATCACTGTTTTTTTGATATTGAGCGTCATAGCGAACATTGAACTTTTTTGCGCGCTGATCTTGTCCGAAGACGTTCATTGTATTGCCGTCAAATTCAAAATAAAACGCCTCACCTCCTTGAGCTTCGGCTTGCCAAAAGCCATTGATTCCGTAGAAGGCAGGGGTGTACTTCTCTTTAAGAAAAAAGAAAACCAGCGAGAGCAGGGTCACGCTAATAAGTAGCTTTACTAGGGGGTGATATTTACGCATTGCTTATCCTTTTCACACCCATAAATAGTGGTACCAACTTTGTCGATGTAGTTATAGTGGGTAAATTGTAACATTGAGCGGATTAGATCAAGTTCATTCTCGGTCGGGTTAAAGAGTACGTATGTCTCGTTAATACGTATAGCCTCAATATCGTCCTGCTGGACAAGATTGGTACCTAATACAATTAGTACGCTAATGATGATGCTGATTAGGAATAAAACAGGATTGCTCAGCTTAAATGCCTGTTTTTTTCCCTTTTTCAGAGGAGGAGGCGTGATGGTATCGGAATTCTCATCAAGTTTTACATCAGGTGTAACATCGAGATTTTCAGAAACAGGCGGAGCACTGTTATGAAACTCAGGCTTTACACCTAGCTTGTAGCCACGCTTGGGAACGGTAATAATCACTGCTTTGCCCTGGTTAAAGAGTTTTGAGCGCAAGCTGTTTACCGTTTGATTGATTGTAAATTCAGACGCATAGGTATTTGCCCACACGTTTTCTGCAATGTCAGTTCTAAGAGCAACGTTCGGATATCGCTGACATAAATACTTGAGTAACTCAGCTTCTTTGACGCGTAACTGAGATTGAGCATTATCATTGGTGTTCGTGATCGACATATCGGCTAGCGATACCTTCAGATTCTGAAGGCTAATATAGTTGATATTATCGTCGAGCTGTTTTGCCATATTGGTTTTCAGTACTTTGGTGAATGTATCATGATGAAGTTATAGACGAGCTAATTATGATATAGTTCAAATTCCTAAGCAATAAGATGCAGGTATAACCGAACAGGAAAGAATACCCGTTCGGTAGCGTATTCGTCTGATTAGCCGAAGGATTTTCCAAGCCCTTTGAGCATGGTAACCTTTTCGCGCATCAAAATGGATGATTTTTCCATCTTTTCAACTTGTTCTAGATTTTTTGTAGAAGAGTATGATATTTGGTTAACATTGTTGCTAATTTCAGCCGAAACCATACCTTGCTCCTCAGCTGCCGTTGCAATTTGGATAGATATTTCAGCCATCTCATCGACCATGGAAACAACTTCCCGAATGCTCTGTGATGTTGCCTCAGTGTTTACGACACATTGCTTGGTTTTTTCTATACTCATGCTTGTCCGCGACTGCCACTGATTTAGTGTTGAGTTAATGTCGCTGATGCTGTGTTGTATTTTCTCCGTTGCACCATGGGTTCGCTGCGAAAGTGCGCGCACTTCATCGGCTACAACGGCAAACCCGCGCCCTTGATCACCTGCTCGAGCCGCTTCGATAGCGGCGTTAAGTGCCAGCAGGTTTGTCTGTTCTGCTATCCCCTGTATTTCAACCATCATGGTTTCTATCTGATCGGAGACTTTTCCCAGGGATTTGGCTGTTTCAGCGGTATTTTCCGTTTCCTGCTCCAGTTCATTGATAGCATGCTGGGTTAAGTTGAGCGCCTCTGTTGTCTTAACGCATTGTTGTTGTGCAGTAGCAACTTTATCAGCCGTTAGTTGGGTATTTTGAGCAATCTCATTAGACACTGCTGATAATTCGGTGATTGCCGAGGCAATCATTTGTGTCTCTTGATCTTGCTCGGTGATAGATGCTTTGGTTGAAGTGGAAGCCCGCTGTAGCGTATCGGCAACATCCTTTAATGCAATAGAGGCGTCATCAACCCGGCCTAATACCGTTTTGAGCCTGGCATCACCCAGTTGTAAGTGAAATTTGGCAATAGACTCCTTTGAGTCTCCGCTATAGATAATACGGGTCAGGCTATCGTACTGGTTTGTCAGCTGCTGCAAGAACAAAGGAGTGCCCAAGAGCTCGTTGCGATATAGCAAGAAAACAAAGCCAAGAGTAAGCAGGGGACTGAATTCGGCATACTCAGGTATCAAGAAGTGTCCGCCAGCAATAGTTAGGATTGTAATCAGCGCGCACAAGATCATTTTTTGAGAGACGGACAATTGGAAAGAATAGGGATTCTTCTTCTGGTTGAGTTGTTGGTAGATACTATTTGCCGTACTGATCATGTCATTGCTGGCTTTTCGCCTTACCGACTGGTAACCACACACTTGGTTATTTTCATACAGCGGGGTTACATAGGCATCGACCCAGTAGTAGCTACCGTCTTTGCAGCAATTTTTGACAATTCCTCGCCAAGGCCGTTCCTCTTTGAGGTGTTGCCATAAGTCAGCGAAGGCTTCCGGTGGCATATCTGGATGTCGGATGATGTTGTGATGCTGCCCAACGAGCTCGTCAGCGGAGTAACCACAGGTGAAAACGAATTCATCGTTAGCGTAAGTTATGACACCTTTAAGATCGGTTGTGGTTACAAGTTGGGCATTAGGAGGCAGTACAATTT
>Ga0209379_10002444_pt1 | contig 11283 bp, 10 predicted proteins | sample tdDd001_FD_187124 | JGI IMG/M metagenome (GOLD analysis project Ga0209379, IMG submission 187124) | Marine sediment microbial communities from the Atlantic coast under amendment with organic carbon and nitrate - tdDd00.1 (SPAdes)... | ecosystem: Environmental > Aquatic > Marine > Coastal >...
AAATGAAATCAGGATTAATTATCCTGATTTCTAGCTACTTGATTTGTTAAATTTTGATTTTAAAGCATGTGGTGAAATGTTTGATATAACAATATTATGTGAGTTTTGAATTAGAAAGCTCCCATAAAGCATTTTTGTTCTATCAGTAAACACTTGTTTATTTTTAACGGTTTGATATAATATAAGTAAACAAGCGTTTACTATTGGAGGTCGTATGCAAGTTTTAAAAGATTGTATTAGGGAAAGAATAGAAACATCAGCTATAAAATTATTTAAATCGGATGGATTTGAGAAAGTATCTATGAGAAAAATAGCAGAAGATGCTCATATGACTGTTGGTAATATCTACCGGTATTATGATAGCAAAGATCATTTGTTCGAAAGTATATTAAAGCCAACACTAGATGAAATTATAGCACTTTTATCAGAGGAAATCACCGATCAAATAATTGATGCACCAGATAAGAATGCAGAATTTGTCTCACGTGTTATTTCTATTTTTCTTGAAATACATAACAAACACTCAGAAGTGTTAGATATTCTAGTTTATAGTTGCGAAGGAAGTAGTATGGGGAGACCGGTAGAGTTTGTCAGCAATCTTTTGGCTGAACGTATGCGTGTTCTTATAGATAGATACGCCCAAGATAACAAACTTGAACTTGATACACACTTTTTATCACATATGATTTGTGAAGCATTAGTTGATAGTTTTATCAAGATTTTATATAAGTTTGAGGATAATGAATCGAGACGTGTCCATATGTTAAAAATTACTCAAGTCTATACACATTTATTCATCTCTAGTCTTGTTATGGATAGAAACGAGGTTTAACATGAAGAATAAAATGATAATCCTAATAATAATCATAATGACGGTTTTATTAGGCTGCCATGAAGAAGCTATAGAGGTTTCTGCACCTATTATTAAAAGTGTAAGAGTTAAAAAAATTAACAGTGATACTTATCAGAATTATGAAAGATATGTAGGTCATGTCACCAGTTCTGGTATTGTAAAAAGATCGTTTGAAGTTGATGGAAAAGTTGAACTGATCAATGTGGCTATCGGTGATGTTGTTTCAAAAGGGCAGTTAATTGCCTCTGTAGATACAGAAGGATTACAATACGCCTTAGATGCCGCTAAAGCTGAATTGTCAGCTTCCAGTGCACAATATCAAAAGGCATTGGAGTCTTTTAAATATGCTGAGGCTTTGTTAACAGATACCAGTTCACTTTTCTCAAATGGGATCACATCAAAGACAGAATACGATCAAGTGAAACTTAATTATGATGTTTCAAGAAGTGATGTCAACAGTGCTAGAGAGCTTAAAAATCAAGCTGCTACAAATGTTAAAGTTAAAGAGTATATGATGAAGCAGAGTGAAATTTATAACCTGAAGGCAGGCATTGTCGTTGATGTGTTAGTAGAACCTGGTGAATTGATCGCTGCTGGATATCCTATAGTAATACTCAGAGATCTAAGTCCTGTTGTTTCTTTTGGAATATCTCAAAATGACTTGAAGTATATAGAAGTTGACTCAGTACTGGAATTGATATGTGATGACTCAAAAATGGCTGGTGAGGTAATTAGTATCAATCAAGTTCCAGACTCTAAAACTCAAACTTATGAAGTTGAACTATCAATTGATAAGGATTTACCTTTGGGGACCATTATATCAATAGATGTACCAACTGAATATGTTGAGGGTTCAAAGATTCCTTTAGGAGCGATTAGATCTGATGGAGCAGACTTTGTATTTATAGTTACTGATGATTATGTAACACGTGTGAATATAGAAGTTGTAGCTATTTTTAATCAAGAAGTCGTTGTCACTGGATTACCTGAAAGGTCAGTATTAATTGTCGAGGGCATTTTAGGTTTAACAGCAGGTGACTCTGTTAAGATTGTTGAGGATTAGTTATGGAAATTTTGATTAAACAAGCCATACTTAAAAGAAAAATAACATTGTTTGTTTTGATTATTTGTATAGGGTTTGGTATTTATAATTATGCCATTTCACCCAGACAGGAAACACCAGAAATTGTAGCGCCGGTTGCGCTTATTTCAGTTGTTTACCCAGGGGCATCGCCAGAAGATATTGAAAGTTTAGTCACTTCAAAAATAGAAGACGAACTCAGCGAATTGATTGGATACGATTATTCTTATTCTTATTCAAAAAATTCTATTGGTGTTGTCATTTTAAGATTAGAATATGATACCGATATTATGAATACCTGGGATGATTTAAGACAATCCATGATTGATTTACAAACAGAATTGCCAAGTGAATGTGATACGATTCAAGTGAATACAGATTTAACCGATACTGCAGGCATGATGATAAGCATGAGCAGTGACAAGTATTCGTTGGAACAACTTGAGGATTATGCTGATAGATTTAAACGGGAACTCAGTAAAATTGACGGCATTTCAAGATTTGATGTTGTAGGTAGTCAAGCTAAAGAATTAAAAATTGAAATTGATTATAAGAAACTTAACCAGTATCAGTTGAGTTACAATGATCTGGTTAATTTGATCCGATCTCAAAATATAGAAATACCATCGGGTACTGTTGGTACTGGAAAAGACAAAATCAATGTAAAAGTATCTGGCTTGTTTGATTCTATAGATGATATTGAAAATATTGTTATAGCAGTATCTGAAGAAAATGGATCGATTGCCAGATTAAAAGATATAGCAGAAATATCATTAGAACTTGCGGACTCAAATTACAAGGTTATGCATGATGGTGACAATGCAATTTTATTAACTGGATATTTTAAGAACAATAAAAATATTGTAACTGTAGGTAAAGAAGTGGATCAGACGATTGAGAAACTGAGAAAAACTTTACCTGATGACATTAAGTTTACAACAATACTTGATCAACCCAAAACCGTTGATCGGTCTGTAAAAGATTTTGCAAAAAACTTACTTCAAGGAGTTTTCTTTGTTATTATAGTTGTTTTTATTGGTATGGGTATTAGAAATGCCATCATAGTTTCCACAGCGATACCGGCTTCTATTTTAATCACTTTTGCATGTATGAAACTATTAGGCATTCAGATTCATCAAATATCTATTGCAGCATTAATTGTGTCACTTGGAATGTTAGTAGATAATGCCATTGTAGTCAGTGATGCCATTCAAGTAAGACTTGATAATGATGAAGATAAATTACTTGCATGTATTAAAGGAGTAAAAGAAGTTGCAATTCCTGTTTTAACATCGACACTTACGACAGTCGCGGCCTTTTTACCACTCTTGTTACTCAATTCAATAGCAGGAGAGTATATTTCAAGTTTGCCGTCGATAGTGATGATATCATTGGTGGTTTCTTATTTGATTGCAATTTTTATCACGCCAACGATGGCATTTATCTTCTTTAAGAAAATAGAAAAGAAAGGCAAAAAAGGATTCTTTCGAACCGTATTTGATAAGCTGTTGAGAATCGGTATGAAAGTGAAACCTATTGTGATTATTGGTATGGTATCGATATTTGCCTTAACAGCTTATCTAGCACTTGAACTCGGCCTGCAGTTCTTTCCTTTTGCAGATACCGATATGTTTTATGTCGAAATAAAAAGCGAACAAACCAGCAATTTTGAAGCAACTGAAGCACTGGTTGAACAAGTTATTGAAATTGTTGAAAGTGAAGAATTGGTTAAGAATTATACTGTAGCTATAGGTGATGGTTTACCTAAGTTTTATCAAACGATGCCTGTACCAACACCATCTCAAGATTATGCACAAATGATGGTAATTATTGATTTGGAGGAAATGAGTTCAAATGGGAACTATCATAATGTAACACAGTATATCGATCACCTTCAAGAAGAAATGGACCGTCAAGTATTTGGTGGTAGTGTTCAAGTTAAACAATTAGAGCAAGGTGAGCCTGTTGGTGCACCAGTAGTGGTTAGACTTTCAGGAGAAAATCATAAACAACTTGGTGATTATTCAAAAACAGTTGTTGAATATCTTGAAGGTATACCAGGAACCGTTAATGTAGAAAGTGATTATGATGATTATAATTATGAGTTTTTTGTTGATATAAAGGATACAGAGGCCGGCTATTATGGTTTATCAAAATATGATATACAGAATGAAATCAGTATAGCTTTGTATGGTAGACAAGCTGGGGTATACAATAAGAATAGCAATGAATATGACATCAAAATCATCAGTAATATAGAAGAAAAAGATTCACTCGATAATCTTGGTATCAAATCTTCACTTGCACCAACTAAGGTGTTATTAAAAAATATCGCTGAAGTTGAGACCTCATCTTCAATTCCAGTTATTAGGAAATATGATAGAGCTTTAACTGTAAGGGTTTATTCGGATGTGAAATATGGTTATAATCCAGTGGAGATTCAGGGCAAGTTAGCAGAGATGTTAAATCAAGAAACTCCAGATGGTATTGCCATAACTTATGATGGTGAGAAACAGAAGATAGAGGAAAATTTCGGTGATGTAGGAGAATCAGCTGTTTTGGCTGTGGTATTGGTCTATTTAATTCTGTTGATTCAATTTAATTCATTTAAACAACCGTTGGTTATTTTACTGACCATACCATTATCTGCATTTGGTTCAATCGTCGGATTAACACTATCAGGTCAAACGTTATCCTTTACTGCTATTTTAGGTGTTGTGAGTTTGTTAGGAATTGTGGTTAACAATGCCATTGTTCTTGTTGATTTCATTAACTCGGAAAGAGTAGCTGGTAAATCCATAGAGATTGCGTGTTATGATGCAGTCGATAAACGATTTAGACCAATTATGTTAAGTACAATTACAACAGTCATTGGTTTAACACCATTGATTTATTCTGGTAGCGAGTTATTTGTACCAATGGCTATTTCATTAATGTCAGGATTGATGGTTTCTACCATCTTCACATTGGTTGTGATTCCAGTTGTCTATAGTCTGTTTATAAAGGAGAATCACAAGAACTTGTTAATAGCTGATATGATGATAGGCGATTCATCCTCTTTTACTCAACTAAAAGAGAAGGATAATCTTCCTAAGATAAAAAAATCACCTAAAGAACATATATTAAAAATACATGTTAGAAGATAAGACTTTCTTAACTATTAATATAGTAGATTTTGTTATAAAATATTTATAACTACGATAGTGGAGGCGTTTATGTGGGGAATAATTGGTACTTGGGAGATGGTTTTAGAAGGCCTTAAAGAAGGCGGTCAAAAACTTCAGGAATCATCACATGTATTTGATGCGATAGAAAGTACAGTAAAAGCAGTTGAGGCAAATGAACTATTTACATCTGTTGGATTGGGCGGTTTGCCAAACGAAGAGGGTGAACTGGAATTGGATGCAGCTTTTATGGATGGAAAAACGATGTCAATTGGTGCTGTTGCAGGAATCAAAGGTTTTTTACATCCGGTTTCAATCGCAAGATTGTTAATGGATGGACCTTTCAATAATTTTTTGGTTGGAATGGGTGCAGAAAAATATGCCTTATCACAAGGATTTACTCAACGTGATATGTTAACAGAAACAGCTAAAGAAAAATGGCAACTACATAAAGATGAAGTTAAAAAGGGTTTAAGTCCTTATATTGGTCATGATACCGTTTGTGTTGTAGGACTGGATAAACAAAAGAATATGGCCACTTGTACTTCAACGAGTGGGTTATTTTATAAACGAGCAGGTAGAGTAGGTGACTCGCCAATTCCTGGTTCTGGTTATTATGTGGATGAAAGTATTGGTGGTGCAGCTGCCACGGGTTTAGGTGAGGATATTATGAAAGGGTGTATCAGTTTTAACATTGTGCAAAAGATGAAACGGATGTCACCTCAATTGGCATGTATAGAAGCAGTGAAAGAATTATCTGAGTTATTAACTGATAGAAGATCTAAATCGGGTGATATTTCTGTGATTGCTATGAATTCAGATGGTGAATATGGTGCAGCAACCAATATTGATGTGTTTCATTTTGCCGTTATGACTGAGACTGATGGATTAAAATTATTATCTGTAAATGATAAAGGAGATGTAAAGGAGTGTCTATGTTAGAAGTAATTGCACAATCTGTAGATGATGCAAAAGTTATAGAAGCATCTGGCGCACATCGTATTGAGTTGGTCAGTGGGATCTCAGAAGGTGGTCTAACACCAAGTTATGGGATGATAGAACAAGTGGTTAAAGCGGTAAAGATTCCGGTAAATGTTATGATAAGACCACATAGTTATTCTTTTGATTACAAATCAGATGACATCAAAGTGATGAAACAAGATATAAAAGTAGTTGAATCTTTGGGTGTAAATGGCATCGTCATAGGATGTTTAAAAAACAACGAAGTTGATTTTGATCTATTAAAAGAATTTATCAAGGATGTAAACTGTGGAATTACATTTCATAGAGCAATTGACGAAACTCAAAACCCATCATTGATGTTTAAAAAATTAACGGATTTAATCGGGATTAAACAGGTGTTAACATCTGGTGGTCCTGGTAAAGCCTGTGATAATTTTGAAGAATTAGACAAAATGTATTCTATGATGTCAAATAAACTTTTGATTGGTAGTGGCGTTACTTTAAACAACATTTCAGCGCTATGTTCTAGATATCCAAATGCAAATTATCATATTGGGTCTGATGCAAGAGTAAATCAATCATTTAGAAACAGAATTGACGAAAAACATATCAGAATGATTGTTGAACAAATAAAGGGGAAATAGCGAATGTATTAAATTACCAATTTTATGGCTAAATAGGCATATATATGGCTATATGAGCAAAAAAGCTGATAAAAGTAAAAAATTGCTATAATATATTACATAATCACTGTAATGCTTTTATAGCGAATCATTTAGGGGGACATATGAAAGTATTATTAACAGGATTTGATCCATTTGGAGGAGAATCGATAAATCCGGCTTATGAAGCAGTCGCTTTAGTACCGGATATGATTCAATCACATGAAATTATTAAGTTAGAGATTCCAACCGTATTTAGAAAATCAATTCAAGTTATACAAGCTGCTATTATAGAACATCAACCAGATATTGTTTTGGCAATAGGTCAGGCTGGTGGTAGAATGGCAATTGCAGTAGAAAGAGTTGGTATTAATGTAGATGACGGAAGAATAGCTGATAATGAAGGCAATCAACCAATCGATGAAGTTATTGAAAAGGATGGCGCTAATGCATACTTTTCAAATTTACCAATAAAAATAATGGTCGAAGCTATTAAAGCACAAAATATACCTGCAGTTGTATCAAACTCAGCGGGGACCTATGTGTGCAATCATGTGTTATACGGTATTATGCATCTTATCAATACAAACTATAAGGATATTAGAGGCGGGTTTATTCATGTACCATTTTTACCACAACAAGTGGTGAATGGAAATATGGCATCTATGTCTTTAGAAATGATAACAAAGGGCATTGAAATAGCAATTGAGACAGCTATTTTAAACAATACTGATGAGAAGTTAATTGGTGGGAGTATTTTTTAACAGGTTGAGTGGAGGTAAAGAGATGGCTAGAGTGATAGGTAATAGGATAAGAGTATATAGGAAACTAAACGATATGAGACAACAAGCGTTGGCGGATGAACTTGGAATCAACAGAACATATTTATCTAAGCTTGAAAACTATATTCACAATCCTAGTCCAGAGTTAATGATTAAATTATGCGAAGTATTCGATTGTAATCTTGGAGAGATGTTTACAATTAGCAAAGAAAATTTAGAAAACCTAAATAGTTTTGACAAATAAGATTAAACGAGTTGATTTACACTAAATCAACTCTTTTTTTCTTTTTTTTTAATGTTTATACTGTATATTTAGGATATAATTAGTATAGAAAAAGATAAGGAGAAGGATGATGGGAATATTTAAAAAATTTGTAAAGAGTCAATTTATTGAAGTTATAGAATGGACGGAAAACAATTTAGATAGAATGGTCTATAGATTTCCAGTAGAGAACCAGGAAATTAAAATGGGAGCAAAGTTAACAGTTAGACCATCACAAGTTGCTATTTTTGTGAATGAGGGACAGATTGCAGATGTATTTACGCCAGGTCTTCATACTTTATCGACAGAAAATATGCCGATTCTAACGAAACTTAAGTCGTGGAAATATGGTTTTAACTCACCCTTTAAAGCAGAGGTCTACTTTGTTTCAACAAAACAATTCACCAATATGAAATGGGGTACAAAAAACCCTGTTATGATGAGAGATCAAGAATTTGGTCGTGTCAGAGTTAGAGCATTAGGAACATATGCATTTAAAATATCTGATGCAACAGTATTTTTAAAAGAGATCTTTGGTACTTCAGGTGATTTTAGAACAGATGCTATCCAAGACCATCTAAGAGGCATTGTTGTAGGGAGTTTATCAGATTTATTTGCTGAATCCAATATACCTGTAATGGATTTCACCTCTAACTTAGATGAATTGGCTGAAAGAGGAAAAGGTAAGTTACAAGATAACTTTAATGGTATGGGATTTGAAATCACTCAGTTTGTAATTGAGAATATTTCATTACCAGAAGAAGTAATGTTGGCAATGGATGAAAGAAATAAAATGTCTATGCTTGGTGTTGATAGTTATGCAACATATAAAACCTTGGATGCTGTTGAAAAGGCGGCTTCTAATCCAGGTGGTTCTATGGCTGGAGCTGGTGTAGGTATGGGAGCTGGAGCTGCTCTTGGAAATATCATGGCACAAACTATGAATCCAACACAATCAGCGCCGAAACAAACAACAATTCCATGTAAAAGTTGTGGTCAACAGATGCCTGAAAATAGTAAGTTTTGTCCCGGGTGCGGTCAACCTACATCACAGACCAAACCTTGTATTAAATGTGGTACACCTCTACAAGAAGGCAGTAAATTCTGTGGTTCATGTGGTGAAAAACAAGAAAAAGTTTGCCCAGCTTGTCAAACACCTGTAACAGGTGCATTCTGTTCAAGTTGTGGTACGAAAGTAGAATAATATGAGTGAAAATCAAGAACCTATTAGGATAAATAGCGGACAATTTCCTTGTCCAAACTGTGGTGCTTTTATGAAGTACTCGCCAGAAACAGGCGGTCTATCATGTGAGTACTGCAAAACTGAAATGGATATAACAAAAGATGATTCAGAAATAAAAGAATATCGGTTTGATGTTTTAGATGAACTCTCTAATCATCACTGGAATGATGATAAACGTGTTATTAAATGTGAATCCTGTGGTGGTGAAACCATCATAAGAATGAATGAAATAACAAAAACTTGTGTCTTCTGTGGTTCAGCTCAAGTTGTAACCGAAGCTTTGGAAGAAGGGATTCCACCAGAATCATTGATTCCCTTTATGGTGACACGAGCTGCTGCACGAGCAGATATAAAACGTTGGGTCAGTGGTAAGTTTTATGCACCAAAAGCACTGAAAGAGCTGAAGAAGTTAGATAAACTCACCAGTTTATACATTCCTTATTTTACATTTGATTCTGATACCTCAACGTTTTATATAGGACAAAAGGGGACTCATTATTATGTCTCACGCACTAAAATTGTTGATGGTAAAACAAAAACAGTCAGAGAAAGAAGAACAAGATGGCAACATGTTGATGGCGTATATAAAGAAGCTTTTGATGATATTTTAATACATGCCACAAATAAGTTAGATCAGAAACTTCTTCAATCCATGAAATCTTTTGATTTAAAAGCATTAGAAGCCTATCAGGAAGAATACTTGATTGGTCATCAGGCAGAACGTTATACTGTAAAATTAACAGATGGTTGGGATGAAGCTAAGACTGAAATGAAACAAATTATCTATCAAGGTATCAGAAATCAAGTTGGTGGTGATGAATTTAGATTAACAAATCACACGACTGATTATGGTGACCCATATTTTAAGCATATTTTGTTACCGGTTTGGATTACTACTTATGCTTATAAAGACAAGACTTACCCTGTATACATCAATGGGCAGACCGGGCATGTCGTTGGGGAATATCCTAAGAGTATTATAAAGATATTATTAACCATTGTCGGATTTGTTGGTATCGCAATTATTATTTATATGTTAATTAACAGTGGGGTATTTCAATGAAAAAATTACTAATAGTACTTTGTGCATTTCTACTAATTGGATGTCAAGATAAGGACGTAGAACCTGTCGAAGAGCCTATTGTCATTGAAATAGATGAAGATAGCTTCCATAATGCGAAAGTGAAGACGTACAATAATAGCATTCCGCATATTTATAAAAATTATATTGAAATGGATGATGATACATATGGTAATTATATTGTCGAGATGTTCGATAACAATTATGATCCTGTGTGGTCATATAAATGGCGAGACTTGGTTGTAAATAGAGAAGATTATGATATTGAACCGATTATCTATGAAGATATGATGATTATAAATGTGCAAGGTATTATTTCAGTTCATGATTTATTAACTGGAGAATTTAGATGGGAATTAGAAACAACTCATACAGATGCTAAGTTTGCCATAGAAGATGATATACTTTATGTTCTAGGATATAAAGACAATTATGTGTCAGGGGTTTCGTTAGAAACTGGTGAACTGTTGTTAGAGATTAAAGACAATAATTACTTAGAAGTTAATGCAATTGCTATTGAAGATGAAATCATTGCGTATTATGAAACAACAAACATCACACTGAATGCGGTTTCGTTTGATATAACAGGTACATATAAAAAGAAACATGCATATCAGGAAAGAAATCGAGTGATAGAACCATGGAGTTTAGCCATATCATCAGATGAATCAGAAACCGTAAACAATCTAATTGATGAGAACATGAATACCTGTTGGCATGAGATGGTAAAAGGATATGGTGAAAAAGAGTGGATTGAAATCACAAGAACTTTTCCTGTGGTTGTAAATGAACTCCACATAATGAATGGGGATCAGTCTTCTGAAAAGAACTATAATGAAAACGCTAAATTAAAAAAAGTAACATTAAGTGTTGGAGATGGTAAAAGTTTCACTTATTACTTTGAAACTTTTGAGTATGGAAAAGAAGATGTTATTAAGTTTGTTAAACCAATTATGGCGGATTATATTCTCTTAACTATAGTCGAAGCTGAACCAGGAGAGATGTTCAAAAACACATGTATCAGTGAAATTAGTACAAAGCAGTGAGTTGATGTGAATTTTTTTAAATGATATGATAACAATAGAGTATATTGAATGATAAAGGAGGAAATGATGGGTTTTTTAGATGATTTAGGAAAAAGTTTAAACAAAGTAGGTAAAAAGACAAGTGAAATGGCAAGTGGTGCTAAATT
>Ga0209379_10002445_pt1 | contig 11283 bp, 10 predicted proteins | sample tdDd001_FD_187124 | JGI IMG/M metagenome (GOLD analysis project Ga0209379, IMG submission 187124) | Marine sediment microbial communities from the Atlantic coast under amendment with organic carbon and nitrate - tdDd00.1 (SPAdes)... | ecosystem: Environmental > Aquatic > Marine > Coastal >...
ATGTTATTGCTCGCATCGACTCCGAGTTTGACGGTGATTTTGATTCAGCAGCGGGCTTCGGCTTCCACTCTCCAGTAAACAACTGGGCAGACTTAACTGGCGCGATGCTGATGCGAGTTGTTCAACCGACATCTTCAAGCAGTGCAGATGTTGGTATGGAGCTAAATGTAGGCATTCGTCAATGGCTTGGTCCTCAGCTAGAGGTTGGTGGTAAAGCTGGCTATGTTTCCATCGATAACAATGATGATTGGATAGGTTCTGCTTATGCTCGCTTCCACTCAACAGAGCTATTCTCTCTCGGTGCAGAAGCAAGAATTAACGATTTCTACGGTGACCAGTTTATGTTCACTACTCGCTTCAAGTTTTAAACTTCGAGCGTAAATGACAAAGCCGAGGTAACTCCTACCTCGGCTTTTTGATCTATTGCAGTGAAGTGACCGCGTACTTTAACTTCCATATCAAGGCGCAGCTCTCATCCTTTTATTGACTCGCTAACTCCACTTAAAATCAATAAAATCAATCTATTGACAAAGAGATAATAGCTGTTTCTTTCTTGGCTCTTGGATAAGCTTCCAATGAACGCCGTCTACCGCTCCGGCAAACTTCCAAAGCAACTTTAGATCAACATCACTGCCGTAAGCCGCTCGAACTTTATTGAAAACTTCTACAGGTCCCAACGCTAAGAATGTTTCAACATCGTCAATGCCTGCCTTCTTAACCATACGCTCAAGCGTAAGCTGCATATTCGGCAAATCACGTAGTCTTTTACTAGCAGAAGATTTTTGGAACTCTCTCTCTCGTACAGAACATGCTATTGACTTAACAACGAGCTTATCTAACTCTGGTGCGCGAGCCTCAAACAGCTCAGTAACGTCGTAGTAATTTACTGTGGCCGTTGTTTGCTTTTTAACGTGTTTGTATTTCTCACACTCCAAGTCGACAAATATTTGGTCTAGTTCTTTTCCGCCGCGAAGGTAGCAGCAGTCATTGCTTACTAATGCAAACATAGCATCGTCACTAAAAAGCCCTATACCACCAAACATAGAGCGCTTTTGGAAAGATTTAAATTTTTTTATATAAGTAAAAAAAGCTTGGTCTGTCATTTCCTTTGACCTCTTAATCTGAATAAATTACCCCGATTAGCGATGTCACCAGATAAAACAGCAGCTTGTAGCGAAAAATTGTCAGTTTGTTGGCGATATTTTGTGATTTGTGCTCACCAACTTTTCTAATCATACTTAACGTTGAAAAATAAGTTAGGATCTGTGTCACAGATAGAAAAGTATAAATACAAGATACGTGATTAGTTTCACATTACACCTTCTAGTACGATGTTTTTTTGACACTTAATACAACAAACATCTGGCAACTTGGTGATTTCGCATCCAAATACGCCTCCCAGTTAAGCAATAAATTGATAATAGACTTTAGTCGGGGGTACACTGTACGAAAGCTCTCTAGTACTGCACTTTATGGAACATTTATCATTTTACTGGCTACCGCAAAACAAAGAAAAACTAATAAAGTCTCTTGAAAGTGATTTTTCACACTTAGTAAAACAATCGATTTCAACAGGAAAAATATCGCTTCCCCCTATTCCGGATGTAGTACTGAAGATTCAAAAACTTTGCACCGAAGAAAATACCGCGATTTCGGATATTGCTAATTGCTTAATTGAAGATCCTGGATTAGCTGCTGTTGTCCTAAGAGTAGCCAATTCCGTGATTTTCAACCGACGTAATATCACCTGCAATGATCTTACGACTGCAGTATCTCGACTAGGAATCCTTCGAGTCCGTGATATCGTCACAGCGCAAGCCATCGAACAGCTCAAACACTCCGTTAACCTTACCAGCGAATGTAATTCAATCTTAAGAAAAAGCGCGGCTGTATCACGAGAGCTTGGCGCGACTATGGTTCTGGTCGTGCAGCATTTCAAAAAGCATGGGCCAGATTGCTATGCTTATTTGGAACAAGAAAAAGCGTTACTTGTCGGTTTGCTAGCTGACATTGGTTTATTCTGTTTAGTTAATGAGTACCACCTTTACTTAGACCGAGGCAATTACCTCGATAGCGATATCGCGCTACAGATCTTCCAAACACGCTGTTCTGCCACCAGCAAACTAGTTCTGGAGAAGTGGGGCTTTGATAACGATTTCAGTGAAGTTTCTTCCAATGAAAAGCTCACCTCACACCGTCCTGAAGTCAGCTATCTTGATGTTGCCCGTATCGCGAATCACCTTCTAATGTTCCGAAACCAAGACGAACGTATAGATGAACATGAAGTAGAGTTTAATTTGACTGGAGCAGAGGTACTGTTTGAATTAAGTAATACCAGCGATGACGATTTCCAAAATATGATTAAGGAAGTGCTTCACGCAAGTGGTCTTTAGAGACATATCACACTACAATACGCTCAATTTACTACTTCATAATTACTAGGAAATTGAGGGTTTTATGTTCTCAGGGATGTTGTTTATATTTGCCCCTCTTGTCGTTGGCTATCTGATTCCAATTTCGCAAGCTTCGTTGCTCGCTAGAATTAATGCCGCTACGTCAAATCTAATCTACGTCATTCTCGCGCTGATGGGCCTTAGCCTTGCGGCGCTTGATAACCTCAGCACCAACTTGCAGTCTATATTGCTCTATGCTGGTACGTTTTTTGTCTGTTTAAGCACTTGTAACCTTCTTGCTCTTCCTCTTATTGACAAGCTGCTACCGCTTAAAACAGACGCTCAACACAAAGCATTACCTTTATCATCGATGGCAATGGAGTCCGTTAAGTTGGTATTGGTTGTAGGTGGAGGGTTGCTAGCAGGCCTTATATTACCTATTGGACTTGAGTGGGTGGATACCGCTAGTGAATGGATTCTCTTCCTTCTACTATTTTTCATTGGTATTCAATTACGTAATAGCGGACTTACTTTGCGTCAAATTTTGCTTAATAAGCAAGGCATGGCCATTGCTTCTTTGGTAATAATGACATGTATGTTAGGTGGAGTTATCGCTGGGTTTCTATTAGATATTCCTCTCTACCAAGCCCTTGCGATGTCATCAGGCTTTGGTTGGTATTCGTTGGCAGGGATTCTTATGGGCGATGCTTTTGGCCCTGTATTTGGTGGCGCATCTTTTCTAATTGAACTTATGCGAGAACTCGTCGCTCTTGTCGCAATACCTCTTCTTATAAGAAGTTATCCATGTACTTCTATCGGATATGCGGGTGCAACCGCTATGGACTTTACTCTACCAGTAATTCAAACGACAGGTGGCGTCCGCTGTGTGCCTATCGCAATTGTTAGTGGCTTTATTCTCAGCTTATTAGTCCCTGTCATGATGCTGTTCTTTGTGTCACTTGCTAGCTAGATCTCAGGTTTTTTCTTTAACATCTATTACAATGCGGCAAAATATTATAAAACGCTAATACTTGCCGCTATGTATCTCACTGAGATAAGAATGTGAATTCATGGCAGGTATGCCAATTAAAAGTTGCTTAATGCAACAGCCCAAAAGGAAATAGAATGAAACGCTTTGTAGTAGCAGCCTTGCTTGCTTCTTGCTCAGGCTACACTCTCGCTGCAGATCAGCAATGTCTCGCTCAAAAATACGATTCCTATATCGATGCTTCACTACAATGGTATCAGGACTTAGTGGACCTAACAGTGACTCAATATCCCGACCTAGATGAGGTTAGTAATTGGTTTTTAGAGGGACGTAAGCATCACTTCGAACTAAACCGACAAGCCGTACATTATTTTTTAGAAAATGACCCAAGCAGAGTAGCAACAGGTCAGCCAGTCGAAGCTTGGCTAAAGCTCGATCAGCATGATGTCAAACAGCTTGCAACTCGAAATGATGACCTAGGTAAGGCAGCACAAAAAACGTTTTCTGACCGACAGTCTGCAAATCATGAGAAGAATTATGATCTTCGCTCAGCATTTGCTGATCTCCTAAGCCATCCAAAGCAAATTGATGCTGCACTGAACAAATACAATCAGTCCATTAGTAAAATCGAAAAGCAAAAGTGTGATTAAACACTCCCTGTTTTTCATTTCAGCAAATTGGTTTTCAACAATTAAAACGGGACTTTGCTCCCGTTTTGGTTTAGATTGTTGCGCTCGTCTTACTAATATAATTACAAATAATTCTTGCCATGGTTAAGGAACAAAAAACCGCAGATGTTAGCTTTGAGAGCTTGTTAAAGATCTTCACTATTCCTGAAGGGCCAGACTCAACGTTAACTAAAATCGAAGAGAGCTTGTCTCAAAATCTAAACCAGTTTCTACGCGAGCATATCGTGGCAGAAGAAAAGCCTTTGCGTGAAATTGAAAAAGACTTTTCTTCTGCTCAGATTCCTGAGCAGCCAGAGTTCGTCTCTGATCATACCGAGCACTTGTTAGATACGCTCGTCTCGCACTCAGTACACACCTCTGCACCAAGCTTTATTGGACACATGACTTCTGCCCTGCCGTATTTTTTAATGCCGCTGTCAAAGATCATGATTGCTCTAAACCAAAACTTGGTGAAAATTGAAACATCAAAAGCATTCACTCCGCTTGAACGTCAAGTTCTCGGTATGCTCCATCGACTTATATACGGTCAGGACGATAAGTTTTACGCAAAGTGGATGCACAGCGCGAAACACTCTCTTGGTGCGTTTTGTTCTGGTGGTACTATCGCCAATATTACCGCTCTTTGGGTTGCGCGAAATAAAGCGCTAAAAGCAGATGGCACTTTCAAAGGCGTAGAAAAAGAAGGTCTCTTCAAAGCTATGAAACATTATGGCTATGAAGGTTTAGCAATCTTAGTTTCAGAACGTGGCCACTACTCTCTAAAAAAAGCAGCTGATGTGCTCGGGTTGGGCCAAGAAGGCCTAGTTGCAATCAAGACAGATGGCGCTAATCGTATCGTTCCGTCCGACTTAAGAGCAAAAATTGCTGAGCTTGAAGCCCAGAAAATTAAACCCATTGCAGTTGTCGGTGTGGCTGGAACGACTGAAACTGGCACGATTGACCCTCTTGAAGAAATTGCACAGGTATGTAAACAACATGATTGTCATTTCCATGTCGATGCCGCATGGGGCGGCGCGACATTAATGTCAAACCACTACCGCAAGCTACTTGCTGGCGTTGAATTAGCCGATTCTGTGACAATTGACGCGCACAAGCAACTTTATATCCCTATGGGCGCTGGTATGGTTCTATTTAAAGACCCTGATGCGATGAAATCTATTGAACACCACGCTCAATATATTCTACGTAAAGGTTCAAAGGATCTTGGTAGTCATACTCTGGAAGGCTCGCGTTCCGGCATGGCGATGTTGGTCTATGCAGCAATGCATATCATCAGCCGCCCAGGCTATGAGTTACTCATTGACCAGAGCATTGAGAAAGCACGTTACTTTGCTGACTTGATCAAAGAACAGGCAGACTTTGAGCTTGTTTCCGAACCAGAACTTTGCCTGCTTACTTACCGTTACTTGCCAGAAAGCTATCGGGATGCTCTTGCACAAGCAGATGGCATCCAGCGTGAAAAGCTCAATGAGCTTCTCAACCAGCTAACTCAATTTATTCAGAAGCGCCAGCGTGAAACTGGTAAGTCTTTCGTGTCTCGAACTCGGTTGAACCCAGAAAAATGGCAGCGAATGAATACCATCGTATTTCGTGTCGTTCTTGCTAACCCTCTTACAAGCAGGGATATCCTTTCATCGGTGCTTGATGAGCAGCGAGAGATCGCGACACAAGCCCCAACCCTTACTGGAAAGATTCAAGAATTAGTCGATAAGATTCTGAATCAGTAAGGCTCCGATTGAGTTACATTGAATTGAAATTTTCTTTCTTTTTGATGTAACTCAAACATCATTATTGTGCCACTTGAGGCGAATACCACCCCTTCTACATTCAATTCTGTAGTTTTTACAAAATTTTGTTTGAGGCTTGTCAAATTCTCACTAAATAGTAACCGTATTTGTTTTAGCCAGATTGAGGATCGGGTTTATACTAATTTTATGGCGCTGGTAGTTTTCGTTAACGCCTCAGTACAGATTGAAACTGACGTATTTCTTGCCGTTAACAGAGCCAGCGAGTTGTTCTCTTACCCTCGTGAACACTATGAATACATTAGAAAAAATTCAAAAAAACCTGGAGAATTTCAGTAAGTCGGAACGCAAGGTTGCAGAAGTAATCATGGCGTCACCACAAACTGCGATTCATTCAAGCATTGCAACGTTAGCTAAAATGGCTGACGTAAGTGAGCCCACTGTAAACCGTTTCTGTCGTCGTCTGGATACCAAAGGTTTCCCAGATTTTAAACTTCACCTTGCACAAAGCCTTGCTAATGGTACGCCTTACGTAAACCGTAATGTTGAAGAAGACGACGGCCCAGATGCCTACACCCATAAGATTTTCGAATCAACAATGGCGTGTTTAGATGTCGCGAAAAACAGCCTTGATGCGATGCAAGTTAACCGCGCAGTAGATCTTCTGACCCAAGCGAAGCGCATTTCATTCTTCGGTCTAGGTGCTTCCTCTTCTGTGGCGCGTGACGCTCAAAACAAGTTTATTCGCTTCAACATTCCAATTACTTGTTTCGAAGACATCGTAATGCAACGTATGAGCTGCATTAACTGTAGTGACAATGACGTTATCGTTTTGATTTCTCACACTGGTCGTACTAAGAGCCAAGTTGAGATTGCGAACCTTGCTCGTGAAAACGGTGCGACGGTGATTGCCATCACAGCGAAAGACTCGCCGCTAGAGAAAGCAAGTTCACTGGCTATCACGCTAGATGTACCTGAAGACACAGACGTGTACATGCCAATGGCAAGTCGCGTAGTACAAATGACGGTCATCGATGTACTAGCAACCGGTTTCACGCTGCGCCGAGGCACTGGCTTCCGTGAAAACCTTAAGCGCGTAAAAGACGCACTGAAAGACAGCCGTTACGACAAGCTAAGTCAGTACTAACGAATTAGCAAAGGGGGAGCCGAATAGCTCCCCTTTGCGTTTCTAACCCAAGCGGAATTCTATTGATTCACATCCGATAGATCAGTGCGAGATTCCAGCACCTCCACGGAACTCACATGATGCGAACTCTCCCCTATGCACGCATCGCTGCAATCACACACTTGGCGAAGAATGTACACTAATCGATCTTGTGTAAGTGGTAATGGGTTGCCTTTGATAGCGACCGACTTCAGTGCATCATCGGCGACTTGCTCAAACGACGTCTGACACACACCAAATTTTCCTAACTGAGGTAGCTCAAGTTTATCCAGCACCATTCTCACCCAAAGTACGCCATCGTGCTCATTGGCATTGGTTCTGTCTGTAACGAGCTGTGCCAATCGCTTGTAACGGCTAATCACATCACTACGCCCTGCTTTCCTCGCCGCATTTATATTCTCATGCATGACATGAGGAGCCAAACGGGCAGTAATAACACTATGGGGCGCATCGAGCTTGCCTCCCAATGCTGAAGCTAAACCATGTGCCGCACCAAGCTTAGCGTTAGTGATGGCCATACCACCTAAAAGTGCCGCAAAAGAAAGATCTGCACGAGCTTTGTGACAGTCTTGTTTACACCCTGCTATTACCGAGCGGCTTAGGCAACGTAACCCTTCCTCACAAACCATGTCTGTGAGCGGATTCGGGTCACCACATACATAAGCTTCCATCAAGTGAGTAAACGCATCCATTGCGCCGCGACCCGAGGTATATTGATCAGTGCCATAAGTTAAGGTTGGATCGACTATCGCAACGTCGGCAAGCATTTCGGGGCTTCTCAAGCTAACTTTCACTTGGTCTTGCCCCGATTTAAGCACTGCATTTCTGGTCACTTCTGAGCCGGTACTGGCCGTGGTTGGAATGGCAATAAAGTGAATCGGTTTGGTTTTTAAAGGAACATTTCTACCTACTACTTCGACATAGTCGTAGACGTCACCTTGGTTAGGAATAATCGCCGCGAGCGCTTTACCCATATCAATGACACTTCCCCCACCAATCGCGATAACCATATCAGGCTGGAACTTGCGTCCAAGTACTGCGGTTTCTTCAACCATAGTAATGTTGGGCTCACCATTGATGGCGACATGCTGATAGCGCATATTTTGCGCTTTTAGATAATTAACAATAGGTGTGGCACGCTGCGTATCTTTACCAGTCACCAGTAAAACGCTGTAGCCAAATTGATTGATTACAGACAGCGAAGATTGGAGCGCCCCCTCGCCGAAGATAATCCGTGTCGCAGTCATAAACTGAAACATACACTTCCTCCCCAAAACAACAACTCACACTAGAGTGCTATGCTTTGCACCAAAATAAATTGACCAAGTGCACCTTGTGCCATTAATAACCCTTCTAAAAGTATGTTTTTATGCGTCACTTCACACGCTTAACAGCGTTGAATTCTATGGTTGAATAAGGAAATAACCCCACCTTTCTTGGCTTTAAGCCAAACTCGTGTTCAGTTTTTACACGATAGATTTCACCTATCGAGACAAGAGGTAATTGCTGCTTTATTTCCGTATCTGGATCGGGCATAGTTATCCCAACAAACGAAAGCGTATGCCGACATGAGGTCTAGCTGCACTTTCAATTAGAATAGATTTTAGGAGAAATGAGATTATGTTCGTAGTTATCTTTGGTCGCCCAGCTTGTCCATTCTGTGTTCGTGCAAAAGAGCACGCAGAAACGCTGAAAGCAAAACGTGATGACTTCAACTACCGTTACGTAGACATCCACGCTGAAGGTATTTCTAAAGCTGACCTAGAGAAAACCGTTGGCAAACCAGTAGAAACTGTTCCTCAAATCTTCATCGACCAAGAGCACATCGGTGGCTGTGATGACTTTGAAGCTTACGCAAAAGAGCACCTAGGTCTATTCGACGAGTAATCTTAATTACTGAATTTTTAAAAGCCGCTTATTGCGGCTTTTTCTTTATACCCAAGCAACCTCTATTTGCTTGGGTATATTTCACAATGACAATTACAGCCCTAGTGCAACTAATAGAAAAAGCTAAAAAATTTCACTTATCTTTTTGCTATATTTAGTTACAATTCGCCATTCTTAATCTTTCTCATTGGCACACATTTTACCGAGCCACGCTGTGAACATAGACGTCGTACACCTTCTCGATCAAAACCCTATTCTTCTAATCTTTGTTGTATTGGCCATTGGCCTTGCAATTGGAAAAATTCGCTTTGGAAACCTACAGTTAGGGAATTCAATTGGCGTTCTCATTACATCGTTGATAATGGGCCACTTAGGATTCTCATTCAACGCAGAAGCTTTGACAATTGGCTTTATGCTGTTTATCTACTGTGTAGGAATTGAAGCCGGTCCAAACTTCTTTGGTATATTTTTCCGCGACGGAAAACATTACTTCATCTTGAGCATGACAGTATTGGTTTCGGCAGTAAGTTTGACTTACTTTTGCAGCCATTACTTGGGACTCGATTTTGGTTTATCTGCCGGTATGATGGCAGGGGCTCTTACTGCCACACCGGTGTTGGTGGGCGCTCAAGATGCATTGAACTCTGGTCTTGCCACGATTCCACGTAATATGGATTTTTCTCTAGTATTAGAAAATCTATCTGTCGGTTACGCGATGGCTTATCTGGTGGGTTTGATCAGCATGATTATGTTCGCCAAACTGCTGCCAAAGCTGCAAAAGCAGAACCTTTCAGATTCAGCACAACAAATCGCGCAAGAGCGTGGACTTGGCAACTCGAGTCAACGTAAGGTCTACCTGCCTATTATTCGCGCCTACCGCGTTGGTCCAGAACTGATTGACTGGACTGATGGAAAGAACCTACGTGAACTCGGTATCTACCGCCAGACAGGTTGCTACATTGAGCGTATTCGTCGTAATGGCATTCTTGCCCATCCTGATGGTGATGCCATTCTTCAAGAAGGAGATGAGATTGCATTGGTAGGCTTCCCTGATAGCCACGCTCGTCTTGATCCAAGCTTCCGTAACGGTAAAGAGGTGTTCGACCGTAACCTACTTGACCTTAGAATTGTAGAAGAAGAAATCGTCGTAAAAAGTGATGCTATTTCTGGCAAGCGCCTCTCTGATCTCAACCTATCAGAGTATGGCTGTTTCCTAAACCGCGTTGTACGTGCTCAGATTGAAATGCCGATGGATTTGGACATTGTTCTTGCTAAAGGTGACGTACTACAAGTCAGTGGTGAGAAGAGCCGTGTTCATGGCCTAGCAGAAAAAATTGGTTTCATCTCTATCCACAGCCAAATGGCAGACTTATTGGCTTTCTGTAGCTTCTTTATCTTGGGCATTATGTTTGGCTTGGTAACCATGACATTTGGACAGGTATCTTTTAGCCTTGGTAACGCGGTAGGCTTATTACTATCGGGCATTACCCTAGGATTTCTTCGAGCCAACCACCCTACTTTTGGCTATGTTCCTCAAGGGGCATTGAACATGGTCAAAGATCTAGGTCTGATGTTCTTTATGGTGGGTATCGGCTTAAGCGCTGGTGGTAAAATGTTTGAACATTTAACACAAGTTGGTCCACAAGTAATTGGTCTTGCATTTATCGTTAGTGTGGTCCCTGTTGTTCTAGCATACCTAGTCGGTGCGTACGTACTTAAGATGAACCGAGCTCTACTCTTTGGTGCCATCATTGGAGCTCGTACATGTGCTCCTGCTATGGACGTGGTAAATGAGTACGCTAAATCAACTATCCCGGCATTGGGCTATGCTGGTACATACGCTATCGCTAATATATTGATGACCCTCGCTGGTACGATCCTGATTATTCTAAGTTAACACCTTTGAATGAGCATTACTGACTAAGTAACGTTCACTATTCATCGCCAAGGTTTAGGACATAAAAAAGGCGCTCATTGAGCGCCTTTTTCAATTCAATAAGAAACGATTAGATTTGAGTGAAATCTGTTTCTACTGCTGGGTTCACGTCTGCTTCGTAATCCACACCGTCAACACCGAAGCCGAATAGCTTCAAGAACTCTTCTTTGTACTCAACGTAGTCAGTTAGCTCTTTTAGGTTTTCAGACGTGATCTGTGGCCATAGGTCACGACAGTGTTGTTGGATATCTTCGCGCAGTTCCCAATCATCCAGACGTAGACGGTTCACTTCATCTACTTCTGCAGCGCTGCCGTCTTCTTTGTAAAGACGCTGGCTGAACATACGGAAGATCTGCTCCATACAACCTTCATGTACGCCTTCTTCACGCATTTTCTTGAATACCATTGCGATGTATAGAGGCATTACAGGAATTGCAGAACTTGCTTGAGTCACAACAG
>Ga0209379_10002446_pt1 | contig 11277 bp, 9 predicted proteins | sample tdDd001_FD_187124 | JGI IMG/M metagenome (GOLD analysis project Ga0209379, IMG submission 187124) | Marine sediment microbial communities from the Atlantic coast under amendment with organic carbon and nitrate - tdDd00.1 (SPAdes)... | ecosystem: Environmental > Aquatic > Marine > Coastal >...
TGCCCACGAAAACGCCGGGCATCTCCTTCAGCCCGCACCTGAACAAGCTCGGCATGCGCTCTTCCGAAACCGCGCAGATTTTCTTTGACGACGTCCGTGTGCCCCAGCGCTACCGGATCGGCGCCGAGGGCACCGGTTTCATGATGCAGATGTTGCAGTTCCAGGAGGAGCGGATCTGGGGTGCGGCGAACGTGATCAAGGCGCTGGAGAACTGCATCACCAAGACCATCGAGTACTGTCGCGAGCGGAAGACCTTCGGCCAGCCACTGATCGACAACCAGGTAATCCACTTCCGCCTGGCCGAACTGCAAACCGAAGTCGAGGCCCTGCGCGCCCTCACCTACCAGGCCTGCGAGCTGCACGTTGAAGGCAAGGATGTCACCCGGCTGGCCTCCATGGCCAAACTCAAGGCCGGACGTCTTGGGCGTGAGGTTACAGATAGCTGCCTGCAGTACTGGGGCGGTAACGGTTACATGTGGGACAACCCGATTTCCCGGGCACACCGGGATGTTCGGCTGGTCTCCATCGGCGGTGGTGCCGACGAAATCATGCTGGGAATTATCTGCAAGATGATGGGCACCCTTCCGGGCAAGAAGCGCGACTAACAAACGGACGGTGGAGTCACTAATGGACCAGGTACCGCATTGCGAAACCCTGCTTCTGGAAAAACAGGGCCCAACCCTGTTTATCACTATCAACCGACCGGACGTGCGCAACGCCATGAGCCTCGAGATGGTGGCGGAACTGTCCGCGGTGTTCACCCAGATTGAAAACGACCTGCACATTCGCGCCGTCGTCATCCGGGGCGCCGGTGGGCACTTCTGCGCCGGTGGTGATATCAAAGACATGGCCGGTGCCCGCGGCCAGAAAGCGGCCGAGGGTGAGGCGGACCCGTTCTATCGTCTGAACCGTGCCTTCGGCCAGATGATTCAACAGGTCAACGAGTCCTCGAAAGTGGTCATCGCGATCACCGAAGGCGCCGTCATGGGCGGTGGATTCGGTTTGGCCTGCGTTTCCGACGTCGCCATCGCCGGGCCGAGCGCCAAGTTCGGCATGCCGGAAACCTCTCTCGGCGTGATTCCAGCCCAGATTGCGCCATTTGTGGTTGAACGAATCGGCCTCACGCAGGCCCGGCGACTGGCCTTGCTCGGTTTGAGAATCGATGCGAACGAAGCATGCAGTCTTGGCATCGTTCACCAGGTGGCTTCTTCAGAGGATGAACTGGAAGAGATGCTGACAAGCGCTCTGGATCGTGTCCGCCACTGCGCACCGGTTGCCACGGCAGAAACCAAAGCGTTGCTACACAGGGTTGGCCATGAACCCATGAGCGGTTTGCTGGACAGCGCGGCTGAAAAATTTGCGGAAGCCATCCGGGGAAGCGAAGGAACGGAGGGCACCATGGCCTTCATGCAAAAACGTCCACCAGCCTGGGCAAGCGAATCGGACTGATGCGGAGCGAGGGTGAGTGCCGTCTGGCTTCCAGAAAATGTCGGCGGCCATGGATGGCCGACGCCAAGCGCACATGGATGTGCTCGTAGCGGTTTTCTGGAAGCCAGACGGCACTCAGCCTCGCGGCTTACTCCAAAGGAGAGAACAAGAACATGTTAAAGAAACTACTAGTAGCCAACCGCGGCGAAATCGCAGTCCGCGTCATCCGCACCGCGAAAGCCCTTGGTTACCGCACCGTAGCTGTCTACTCCGAGGCCGACGCCAGGGCCATGCACGTGGAACTGGCCGACGAGGCCGTCTGCATTGGCCCGGCACAGGTATCCGCCTCCTACCTGAACAGCGATGCAATTCTTGAAGCCGCCCGCAAAACCGGCGCCGACTGCATCCACCCGGGTTACGGCTTCCTCTCCGAGAATGCCGCCTTCGCCAACGCCTGCAAAGACGCCGGATTGGTGTTTGTTGGCCCTCCCGCCTCGGCCATCGAACTCATGGGCAGCAAGCGCCGATCCAAAATCGCCATGCAGGAAGCCGGCGTGCCAGTGGTGCCTGGCTATGAAGGCGACAACGCCAACGACGACGAACTGATCGCCGCCGCCAAAGACATCGGCTACCCCCTCATGATCAAAGCCTCTGCCGGCGGTGGTGGCCGCGGCATGCGCCTGGTTGAGAGTGAATCCGAACTGGCCGACAACATCAAACGGGCCCGTTCCGAATCAAAACAGGCCTTCGGCGACGACGAACTGATCCTGGAAAAAGCCGTGATTGAGCCCCGCCACGTGGAAATCCAGGTGTTTGCGGATCGCCACGGCAATGCGGTCTACCTCGGCGAACGGGACTGCTCAGTACAGCGCCGACACCAGAAAGTAGTGGAAGAAGCACCCTCCCCCTTTGTCACGCCGGAACTACGACAGGCCATGGGTGAGGCTGCAGTCAAAGCGGCTCTGGCCTGCAACTACGAAGGCGCCGGCACCGTCGAGTTCCTGGTCGACAAGCACCGAAACTTCTACTTTCTGGAAATGAACACCCGCCTGCAGGTAGAGCATCCGGTCACCGAACTCATTACCGGCCAGGACCTGGTCGCCTGGCAGCTCAACGTGGCCGAGGGACGCCCGCTGCCGCTCAGCCAGGACGATATTCACCTGAATGGCCATGCCATTGAGGTTCGACTCTATGCAGAGGACCCTGCCCACGGATTCACACCCCAGACCGGACAGCTATACGCCTTTGAACCAGCCGAAGGCGAAGGTTTACGGTTTGATACCGGGGTGCGATCTGGAGATGCTATCACTCCCCACTACGACCCGATGCTGGCAAAAGTAATTGCCTGGGGCCAAAACCGAGATGAAGCCCGCCGGCGGCTGATCCGCTCGCTTGAGGACACAACCGTGTTCGGCGTGACCACCAACCGCCATTTCCTGAGCCGGATTATCGCAGACGAGACTTTCGGGGCAGGCGGGGCGACCACAGCCTTCCTGCAGCAAGCCTTCAAGGACGATCCGTCCCTTCAGCCGCAAAACCTGACCATTCGCCAGTTGGCCCTGGCCGCCTGCGTGCTCGACCATGGCATTTCGGGCCAGAGCGCCTGGAGCAATGCGCCGGCCACCATGACGCCGATCAAGCTGGAAACCGGCGACACCACTGTCGAGCTACTGGTGACCCGCAGCGGCAGCCGGCTGTCTGTGAGTATGGGCGAAACCCGGCATTCCCTGGTACTTGAAAGCCAGAGGGATGGCCATTTGTGCATTATCGACAACGGCGTTCGTCAGGCCTGCCAATATCACCGCCAGGGCGATTCCCTATATTTGCAGGCGTTCGGGCAATCCTGGTCGGTGCGCGATGTTACCCACCAACCAGCCAGGACTTCTGGCGGCGCGGGCAGCGGTCGCATCCAGGCGACCATGGATGGCGCCATCATTGATGTGTTGGTTGAGGCTGGTCAGAGCGTTCACCAGGGCGATACGCTGGTGATACTGGAAGCCATGAAGATGGAGCATCCGGTAAAAGCAGACCGGGACGGCAGAGTCGCCGAGATTCTTGCGAGCAAGGGCGATCAGGTGAAACGCAGTCAGTTACTGGTCCAGATAACCGCCAACGAGACGGCCGAACAGGAGAACGAGGCATGAGTACCATGCGTGATCGTACCGTTTTTATCACCGGCGCCAGCCGTGGCATCGGCCGGGCCATCGCCCTCGCCGCCGCCCGTCAGGGCGCGAACGTAGTGATTGCCGCCAAATCAGACACGCCTCATCCGAAGCTGCCAGGCACGATCCATACGGTGGCGGAGGAAGTTCGGGATGCTGGAGGCAAAGCGCTACCGCTGGTTCTGGATGTCCGGGATGAAAAGCAGATCCGCCAGCGCATTGATGAGGCCGGCGAGCATTTTGGCGGCATCGACGCACTGGTAAACAACGCAGGCGCCATTCGGCTAACCGGTGTGGAAAACCTCAAGGTCAGCCGGTACGACCTGATGCATCAGGTCAATGCCCGGGCCGTCATGGCCTGCAGCCAGGCCGCACTGCCCTGGCTGAAACAGTCGGACCGGGCTCACATCCTGAGCCTGTCGCCGCCTCTGAATCTGAATACCCGGTGGTTCGCCCAATATGGCCCCTATACCACCACAAAATACGCCATGACCATGCTGAGCCTGGGCATGGCGGAGGAGTTCAGGCGGTACGGCATTGCGGTTAACACGCTGTGGCCAAAAACGCTGATTGCCACGGCAGCCATCGAATTTGAGGTTGGCGGGCCCCAGATGATGGCCCAGGGCAGGAAACCGGACATCATGGCCGATGCTGCTGTCAGCATCCTCAACCGGTCGTCTGAGACTATGACTGGTCAGACCCTGATCGACGAGGACCTGCTACGGCAGGACGGTATCACCGACTTCGAGCATTACCGGTATGAGCCGGGCGATAAGCCCCTGATGCCGGACCTGTTTCTGGACTGAACCCGAGGCATGCGTTGTTCCGGGTTCAACGTCCACACAATAAAAGGGACCAATGGAAACACCATGAGCCAAGACAACGTATCCGCACTGGACATTGCCCGCAGCCTGCCCGGAATATTCCGGCGCTTGCCGGCCATAACCCGGGGGCTGTACTACTATGCCCTGAAAAACGAGAACCGTGAGCTTACGCTCGGCACTCTTATCGAGAGCAACGCCCGGAACCTGGGCAGCCGGCCCGCCATTCTGTTTGAAGACCGCTCGATCACATGGAGCGAACTAAATGGCTGGGCCAACCGCATTGCCCGCTATCTGCAGGACCAGGGGCTTACCAAAGGGGATGCCATTGCGATCTTCCTTGAGAACCGCCCCGAGTTGCTCGCCGTGGTAGCCGGCGCAGCCAAACTCGGCGTCGCCTGCGCCATGCTCAACACCTCCCAGAGAGGCAAGGTACTCGAACACAGCATCAACCTGATCGAGCCCAAAATGGTGGTGGTGGGCGAGGAACTGGTCGAGGCGTTCGACGGCATAAAGGCAGATCTTAAGACCGGCCATCCCCAGCCATTCCAGTTTCTGGCAGACACCAACACGCTGAACGCCTTTGGGGACGCACCAACCGGTTACGCCAACATGGCCGAGCAGGTCAGCACCTTCAACAGCGCCGCCCCGGTTCTCAGCGATGCGCCGAAAATGGGCGATACCGCCATCTACCTGTTCACCTCCGGCACCACCGGCCTGCCCAAGGCCGCCCCGGGCTCACACCGCAAATTTATAATGGCCTACGGCGGGTTTGGCCTGATGTCTCTGGCCATGAAGCCGGAGGACGTTCTTTACTGCACACTCCCCCTTTATCACGGCACCGCACTGCTGGTCTGCTGGGGCTCCGTCCTGGCCGGCGGCTCCGCCATTGCCCTGCGCCGCAAATTCTCCGCCAGCGCCTTCTGGGACGACGTTCGCTATTACCACGCCACCACCTTCGGCTACGTCGGCGAACTCTGCCGCTACCTGCTGAACCAGCCACCCAGCGAACAGGACCGGAACCATAGCCTCACCAAAATGATCGGCAACGGCCTCCGCCCGTCCATCTGGAAGGAATTCAAGCAGCGCTTCGGGATAGAGACAGTCGCAGAGCTCTACGCCTCCAGCGAAGGCAACATCGGCTTCAGTAACTTTTTCAATATGGACAACACCGTGGGCTTTTCCACCGCCCCCTACAAGCTGGTGAAATTCCACGACGGCACACGGGATCCAGTTCGTAACGAAAAAGGCTTCATGCAGGAAGTGGCTAAAGGCGAGCCCGGCCTCTTGATCGGCGAGATCACCAAGAAATGGTCGTTCGAGGGTTACACCCAGAAAGAGGCCACGGAAAAATCGATCCTCCGCAACGCTTTCAAGAAGGGCGACGCCTGGTTCAACACTGGCGATGTCCTGAAGGAGATCGGGTGCGGCCACCTGCAGTTCGTCGACCGTATGGGCGATACCTACCGCTGGAAGGGCGAAAACGTCTCAACGACGGAAGTGGAAAACATCATCGACGGCTCGGGGATGGTCGAGGAAGCCATCGTCTACGGCGTCGAGATCCCCGGCACCAACGGTAAGGCTGGCATGGTGACCCTGGTTCCCCACAGCAATGGCCGAGAGTTCGACGTGAACAGATTATTCGCCTATCTGCGGGACAATCTGCCGGCCTATGCAGTACCGGTGTTTGTGCGCATCACCCACGCCATCGAGAAAACCGGAACTTTCAAATACCGCAAGGTGGATATCCAGAAGCTGGGCTATTCGCTTAGGGACGGCGAGGAAGTCTATGCCTGGTTGCCCGGGACTGATGGGTATACCCTGCTGACGCCGGAGCTGGTTTCGGAGATTGACTCGGCTGAAGTTCGGTTCTGACTCTTTGGACCGGTTTCTAGTCCTGCCCTAGCCTTCGCCTATTTCTCCAATGTTGGACGGCGAGGATGGGTGGCCCCTCCCAAAAATGTCGGCGGCCATGGATGGCCGACGTCAAGCGCACATGGATGTGCTCGTAGCGGTTTTTGGGAGGGGCCACCCATCCTTGCCATCTATAACCTTAAAGGCTAGGGCCCAACCAGAATCGCAAACTCAAGATCCGACTTTGAGCACAACCTTGCCAGTCGCCTTGCGCTCGGTCAAAGCCCCCAAGGCCTGTGCGTAATCCTCAAAGTCATAGACAGCACTGATCTTCGGATCAATCTTGCCCTCTGCATAGAGCTTCATCAGCTCCATCATGTTCTGGGCGCTGGCTTCCGGCTCGCGTTGAGTGAAACTGCCCCAGAATACGCCAACAACGGAACAACCTTTCAGAAGAGTCAAATTTGCCGGGATTTTCGGAATCTCGCCGGCCGCGAAGCCGATGATCAGGTGGCGGCCATTCCAACCCATTGCACGGAGAGCCTGTTCGGTGAAGTCACCGCCAACGGGGTCGTAGATGACATCCACGCCTTTGCTGTGAGTAAGCTTCTTCACCGCGTCTTTAAGAGGCTCTTCGGCATAATTGATCAGCTCATCTGCGCCTGCTTCCTTGGCAACCGCAAGCTTTTCGGCCGAACTGGCGGCTGCAATAACCTTCGCGCCCATGGCCTTGCCGAGCTCAACCGTTGCCAGGCCCACGCCACCGCTGGCGCCCAGAACCAGAAGCGATTCGCCAGGCTGAAGGTTGCCGCGCTGCTTAAGGGCGTAATAGGAAGTTCCATAAACCATGGTGAAGGCCGCTGCCTTCTCGTCGGACATGCCATCAGGGACGGGGAGAAGATTCTGCTCCGGCACGATGACTTCTTCGGCAAAGGCGCCATAACCTGTCAGCCCAGCAACACGGTCGCCTACCTTGAAGCGGGTTACCTTGTCGCCAACCTCGATAACCTCACCCGCCATTTCGCCACCCGGGGAAAAAGGCAGGCTTGGCTTCAACTGATATTTGTTCTCGATGATGAGGGTGTCCGGAAAATTCAGGCCGGCGGCTTTAACGCGCACTTTGACACCGCGGCCTTTCACTTCGGGGCTGGGAACTTCTTCGATGACCAGCTTCTCGGCCGGACCATATTCCTTGCAGAGGATGGCTTTCATGAGTGCTCCGTTTTTGTTTGATCGGATTCCAGGCGACAGGCGCCTGTGATTGTTATCCGTCAAGCTAAACAGAGTCTTAACATGAAGCAAATAAAGTTCTTTTATCTAAGCGCATAAGCGGCGCTTATTTCTCAGAGCGAGTCCATTCAGAGCATGGTCCCGCCGATCACGAGAGCGCCAACCAAAACCACCCCGGCCACAATCAGGCCCGTTTTCATTCCTGAGGACAGCACCTGAGGCGCGTCGCCGACAGATTTAGGATCATCACGGGTAGACAGATTCTGTTCCTGGCTGGAGTTGCGAACGAGCTCGATCATTTTCTCACACTGTTCAGAGGTGAACGCGGCCGGATCAAAGGATTCAAGTCCCTGATCATCCAGAAATGCCCGAACGTCCCTCGAAAGCGGCACGTATTTCATGGACCAGTTACTGAACGTTCGGCTCTTCAGGGGCTCTTCTATCAAGGTGACGATGTTGCGGTGGCGGTCATCCTTCAGGATCCTGTCATACGTGCGACGGACGGCGTCCTCTTCACCTTCCAGATACTGGAAAAACCGGTCGTTTCCGTAGTAGAGGCCACCGACCAACTGGTCTTTGGCATTGTTCTTACGGGAGGTCATCAGAATTCGTGCAACGTGGGGTTCAACACCCTTTTCCACCGGTTTGGCTTCAAACGTGGCTTCACTGGCATAGGCCAGGCGCATCAGGGACATAGCAACTCCGTACAACAGGATACAGGTAAGTTGAATGCAAGATACGTTCAGAACTGTCGCTATGGATCACAGTCCGGAGGCCCGCGCTTCCTGACACCTATCTGGCCTCAGGTGAAAGCCATCCGCTTTTTCGCTATCCTGCGCGCTTCGACTTTAGGCATCCGGCCACTCCTGGCCTATCTCGGGGCTCGCCATGATCGACATCATCTACGTGCTTGAAATGGTTGGAATCGTCGCGTTTGCGATTTCCGGCATGATCGTGGCGCGCTCCAAAAATATGGATCCTGTGGGCGTATTTACCATCGGCTTCATCACGGCACTCGGGGGTGGCACCCTGCGCGACCTGATCATGGACAACCACCCTCTTTACTGGATCAAGCACGAAGAGCAACCGATGCTGATTCTGGCCATGGCGGTTGTCTTCAGCTATTGGAAAAAAGCAGAGCGGCTGCGGGAGTCGAGAATTGTGTTCCCCGACGCCATCGGGCTCGGCGTCTTTTCCATCCTTGGCGCCCAACTGGCCCTGGATCTGGGACATTCCTGGTTTGTCGCTTCCCTGCTGGGAGTGATGACAGGCACCTTTGGCGGCGCCCTGCGGGACACCCTCTGTAACGAGGTCCCCTATATCTTTCGCAAAGACCAGATCTACGCCTCGATCTCATTCGCCGGATGCTGGCTGTACTTTGTCTGCCAGTGGTTCCTCGACAACGAGGTCCTGCCGTTGACCATTGGCCTGCTTTTTATCGTCATCGTGCGGATGCTGGCGGTCCGCTTCGATATCCGGCTTCAGCGTGACTCTCATGGCAACTAACGCCACATTCGCTTTGACGAACTGTCAATCATCCCTTGGCCTCAGGAGGCTGAGCCGGTAATATTGCCGTTTTTTCACGCAATCCAAGAATTCCGTCCAGACCAGACCCCCAAACACAAACTTTCAGCATCCTGTGAGGCAGACACCCGTCATGCTTGAACGACTGTTCCAACTCCAGGCCCACGGCACCACTGTTCGTAAAGAAGTGGTTGCGGGCATTACCACCTTCCTGACCATGGCGTACATCATCGTGGTCAACCCGAGCATCCTGTCATCGACCGGCATGGATTTCGGGGCTGTCTTTGTTGCTACCTGTCTTGCAGCCGTGATCGGCACCCTGATCATGGGGCTATGGGCCAATTACCCGATCGCCATGGCACCAGGCATGGGGCTCAACGCCTTTTTCTCCTTCACGGTCGTCGGCAGCATGGGCTACAGCTGGCAGATAGCGCTCGGAGCGGTGTTCATTTCCGGCTTCCTGTTCTTCCTGCTGAGCATCTTCAAGGTGCGGGAATGGATCATCAACAGCATTCCCATGTCCCTGCGCTTCGGCATCTCCGCGGGCATTGGCTTCTTCCTGGCCTTGATCGCCCTGAAGAATGCCGGCATTGTTGTGGATCACCCCGCCACGCTTGTGGGGCTGGGTGAAGTGAAAGTGGCAGAGAGCCTGCTGTTTTTCGGCGGCTTCGTGCTGATTTGCGCACTGTCCTTCCGCCAGGTAACCGGCGCCGTCATGATTGGTATTATTGCGGTTACCGGCGTAGCCATGGCACTGGGAATGGTGGAGTACAACGGTCTGGTTTCAGCACCCCCGAGCATAGCGCCGACGTTCATGCAGCTGGACCTGGCGGGCGCCCTGAATATCGGCATGATCAGCGTGATCTTTGCGTTTCTGTTCGTCGATCTGTTCGATACATCCGGCACCCTGATCGGCGCCGCACAGCGCGGTGGCCTCCTCGACAAGGACGGCAAACTGCCGCGCCTCGGCCGGGCCCTGATGTCGGACTCGGTTGCGACCATGTCCGGTGCTGCCCTCGGTACCTCAACCACCACCAGCTACATCGAATCCACCGCGGGCATCTCCGCCGGCGGCCGAACCGGCCTGACCGCTGTCGTGGTTGCCGCGCTGTTTCTTGCTTGTTTGCTGCTGTCACCGATCGCCAGCATCATCCCTGCCTACGCCACCGCACCGGCACTGCTTTACGTGGCGGTTCTGATGGCCAGCGGCCTCAAACTGATTGATTGGGAGGATGTCACTGACGCGGCCCCGGCTGTTGTCACCGCCCTGATGATGCCTTTGACCTTCTCCATTGCCAACGGCATCGCCCTGGGATTCATCACCTACGCCATTCTGAAGGCACTCAGTGGCCGCTGGGCAGATCTGAACGCCAGTGTTGTTATCATTGCGGTTGTGTTTGTTCTGAAATTCATTTTCCTGGATGCGGCCTGATCCGCCTCCAGGGCATTAACCGGAACGTTTATGGATTATTTTTCTGAAAGCATCAAAAAGGCCATTCGCACGGTCCCGGACTGGCCAAAGCCGGGCGTGGCCTTTCGCGATATAACCACGGTACTGCAGGACAAGACTGCCTTCCGTAAACTGATTGATGCCTTCGTACACCGCTACCACGGCCACAAGATTGATGCCGTGGCAGCGGTGGATGCGCGCGGCTTTATCATTGGCTCGGCACTGGCCTATGAGCTCAACGCCTCCCTGGTACTGGTACGCAAGAAAGGCAAGCTGCCGTTCGATACGCTGGTGGAGGACTACGAGCTTGAATACGGTACCGCCTCCGTGGAGCTGCACAAGGACGCGTTCAAGCCGGGCGACAACGTGGTTCTGGTGGATGATCTGATTGCCACTGGCGGCACGATGCTCGCCGCGACCCGTCTGATCCGCAGGATTGGCGCGGAAATTGTGGAAGTGGCAGCCATGATTGATCTGCCCGATCTCGGCGGCTCCCGCAAGCTGCAGGACGAAGGCCTTCAGGTTTATACTGTTTGCTCGTTTGAAGGGGAATAATCAACAGCAATCAGGAGGCGACCATGCCGGATTACCAACACCACTGGAAGGATGGCACACCCGTCCATTTGCCACTGGGAAAGATCGTCTGCATTGGTCGCAACTACGCCGAGCACGCCCGGGAGCTCAATAACCCGTTGCCGGATGAACCGCTGCTGTTCATCAAACCCGCAACCTCGGCGGTGCATATCACCCGTCCCCTGGATTTTCCAAGAGACCAGGGGGCGGTTCACTTCGAGACCGAACTGGCGGT
>Ga0209379_10002447_pt1 | contig 11277 bp, 8 predicted proteins | sample tdDd001_FD_187124 | JGI IMG/M metagenome (GOLD analysis project Ga0209379, IMG submission 187124) | Marine sediment microbial communities from the Atlantic coast under amendment with organic carbon and nitrate - tdDd00.1 (SPAdes)... | ecosystem: Environmental > Aquatic > Marine > Coastal >...
CATTACAAAATCAGCCCCGAAGCTAGTGAGAAAATTTCATTAGCGGTTCTGGAGGCCGTAAACAATGCTATTTGCCATGGCAATAAACTTGATCATAAGAAGAATGTTACCATTCGTTTTCAGGTTAGTGAGCGCTGTCTTTCCTGCGTTATTAAAGATGAAGGGGATGGATTTGATTTTTTATGCATTCCAGATCCAACTCTTCCCGAAAATTTAGAGAAAATTCATGGAAGAGGTGTATTTTTGATGAATCATTTGGCCGACTCTGTACATTTTAGTGCCGAGGGCAGACATGTTAAAATGGTTTTCAATCTATAATCAATGCAGATAAGTTACAGTACATGTGAAACTGAAATGCCTGGAATTAATCAGGATAGAATCAGTTTGTGGATCTCTCAAGTCGTAGAGAATTTCGAGTGTGAAATAGGGGAGATTAATTATTATTTTTGTTCAGATGATTATTTATTAGAGATGAATCGTGAACATTTAAATCATGATTACTTCACCGATATAATCACTTTTGACTATACTATCGCGGATATCATTTCTGGAGATTTATTTATTTCAGTAGATACTGTTCGTGATAATGCTGAAGAATATCAGGTTGATTTCTTTGAAGAACTGCACAGAGTAATTGTGCATGGTGTACTTCACCTACTTGGGATTGATGATAAGTGTGATGAGGATCAGGAAATAATGACCCAAAAGGAAGATGAATCATTAGCTTTACTTTCCAAGATTCATTAGATTTGTGAAATTTTCTAATTAAAAAATTGATTATTAGCTTTTTAGGGTGCTTGATGTGCTGTTTAAAGAGCTGATATATAATATATTACCCTATGTTCTGATGTGAATTGTAGGTGTAAAATACTGAAAGCGTATATGTTAGCAGAATATGATGTTATAGTTGTTGGTGCAGGTCATGCTGGTTGTGAGGCCGCAACGGCAGCTGCCAACCTGGGATCCTCGGTGCTTCTTATCACCATGGATATGAACAAGATTGCTCAAATGTCTTGTAACCCTGCTATTGGTGGTATTGCCAAAGGGCAAATCGTAAGAGAGATTGATGCATTGGGAGGATATACAGGTATTGTTACCGATAAATCATCCATACAATTTAGAATGCTAAATCGTTCTAAAGGACCTGCTATGTGGAGTCCAAGAGCGCAATGCGATCGTATGGTTTTTTCCGCAGAATGGAGAACAGTCGTTGAAAATACCGATAATTTAGACATGTGGCAGGATGCCGTAGTTGGTCTATTGTTCGAAGGGGAGAAAGTCGTTGGTGTTAAAACAAAGCTAGGAATCGATATCAAATCGAAAACAGTTGTTCTAACCAATGGAACATTTCTGAATGGACTGATGCATGTTGGTCGTAAACAGGAAATGGGAGGTCGTTCTTCTGAACCAGCTTCACTAGGAATTAGTGAGCAATTAAAATCCATAGGTTTCGAAGTTGGCCGAATGAAGACTGGAACACCGGCTCGTCTTGATGGAAGAAGTATCGATTTTTCTGTGATGAAGAGACAAGATGGAGAAGAGGATTTTCACCGCTTTTCTTATTTAACAGGTCATGTTGACAAGGAACTTATCCAACGACCTTGTTATATCACTTATACCAATCCGGAGGTGCATTCTGAACTGGAACTTGGCTTTGAAGAATCGCCAATGTACGATGGAACCATTCAGAGTACAGGACCTCGTTATTGTCCGAGTATCGAATCGAAGTTGACAACCTTTGCTGAGAAAAAAGAGCATCTTTTGTTTCTAGAACCAGAGGGGGAAACTACTCACGAATATTATATCAATGGTTTCTCTTCCAGTCTGGCTTGGGATATTCAATTGAATGGATTAAGGAAGGTTCCGGGTCTTGAAAATGTTAAAATGTATCGTCCAGGCTATGCCATCGAATACGATTATTTCGCACCCACACAGTTGCACCATACTTTAGAGACAAAATTGATAGAGAACTTATATTTTGCTGGTCAGATAAATGGAACCACAGGATACGAGGAAGCAGGGGCACAGGGTATGATGGCAGGGATCAATGCCAGCTTAAAAGTGCAGAAAAGAGATTCATTTACCTTAAAGCGTGATGAAGCTTATATTGGTGTTTTGATTGATGATTTGGTTACAAAAGGTGTTGATGAACCCTACCGAATGTTTACGTCACGAGCTGAATATAGAATTCTTTTGAGACAGGATGATGCGGATATGAGGTTAACGCCACGTGCTTTTGAATTAGGATTAGCTGATCAGAAACGCATGGACTTGCTAACTGAAAAGATCGAATACCGAAACAAGCTTATTGACTTTTGTAAGGAGTTTGGTGTAAAGCCCAAATACATCAATACGGTCTTGGAAGATTTGGGAACGACTCCGCTTAAGCAGGGAATGAAATTTTATGATGTCATCTTAAGACCTCAGGTCCACATTATGGATTTTGTGGATAGCATTTTGCCTTTAAAGGAACTTGTAGAGTCAATTCCAAATAGGAGAGATGAGATTATTGAGGCAGCGGAAGTATTGATTAAGTACTCTGGTTATATCGAAAGAGAGAAACTAATCGCTGATAAGCTAACACGACTTGAGAAAATCGTCATTACGGATCGTTTTGACTATACAAGCCTACAGTCTTTATCGACTGAAGCTCGACAGAAATTAGATAAAATCAAGCCCGAAACCATTGGACAGGCTTCACGTATACCAGGTGTTTCACCTAGTGATATAAGCGTATTATTAGTCCTTATGGGGCGTTAGTGTTCCACGTGGAACGCAGAAGGATGTTTTGATAGCAAAACATCCTTAGAGAGCTCGAAAATGCCTTGTCTTTATTATAAGATGGGTGTTTTCGAGTTTTTAGTATAAAGGATTTGTGTGAAAAGTTTCAAGCTTATTCGCATCCCTGTTCTTTTTAACTGGATACTTGAGTATCTTGTATTATAATTTGAAAACTGAAAGATATGACTGAATCAAACTATAGAGTAGCTGGAAATATTGTCGATGTCGTTGCAAGGAAAATATTTAAGGGGGAAATAGAAGTTAGAGATGGATTTATACAATCTATCAAGGAGCTTGATGATGCTCCGGATTGTTATATCCTTCCAGGCTTGGTTGATTCACATGTGCATATTGAAAGTTCTCTTTTAATACCAAGCCGTTTTGCTGATTTGGTTGTTAGAAAAGGGACCTTAGGTGTTGTGACAGATCCGCATGAAATTGCGAATGTGCTAGGGGAGATAGGAATTGACTTCATGATAAATGATGCGGCAAAGACCCCTTTGGAGATTCGTTTTGGTGTGCCATCTTGTGTTCCTGCAACACCCTTTGAGACTTCTGGGTTTAAGTTAGGACCGAATAAGGTTGAGAGTTTGTTGAAAAGGGAAGAAGTTGTCTGCTTGGCTGAAGTGATGGATTATCCTGGTGTGATTCGAGGCGATCTTGATGTTATGAAAAAGATTGTGGCTACGAAGCAACTGGGTAAGAAAATTGATGGTCATGCCCCTGGTGTTAATGGTGAGAATTTAAGGAAATATATTGCTGCCGGTGTCTCTGCCGATCATGAGTGTTCCACATTAGAAGAGGCGTTGAATAAGATACATCTTGGAATGATGATACAAATTCGCGAGGGGAGTGCGGCCAAGGATTTTGAAGCTTTGTATTCTTTAATTGAATCGCATCCCGATCGTGTCATGTTGTGCACGGATGATACCCATCCGGATGATTTAATGGAAAGAGGCCATATTGATAAGCTTATTCGTATGGGCTTGGAGAAAGGGTGTGATATTATGAATTTATTACGTGTTGCTTCTTACAATGCGGTCAAGCATTATGATCTGGATTTAGGATTACTTCAAGTGAGAGACTCTGCAGATTTTATCATTATTGATAATTTTGAGTCATTTAATGTGAAGTCTTCTTATATGAAAGGAGAATGTATCTATGAGGAGGGTGAAGTATTCTTCGATAGTCACAATGAGATCCTTTTGAATAATTTCTATCGTAAGGAAATACAGCTTGAGGATATTCAGATTGAAGCGAGGGACTGCGATGTGCATGTGATGACGGTAAGTGATGGGGATTTGTTGACGGGTTGGATAAGTAGACAACCCAAATCTGAAAAAGGCAAATTTGTTTCAGATACAGATCAGGATCTTTTGAAAATGGTCGTGATGAGTCGTTACAATAATGAAAAGCCAGTCGTGGGTTTCGCAAAAGGATTTGGTTTTAAGAAAGGGGCCATCTCTGGTAGTATTGCTCACGACAGTCATAATATTATTGCTGTAGGAACAAATGATTCAGATCTGTTGAAAGCTCTAAATAAACTAATCCTTATGAAGGGTGGGATGGTAGCTTGCGATCAAGATGATTGTCGTTCAGTTCAACTTGATGTTGCTGGCTTAATGTCGAACAAAAGAGGCGAGGATTTGTTAGTAAACTATAAAGAATTGTCTGATTTTACGAAAAGCTTTGGAAGTGACTTTCATTCTCCATTTATGACATTGGCTTTTATGTCTTTACTTGTTATACCTAAATTGAAACTTTCAGATAAAGGCCTTTTTGATGTTGAGCAATTTAAATTGATTGATTTGTATTGTAAATAGTCTTGTCTATATTGCTAGATGATCCACTAGAAACTAATATCTGTGATAGAAAACAAACACATTGTTCACTTAAAAGAGCTTGTAGCCGCTTTGCCTGAGGAGCCAGGCGTTTATCAGTTTTTCGATGAGCAAGAAAAAATTATATATGTAGGTAAGGCCAAGCGTTTAAAACGACGCGTGGCTTCCTATTTTAATAAGGTGCATGATATTGCCAAAACGAATGTGATGGTAAAGAAAATTGCAGATATCAAGCACCTGGTTGTTGAAACCGAAGAGGATGCTCTTTTACTGGAAAATAATCTCATTAAAAAGCATCAGCCACGCTATAACATCCTGCTCAAGGATGACAAATCTTACCCTTGGATTTGTATCAAGAAAGAAACATACCCTCGTGTACATATAACACGTCAGTTGGTGAAAGATGGATCTGAATATTTTGGGCCATACACCAGTGTACGTATGGTAAGAACGCTTATGGATTTAATTCGGTCTCTTTATAAGTTAAGAACCTGTAATCTTAAGCTGAGTGAGGAGAGTATTTCACAAGGGAAGTTTAAAGTCTGTTTAGAATACCATATAGGAAATTGTAAGGCTCCTTGTGTGGGTAAAGAAACCTTTGAAGCGTATCGCCAAACCATTGCTGAAATCCGCCATATTCTTAAAGGAAATATAAGAACAGTGACGGATTTTCTTCAGGAAAAGATGCAGTTGCTTGCGGCTGATTATAAATTCGAGGAAGCTCAACTGCTAAAAGAGAAGTTAGATCTTCTCGAAAAATATAGGAGCAAGTCAACCATTGTCAGTCCAACCATTGACAATATTGATGTGTATTCAATATTAGCGGATGATGATACTGCCTATGTCAATTTTCTGAAATTGGTAAATGGAGCGATTATTCAGGCTCACACCATTGAGATTAAGAAAAAGCTGAATGAAAGCGAGGCGGAACTCTTGCTGATGGGAATTATTGAAATCCGTCAAAAGATATGCAGTACGGCCAAAGAAATCATTGTGCCGTTTCATTTAGATTTATCCATGCAAAATGTGGGTTTTACGGTGCCTCAAAGAGGGGATAAGAAGAAGCTCCTGGATCTATCGCTTCGGAATGTGAAGTATTTCCGACAGGAGAAGTTGAAACAGCTTGAAAAAAGACAGCCTAAGAAACATTCAGACAGAATTCTTGAAGGAATGAAGAAGGATTTTCGTTTACAGGAATTACCTGTTCATGTTGAATGTTTTGATAATTCAAACATACAGGGGAGCCATCCTGTGGCATCCTGTGTGGTTTTTCGAAATGCGAAACCCTATAAAAAGGATTACCGCCATTTTAATATTAAAACCGTTGTTGGAGCCAATGACTTTGCCTCCATGGAAGAGATTATTTACAGACGATATAAGCGCTTGTTAGAAGAAGAAAAGTCATTACCTCAGATGATCGTGATTGATGGTGGCAAAGGACAGTTAGGGGCTGCACTGAATGCTCTTGAAAAGTTGGACCTAAGGGGTAAGATTGCTATTGTAGGTATTGCTAAACGCCTTGAAGAAATTTTCTTCCCGGGTGATCCTTACCCTTTATATTTGGATAAAAACTCGGAGAGCTTGAAAGTGGTTCAGCATTTGAGGAATGAGTCTCACCGTTTTGCTATTACCTTTCATCGTCAGAAAAGATCGAAGGCTTTTATCAGTTCAGAACTTGACGAAGTGTCTGGAATTGGCCCAAAAACCAAACAAAGCTTGATTTCTACCTTCAAATCGGTAGAAAACATTAAAAAAGCCAGTCAGGAAGATCTTGAGAAATGTATAGGTAAGTCAAAAGCCTTAAAGATCTGGCATTACTTCAATTAGGATATTCCAGTTGCAGTAATAAATGATATTTTAAACTAATGAAGAATTAGCTAAAAGATAGCTTTCATAAACTCATTCAAATCTAAGCCTAAGAAATAGTCGTTCAAGTTGATTTTTTCCAGTTCTCGACGTAAACTTTCTTTATGATGGGGGGTATTAAGCAGTCTATTTTCCAGTTTACTAATACTTCCCATTTTAATACAATTACCAAGGATTTCAGATCTGACAATTCGACCTTTTTCAATATCCAACTCAATTTCCAAAATATTGCCGTTTGAAAAACTGATGAGTCTTTCAAATTTGTATTTGGGAGAATAGCCAAAATTCCATTCCCATTTCAAGTATTTTTCTTCCATCAGTTTTTGTATAGCGATGGTATCTTCGTCAGTCAGTTCGTAAGCTATTACTTCGGGGAATTGTCTTTGAACGTGATCTACAATTTTAGTTTGCAGCTCTTCAATACTCAAAGGAGCGGAGAGGTGATCGCTAATGTTAGTTACACGACTCCTAATGGATCGAACACCTCGGTCTTTAAACTTTAACGGATTCACCTTTAAAAGGCTGTTTAAGCGGCTCAAATCACTCGAAAAAAGCATGGTGCCGTGTTGCATCACTTTGTTGCGATAGATATGGGATGCATTACCTGAGAATTTCAGTCCATTTATGGTCAAATCACTTTTACCTTCGAATTTTGCGTTCACATTTAAAGATTGGAGAACATCGATAACAGGTTGGGAGTATTTTTTGAAATTGATGAGTTCACCTTTTTTACCTTCGTTAATAAAGCAATAGTTTAAGTTTCCTTCGTCATGGAATACGGTGCCACCCCCCGAAAGACGGCGAACAATTTCGATTCCCTCTTTTTCACATTTATCCAAATTAATTTCAGCTAATGCATTCTGGTGTTTGCCTATAACAATTGCCGCAGTGTTACGATAAAGCATATAGAAACTCTCATCGAAATTCTTCAAAAAGTATTCTTCTGTGGCCTGGTTAAAGGCGGCTTGATTGCTTTTGCTGATATAGTAGAACATTGTGAATTTATAATTTTAGAGATCTGACTTTGAATTTGTTTGTCAATGAAAATCTGGAATCGGCAGGCTTAATTCCTAAATCATACTATGCAAATATGCTCATTTATATTGAATTGTTTTTATTAAGATTTGATTTTAATAGTAGGTTTATGTTCTTTTTCTACTTAGAAATCAGCAAAAATTTAACTTTGCTGAACAAGAATATAAAATTTAGGAAATGCGAGTAGTCATACAGAGAGTGAATCGGGCTTCAGTGGAAGTGGAAAAACAGATTATCGGAGAAATAGAGAAGGGGCTTTTAATTTTGGTAGGCATTGAAAATGCCGATGGACAAGAAGATATTGATTGGCTTTGTAAGAAGATTTGTGGTTTGAGGATATTCGATGACGAAGAGGGCGTTATGAATAAATCCCTAATAGATATTAAAGGGGATATTTTGGCCATTAGCCAGTTTACCCTACATGCCCGCACTAAAAAAGGGAACCGACCGTCCTATATCAACGCTGCAAAACCAGATGTGTCAATTCCTTTATACGAATCATTTTTATTGTGTCTGGAGAAGGAGAATGGGAAGAAGCCACAAAGAGGTCAGTTTGGTGCTGAGATGCAAGTGACATTGGTAAACGATGGACCGGTGACCATTACTATTGACAGTAAAAACAAAGAATAGTTAATACGATGATGTGTTAATTTGATAATCAGGTGATGAGTCTGGTATTGTTCCGAAAACTCTCATGAGCTGTCGAAATGTGATGTCTTCTTTGTGATAATCTTTGCGTCCGATTCATCGGAAATGCGATTAAATTTATTTTTTACAACAGGTCAATAATAAAAATTATGAATAAAGAAGTCACTATAAAGGACGCCCAAAAGCAGGTTGATGTTTGGATTAAGAAATACGGTGTGCGTTATTTTAGCGAGCTGACCAATATGGCTATTCTGACTGAAGAGGTTGGGGAAGTAGCTCGCTTGATTTCCAGGAAATATGGTGATCAGTCATTTAAAGCCAGCGATTCGGACAAAGATTTGGGCGACGAAATAGCTGATGTACTTTGGGTGCTGATCTGCTTGGCTAACCAAACTGGGGTTGACCTTACTGAAGCGTTTAAAAATAATATTGAAAAGAAAACACAGAGGGATAAAACGCGCCACCTAGATAATGAGAAGCTTAAATAAACTCGTTAAGTGCTCACAAATTAATGCAGTAGTAATAGGCGATCAACTAAAATTATTCTATTTTTGTGACTTGAAAGACAATATTCTAGGCCGTTTAGGCTGAGAGTATTAATGGAAAAATCAGCGAATAACGATTCGCAACTGGTTAATTATTATTTACATACATTATGAAGAGAGACATTTTAGAAATCTTAAAATCATACGATCTTAAGATTAGCGATGCAGAAGTTAAGGCAAATGTCAAATCAATTGTAGACAAAGATTTTGATGCTTTGTACACCATTGAGAATCTAAAGAAGAATTTTTCTTTGATCGATTTAACGACACTCAACTCGACAGACACGCACGCAAAGGCTAAAAGTTTTGCTGACAATGTAAATAACTTCCAGAATGATTTTGACATGCCAAATGTGGCCGCTATTTGTGTATATCCATACCAGGTACCTACATTAAATGAAAACTTAAAAGCTGAGGGCGTTAGAATTGCTTCTGTAGCAGGTGTTTTCCCATCTTCTCAATCATACGTTGAAGTTAAAGCATTGGAATGTAAAATGGCTGTTGAAAAAGGAGCTAATGATATTGATATTGTGATATCAATTGGTGCTTTCCTTGAAGGACATTATCAAACGGTGTTTGATGAAATTGCAATTCAGAAAGAAGCTTGTGGTGATGCACATTTGAAGGTTATTCTTGAAACAGGAGAACTTAAAACTGCAGAGAACATTCGTAAGGCATCTATTCTGGCAATGGAGGCTGGAGCTGATTTCATCAAAACTTCGACTGGTAAAGTGCCTGTTAATGCAACTCTGGAGGCAGCTTATATCATGACTCAAGCCATTACTGAGTATTATGAAAAAACAGGCCGTATGGTAGGTTTTAAGCCTGCAGGTGGAATTTCTACAGCTAAGGATGCTATTGAATTCTATTCAATTTCGAAGAACAACTTGGGCGAGGCGTGGTTAAATAACAAATGGTCTAGAATTGGAGCTTCAAGTCTAGCCAATAGTTTGTTAACTGAAATCCATAAACTAGAAACAGGAGAAGAGAAAGAAATTAAGTATTTCTAGCCCAGTAACCTATATGATTTAGAAAAAAGCCGGATAATTCCGGCTTTTTTTGTTTTTTAACAAAATAATTGAACTTAAATCTTGCTAGGTGTAAAATATTATGTAACTTCAATTCTGGTTTAAATGTCTGTTTGGCATTGAAAAATGTTTATTCAGCTTTAAAAATGAACAGCTTATATAAAATGCATCATTGGGTTAAAATCTAATTACTAGTGTGTTTTTAGAATGATAAGATCCTATTTTTTGAGAGTATTATGGGCTGTTTGAAATCAAGGAATTAAGATATTTGAATAAATTTTCTATCTAATGAAGTTAGATACTAATCTGAAAAGAGAAGATAAAATCCGAATCTTAGAGGATGAGGTTTTTGAGCTCAAGCAAAAGCTGGAAATAGCACAAGCTGGAACTCTTAAACTATCCAATACATCTAAGTCTGAGGATTTTTCTGAATTGTTTGGAGTTATTGATAGTGATTTCAATTTGCTTTCAGTAAATGCTCAATATCCTAATCTTTATAAGCACAATCAAAATGAACTTCAGGGACAGAAATGTTATTCTGCCTTCTCTGGATTGAATCAACCTTGCGAGGAATGTTTAATTCCGAATAATGATACCAATTTCAATAAAGCAGCCTGGTATTTTCTTCAACCACAAATTAATAATAATGGATCACCGTGTAAAGGTGAGGTTATAAATTCTATTAATCATGCTGATCCCTTTGAGATTACTTTAAGAGAGACGGATCTATTTTATGAACAACTTTTTGAGTCGACAGGAGATACCTTACTAATTGTTGATTGTAACGGTCATATCTTAAAATTCACCCGAAAGTTATGTGAGATGCTTTCATATACTGAAGAGGAATTTTCACGATTAACCATTTTTGATATCGATGACCCATCTAACTCCCTTAGTTTTGATGAGAGAGTAAATCAAATAAAAAGAGATAAAGGGGCGGTTTTCGAAACAGATTTGATTTCTAAATCTGGGAAACTAATTCCTGTTGAATCCAGTTCATCTCCCATAAGATATGGTAGTAAAACGGTATTCTTCGTCACATTCAGGAATATTGAAGAACGCATAAATGCTCAGAAAGAACTCTTTGAAAGTGAGATTCGATTTCGATCTTTAGTTGAAAATGCCAACGATTTGGTAATGCGCTTCGATCGAGATCATCGTCACGTGTTTGTCAATTCTGCTTCTCAGCAAGTCTTGGGTATTGCACCACAAGATTTTATTGGAAAAACACATCAGGATATGGGTTTCCCTGAAGATTTATGTTTATTGTGGGAAGAAGAAATGGATAAAGTCTTTGACTCAGGAATTGCTGATATTATAGAGTTTTCCATACATGTAAAAGGGAGTGAAATATTTTTCGAATGGCAACTTATTCCAGAGTTCGATACGGAGGATGAAATCCCTTACTTATTAGCAGTTGCTCGGGATGTGTCAACACGAACCTTGAGTGAAAAAGCTCTTGAAGAAGCCTTAAAAACAAAAGATAAGTTTTTCTCAATTATAGCTCATGACCTTAGAAATCCTTTTGGATCT
>Ga0209379_10002450_pt1 | contig 11274 bp, 10 predicted proteins | sample tdDd001_FD_187124 | JGI IMG/M metagenome (GOLD analysis project Ga0209379, IMG submission 187124) | Marine sediment microbial communities from the Atlantic coast under amendment with organic carbon and nitrate - tdDd00.1 (SPAdes)... | ecosystem: Environmental > Aquatic > Marine > Coastal >...
ATTGATAGTGTTTTATCTGAAGAAGCGCATTATTTAAGTGTTTTCGATTTTGTTGATGAAGGGGTTTGTGATAAACAGATTGTCATTTTACCATCTCAAAACTATATTTGTTATCATCATCATGGACCGTATTATACATCGTACATCACTTATAAGAAAATGTATGAGTTCATGAAAAAACATGATTTAGAAGCTGATGGAGATGCTGTTGAGGTACCTCTGGTTGATGTATGGGCGGCTAAATCAGAACTTGATTATATTACAGAAATTCAAATTCCGGTTAAACATAAAAAATGATAAACAGATTAAGATGAAATATAATAAACATATACTATTAAAGGCATTAGAAAGTAGACACTATGAATGTGTTTACTTTTTTTGTACCTAAAAAACATTGAAATTATTTAGGGGCTCTAAGTTTTTCTTAAAACTGTCGAAATTTAAATGACTTATATGATAAAATATTATTAATGGTATGACATAAGTTAGGGGGAAACTATGGATATATTTGAAAAAGCAGCAGCGGGTCAATTAGAAGCATACAATAACAGAGATGTTGATGCTTTTTTAGAGTGGTATACAGAAGACGTGATTGCAATTGATATTGATACAGATAAAGTCTTATATAAAGGTAAAAATGAAATGCGTAAGATCTTTATAGAAAAATTTAAAAATATCCATTTGAAATGTACTCTAAAGAATCGTATGGTACTAAATCGATCAATCATTGATCATGAAGTGATTAAATATGATGAGACAAATGATACATTTGAGGCAATAGCTATTTATGATGTAGATGAAACTGGATTAATCAGTACAATTAGGTTTACCAAAGGCAAACTATAGATAGGTGGTTTAATATGAGTGTAAAAAAGGTCTATATATCAGCAGATATCGAAGGAATGGAAGGTGTTGTCAGCAGTCATCAAACCTCAAGAAAAGGTCATGATTTTAACATCGCTAGAAAGAGATTGGCTGAAGATGTGAATGCTGCAATTCAAGCCTGTTTAGATTTTGGTGCAGAGGAAATTGTTGTTTGTGATGCGCATGCAGATATGGAAAATATTATTCTTGAGGACTTGCATCCTAAAGCACAATTGATTAGTGGGGCAATGAGATCAAGTTTACAAATGCAAATGATTGATGATGGTTTTGATGCAGTCATTATATTCGGTCATGCGGGTGCTGGTCAAAGCTTTAATGGTGTTATCGACCATACATACAATGGTAGGAAAATATACAATGTCCGAATGAATGGAATAACCATGAATACAGAAGCCATCTTAAATGCTGTGATTGCTGGGTATTACAATGCACCATTAATCGCAGTTATCGGTGATCAAGCATTAGCTGAGGAAGTGAATAGTTTTATTCCAGAAACTGAAGCGATTATTGTTAAAAAAGGATTGTCTAGATTTTCTGCTTTATCCATACATCCTACAAAAGCAAGAGAACTTATTTATGACGGTGTGAAAAAAGCATTGAAGAAAACAGATGAAATAAAACCATTTAAATTAACTGAACCGATTACTATGGAGATTGATTTCAAAGATTCCAATATGGCAGAAGTTGCTGCACTTATTCCTGGTGTGACCAGACCAGAACCTAGAACCATTAGTTATACTGGCGACTCCAAAACCATTTTTGATTTGCAGGAACTCATCATTTTTAGATTAGTAGACAGGCTTTAAGAATATAACATTGAACCCACACTTTTGTGTGGGTTTTCTAAATTTGAAAGATGTATTCAATGAATATATTTATTTGTGATAAAATTAAATAAGTGTTGACCTTAACACTGTGTCAAGCTATATACTCCAATTAAGAGAAGAAAAAGTAAAGGTTGTAAACAAGTATTTATACACTGGAAGAGGTAATAAGATGACTAATAAGTATTTTATCGGTGAGTTCTCAGAACTCACTGGGATTTCAAAGAGGATGTTAAGACACTATGATAAGATCAAGTTGTTCAGTCCGATTGAAATTAATGAAGATAACGGTTACAGATGTTATGGTGAAAATCAAATCGTTGAACTTGATAAAATACAATTTTTAAGAAAACTTGGTTTTACTCTGTCTTCTATTGGAGAAATACTTGCTAAACCCATAGGATTAAGTGATTTTGTTGAGTTGTTAAAAGACCGAGAAGTATCTCTTACTAAAGAATCGGATGATATCAAATCAAGTCTTTTAATGACCAATCGAATGATTAATCTATTGGAAAAACAATCACCTAGAACTTTTCCTTCAATACACAAACTACTAGATTGGGAAAGGAGTATTACAATGACAAGTGAAAAACAAAACAAAAAAGGTGCCATAGTTGATTTAAAAGAATTAATGAACAGAGATATGTTTATGGAGAAAATTGAGGAAATATTAGAACATGATAACAATGATACTTATCACTTTGTTACTTTTGACATTGATAAATTTATGCATGTGAACGATTTTTATGGATTTGAAGTAGGAGATTTGGTTATTCAAAATGTTATGTCATTGATAGTTCAAAATATGAAACCTCTTTTGGCAGAGTCAATTAATGAAAATCTTATTGCGCGTTTAGGTGGAGATGAATTTAGTATTTTCTTGAAAAATTCGGATACTCAAAAGGTTATAGACTGCGTGGAGATGTCACTTAAAGAAATAAGATCGTTTGAATATTCAACTATCGGATGTGGTACAACTGTCACTTCTTCATGTGGTATTGCATTTGGTAGGAAACCGGTACATATCGCAAAACTGCAAGATCAAAGTGCCAAAGCGTTGATTGATGCTAAGAGAAATGGTAGAGATCAATATCTATTGGTTAATTATTAAACATTTATAATACAGTATTGAACCCATATGATTTAAGTCATATGGGTTCTGTCACTCCGTGGTTAATGGTCCGTAATTGGGTATCTGAGTGGATAACATATGATATAATATTGATGATACTTTTAATAAAGATAGGATGTGCGTTATGATATATGATCTTCATAAATCTTTTCAACCAATGGTTGATGGTGAGAATGATTCAAAGGGGTATCTCGAATTCCAACCAATAGAGATCCTAAGGCCATATATTAAATGTTTCTGGTTGTCGAAGAAACAGGATACAATTCCTTCTGAGTCAAGAGTTATTGCGGATGGATGTATGGATATCATATTCTCAAAAGACCTTGTTTCAGGCAAATGTGGCTGTGGATTTTGTGGTTTGTTTGATCAGGCATTTACATCGTTTGGTACTCAAACAATTGAAATGTTCGGTATTAGATTTTATCCGTGGGCAGCTCATTTATTCTTTAAAGAAGAGATGAAATCATTTAAAAATATGAATATCAGCCTTGATAACTGCTTGAAGGCGTTGTTTGATCGGCGGTATGATATTATGAATACAACTATTGAAAGTCGTATAAATACTATGGAGTGTTACATTATTAAGAGGTTATCAGAACAAGACAAAATTAATGATACAGTTATGTCGGCTATGAGTTTAATTGTCAAATCAAAAGGTGTGATTTCTCAAAAAAGTATTGTTGAAAACACTTGTATCAGTGATAGGCAGTTACAACGACTTTTTAATAGTTATATAGGATTAAGTCCAAAATCCATGTCTGATATCATTAGATTTCAAAACATAGTAAGAGAATCTCATTATAATTCGAGTAATAACTGGTATGAAATGACTTATAATTATGGATTTAACGACCAATCCCATTTGATTCGTCACTTCAAGAAGTTTTATGGTCTGTCACCAAAAAAAGTTTTCGGGCAAAAATGATGTCGGTTTTATCCAATACATCGTATAAAAAACATTGTATGATTATTTAAGGAAGTAAATGATGGAGGTTTGATGATGAATAGAGAAATGATATCTAAATGTGGTGATTACTGTGAAGAGTGTGACTGGAGAGAAAAGATGAACTGTCCTGGATGCCAAAAGGCAAAAGGCATGATGTTTCATGGGGAATGCACAGTTGGAAAGTGTGCTTCTGAGAAAGATTTGGAACATTGCGGATTATGTAAAGAGATGCCATGTCAGCCTCTTAGTGATGTGTTTAACCAGCCAGATCATGGTGACAATGGTGAAAGAAAGCAAAACCTGGAGAACTGGAGTAAGGGAAATTATACATTCATTAAACACACGCCGCTAAAAAAGAGTTGATTACGAGATTTAAGTTTTCGTTACCTGATATTAGGAGTTGTTACTAAATTGTAAACAATTGTACATTCAATTTACACAAATCCAATTGAACCCACTTGATAGACATGATACAATCAGGCAGTTAGATTAGAATATTCAAATCTGACACTTAGATAATATGATTACTAATCATATTAAAGCTATTAAAAATGGGGGAATCATAATTGAATCAAGACAATCAAATTAAAGAATGGTCAAATCCAACTCCAGCTGGTTTAGTTGCATTAGCAATTGCGTGTTTCTGTTTCTTTGCTTTATTATCAGGCAAAGTGACTCACGATGCACTGCCACTACTGGGATGTTGGTTAATAGGTGGATTTGTCGTTCAAATCGTTGTAGCACTTTTAGATTTAAAAGGTGGCAATAGTACGGGTGGAAATACTTTCTTATTCTTCAGTGCATTCTTTATGCTCGTAGGTGGATTGGAAATGATTATAAAGTTCAATATGGCTAATAAAGGTATTGTATTGGATGCTCATATTGATGGATGGGCATGGATTGTATTAACTTCTGCTTTAATTCTTTGGACGCCGGCATTTTTCAAGAGCACTAGACTGCTTACAATAGTGGTTTTAGCACTTGATGTTTCACTACCTTTTATAACTTTAATGGATTTAGGTATTTTACCAAAAACATATGCAATGATACCAGCTTATGGATTATTAGTTGCAGGTATTGTAGCGATATACTTATCATCAGCAATTGTAGTTAACACTGCATTTGGGAAAAAAGTGTACCCATTACCGGGACCTTTTAAGATAGGACAATAATCTTAACTGTAGGAGAAATCCTGCAGTTTTTTAGTTATAGAGAAAATTATTATTTTGCAGGTTGTAGAAGAGTGCTCAATAACTTGCTTTTGATTTTTTATAAAGGTAAAATAGAATAAAGATATTATATCTGTGGAGGAATGGTAGTTATGAAAACATCAGCAAAAGCGATAATTCAAAATTGGATATATTTACTTATTATAATGATTGTCGGATTTTTTTGTGTTGGACTCTATATTCTTATCAGTGGAAGCAAACTAACAAATGAAGCGAGTCAGTCTTTTTACGAGTACAACCTTCAAGAGAAGAAGATGCAACTTCAAACTGAAATTTTAAATCGACTAGATGAAATTGAATATGAAAGAAATAAATTGCTATCAAATGAGGAGAAAGTTCTTTATGATAAAGTACATGACGTCTATAATTTACTTGTGAACTCTGAACTAGGATCCATGATAGATCTTGAATTAAAGCAAGAATTGGCTATTACACTTTTTGATAAAATTGTGGAAGATGATGAAGACTATCTATATTTTGGAATTGATACAGAGGGTGTTTTAATACGTTCAGGTGCGGATGCAAAATTTGAAGGTGCCAATTTATATGATAACCAAGATGTAGAAGGTAATTACTATGTTAGGGAGATTGTATCAGCAAAGGATTTTGAAGATGGACTTTATGTGGACTATTATTGGCCAAAAGTTCAAGATGGTGACCCAATCAAAAAGACATCCTATTGCCTTTACTTACCGGAATTTGATTTTATTATTGGAACGGGCATCTATCATGACGATCTTCAGGAAAGACTAAAAGACCGTATATATACGCGGTTACAAGGTTACTATGAAGATAAGGAAAACTATGTTTTTGTAACTGAATACGATTCTACAGCTCGAGTTTCAGTAAGTTCAGATTTTATTGGCAAAAAGATGTCTGAATTTGTTTCTTTTGATGGCAAATCGATTCATGCTATTTTTATGAAAGTCATTGAAGAAAAAGGGCATGGTTTTCAAACCTATTCTTATAATAGAAGAAATGAAACAACATTATCCGAAAAAATATCTTATGTCCATGATTTAGAAGGTTGGGATGCTTACATTGGTATGGGCTTTCATGTCGATGATTTAAATGAAGAGGTCAACAATTATACCATTTTATTTAAAGAACATTATCACAATCAAGCACTTTTTGTCATAATCGGATTGATGTTAATAGCCATCATTGTTTTTGCTGTATATCAACGAGGCGCTTATTTACAGAAGTTGTTTTTAAAACAAGGGGATATCATTTTTGAGAATCTTTTCTACTTATCAAATGAGGCAATAGTTGTTGTATCAAAGCGTGGCAAATTACTGTATGAGAATAATGTTGCTGAAGAACTGTTTAACAATCAAGTTTCTAACTATATTGAATCAGATGGATTAAAATTACCAGCTGCTGATGATTCTACTTATATATTGAGAACAGATGAAAATCGTGTTTATTACGTTACTCTCAGAGAAGAGGTAGCAGCTTTTAAAAATACTGAGAGCTCAATTTACTTTATTAACGATATTACAATGCAATATAAAAAATCTCATGTTTTTGAACAAATGGCTCTGAATGATGAGTTAACAGGCCTGTTAAATCGTAGAGCGTTAAAGGAAAATTATGAAGATTATTGTTATGAGTTAAAAGAAAATGAAAACCTGGTTCTAGGTATGTTAGATATAGATAAGTTTAAAAATATCAATGACACACATGGACATGCGATTGGCGACGAAGTACTAAAACTATTGGGTGCAACTTTTTTAGAACGTTTAAGATTTAAAGATTCATTTTACCGATATGGCGGTGAAGAGTTTATAGTTCTATTGAGAAACATAACGTTGCAACAATCCAAAGAATTACTAGAAACTCTTAACAAGGTATTTTGTGAAAAAATTGAGAGTGAATTAGGATTTGCATGTACTTATAGTTGTGGTCTGACTTTTGTTGATTATAATGGTAAATCAGAGACTTTACCTAATATAATTCAAAAGGCAGACAACCTTATGTATAAGGCAAAAGAAAATGGAAGAAATAGAATTGAAATATAAATAAAGAAAGACTTGATCGTTATTCGATCAAGTCTTTTGTATTAATAATGAGGATACTGATAATCCTTACAATACATATAATAATGGATATTAATATATAAGTTTTTAGTATGTTGGCATCTCTAAACAGTTCATCGATTACCTCATAAGAAATCGCATTGATTAATCGAACAAAGTGATTCAAGATAAACAAGAGATATGTTAACCAGATAACCATATATGGGATGTCAGACTGATGTTTTAGTTTTCCTATGTAGCTTATCATAAACATCATGATAGCCAACATCATAAACACCGAAAAGTTAACAATTCTATAATTTACATTTGGTTCAACATAAGTGAAGTAAATGTGGATTATAGTGAAAACTACATAACTTATGATGAGATATTTATGTTTTATTTTCCTTTTGACTGCCTTAAGAAAACCAACAATGATAATATATTCTCCACCTAATAAAAGCATATTACCAATGACAATACTAATGATATCAGGTGCAATATTTCTTAGTGATAGCATAAGTATAGCGATGGCAATAAGCGCATGTCCAATAATCAATAATTTAATATACTCTTTTTTATAGAGTGGATAAATGATACACAACACACCTAAAATGACAAAATAACACATTGACAATATGATATTTAAGTTCAAGTCGCTGAAATACTCTAGAAACTGCATATACACCTCACATTTTATGTTCCTAATTATATCATACAGATATCAATTCTAGTAGTTTAACTTATGGATAATATTATATGTAAAAAGATAAAACTGTTTTTTTGTGTTTTGATGGAACAAATTTTTTAAAATTGAGTCTAACTATGTAGTGATGGACACAATAAGTAAAAATCAGAAGAAGGAGAACAAAATGAGAAAAACAATTGTTTTGATATTAGTCATGAGTATGCTATTCGGAATGAATGCATTTGGAACGGATATTGGAATTATGCCAATAAGTATAGAGGTACCAGATAAAACTGAATTGTTTATAAATGAAGAAGGAATCAATTTTTCAGAGTACGCTGTAGAGCCTTATGACAATGAAGGTGTTAAAATGCTTCCTTTAAGAGCGATTGCAGAGAACTTAGGATTTGATGTGAATTGGAATAATGATAATCAGAGTATAGATGTAACTAAGGGTGTTGAGCATTATACATTATATATTGGACGTGATGAGTATAGCTTAAATGAAAATAATGTTGTTGCCCTGGGCATGTCACCTGAAATCGTTGAATCTAGAACTTTTGTACCATATACTTTTTTTGAAAAAGTATTAAATGCGGATGTTGTAATAACAGGTAAAAAGATTTTAGTAAATGGTTATGTAGATTATACATTTGATTTAGAAGACGATCGTGATTTTACAGATATTGTTGTTGATGTGCCTGTTAATTATTTAGATGAAGATTTTTATGAGTATAGATATGATATATCTGAAGCTCCAGTTGAGAATATGGGAAATGCGATAAAACTTGTAGGATCCAACCACTCGGATGATATGTTTATGGGTTTCTATAAAAAAATTGATGGATTAAAAGCTAATGAAACGTATATTTATAAGTTGAGTTTTGATTTAGGTACTAATGTACCAAAAGGAATGGGAGGCATAGGGGGTTCACCTGGTTCTTCTGTATACGTTAAAGCAGGTATCAAAGATCAAGCTCCAATTACGGAGATTGACAGTTTAAATCATATAAGATTCTCAAATGTAGATAAAGACAATCAAAGTCAAAGTGGTAAGGACTTAAAGGTTGTTTCTGATATGGAAAAAGCATCAGATGATTACTCTGAGGACTATGAGTACAAAACTATTGTTAGACATTTTATTGCTACAACCAATGACAATGGGGAAGCTTATATCATTATCGGTACAGATTCTGGTTTTGAAGGTTTAACAACTGTTTATTATGACAACATCAAATTATCACTTAAAGAAGCCACAACTTACAATATATCGGTACTTCAGGATAATGATTTTGAATTGGTGTCTAGTTCATTGTTAATTGGGGAAGAACATTATGTTTCAGTTCCGAAAGCAGCTAATTTTATTAATGTATCAAATGAAAATAAACTTAATGCATTAATAGAAGAAAAGGTAAATGAGATTGTCAATAAAGAAGAGTTAGAGTCATTATATTTCAATTATATAAAGAAAGATAATGGATTACTGTCTATTGTATTCAGTGGTAAATATAAAATAGAAGGTGGTCAATTTGCTTTCTATGATGTCCTTAATGTCAATACGAAAGATATGACTGTCATCGAAACTGACGAGTTTATTAAGCAAGATGAAGAGAGTATCAGCGTTATTAACTCATTATTTGGAGAAAAACTTGAAGCAAAAGGATATGATGGAATTACAATTAACAATGGTATGAAAATATTTTACGAGAATGGTATTTACGCGATCGTGTTCTTAGCAAAGGATAGTGACAATAGAGATACGATGATTATTTTTAATGAAAGTGAAGTTTCAGATTATATGAATTATTAATGTTTGTATATTTGTGATGACTAAAATAGTACAGCGACTTTTGAGTATTCTCAATAAGTCGCTGTTATTTTTTATGAGTTTATATGGAGCCTTAAACCAGTTCAAATTCTAATTCTCGTATGTTTTTTGCTCTTCCACCGACTCTAATTCTTCGGATTTCATTGTTCTCTGAATCTATTGATACAAGAATCTCTGAAGGTTTACCCATGGTATAACCTTGTTCCATAATAATATTTGCTGCTTCTTTGCCTGAAATTTTGTGATGGAAATAAAGATACGAGCTTAAAGCTCCGTTGGCAGTACCACAAGCGGATTCTTCAGGAATACCATATAACGGTGCTAGATTTCTACAATGTGCTGTACCACCTAAGGTTTCAAGAGAAAATAGATGATAACCGATAACATGATATTTATCGCTTATATCAGAAACCAATTCCATATTGGGAGTAATGGTCTGTAATGTTTTTAAGTCTTTAATTGGTACCATGATGTCTCGCATTCCGGTAGACACTATTTGGGGATTAAGATCCTCTGATAGATCTGAAATTGAGATGTTTAATGATTGAGCGATAATCTCTTTATCTATCACTTCATAAAACTGAGGAGTATTTTGGTCCATTAACACCAAATGGTCATTTGTGATTTCAACATCAAGTACTCCGACTCTTGTTTCTTGTTTATATATTCCTGGTTCAAGAAAACCTTTTTCAGCCATAAGATAAAAACAGCCGATGGTGGCATGACCGCATAAATCAACTTCATCAGTCGGGGTGAAAAAACGGACTTTTAAATCAGCTATGTCAGAGTTCATGATAAATGCTGTTTCGGAGAAACCTATTTTTGAAGCGAGTTCCTTCATTTGCTTCTGAGTTAACTGATCCGCTTCTAAGACAATCGCTGCTGGATTGCCACCGTCATTAGTCTTTGCAAACGAATCCATGGTATATACTTTAATCTTCATAATAACCTCCTGATATCTAACCGCTTTACGAACCGATACTTACTTGGTATATTGAAAGTATATTATTTGATTGGACTCGTGTGAAGTGCCAATGCGATCAAAACTTATGGGTCCAGATGGGAGAGGTAAATGTTAGAATTCATTGTTAGATTTCATGGTTCAACACCAAAGTATGTTCAACTATATGATTATATTAAAAGTGAAATAATAAATGGTAATATTAAGCCAGGATCAAAGTTACCATCTTCTAGAATGTTGGCCACTCATCTTTCTGTAAGTAGAAATACAATTATTTCAGCTTATGATCTTTTGTCATCGGAAGGTTATATGGAAAGTAAGAGTAAAAGAGGTTATTTTATCTCTAATGATATCGATATGGAGTATATCACAGAACCATTAAAAAACAATAAGATGTATAATGCTGAATTGCCAAGTGAAATTAAAAAAAAATACAAAGTAGATTTTAAATATGGACAAATTGACTCTAAGAATTTTCCTTATAACCAATGGAGACGTGCGCTTACATGTGGATTAAATGCTGAGAACATAGAATCTCTTTCGTATGGTGATAAACAAGGTGAGTTATCTTTAAGGAAAATCATTTCAGACTATATACATAAGACAAGAGGTGTTGTATGTTCACCTGATCAAATAGTGTTAACATCAGGAACTCAAATGTCACTTGATTACATCTGTAGGCTGATAAATCATCAATATCAATCAATCGCGGTTGAAGAACCTGGCTATGTTGGTGCTCATACTATTTTTGAATTAAATAAGT
>Ga0209379_10002453_pt1 | contig 11271 bp, 11 predicted proteins | sample tdDd001_FD_187124 | JGI IMG/M metagenome (GOLD analysis project Ga0209379, IMG submission 187124) | Marine sediment microbial communities from the Atlantic coast under amendment with organic carbon and nitrate - tdDd00.1 (SPAdes)... | ecosystem: Environmental > Aquatic > Marine > Coastal >...
TATAGAATCATGCAATAATCTTGAAATAAAGTTTTCAGATTGTGAATCACCAAACAAAACATCTTGCGCTCCCTGCGCTAAAACCAAATCTGCTTTTTCATGCTTAACATATTGCAAGACAGCTTCGATTTTATCTTCATCTGTGTTCTCAAATATTTTAACCTCACAAGCAATCCCTTCATCTTGGATTGAACGTTCCAATAGTTTAGCTTTTTTGTAGGCTAAACTCTTTTCTAAGTCAACCTTTACACTCAATACGGAGATGAGTGTTACACGCGTATTCAATTTCTTAGCCAAATAAATAGACCAGTTTAATAGATCTCTCGACTTTTGACGAATATCAACGGGTACCAATATATTTCTAACGCCTCTGTATGTCCATCGATCTTTTACAGACAATACCGGACATTGAATCTCTTGAACAAACTTATCGGCACTGTGCTTTTTCAACTTCCCAGCAAGGCCCTCCATCCTTTCATTCTTTCGAATAATTACCAAGTTGTAATTTTCTTTATTGGCGACTTCAATAATTGTAGGAACATGCTGACCAATTTCAACACGAAGATCCACATACTCGGGAATTCTCCCTTTAAATTGAAGTTTAGCAAATCGAATCAACCTAATCATCGCTCTTGCCTGTAATCTCTTATTAAGTTCAGTTTGTACCAAACTCTTTAGATTTGATGCGGCAGGTGTTACATGAATAAGTGTGATTTTTGAATTCATTTTCTTCTTAAAAAAAACAGCTTGTTTTAAAGCATCTTCTCCATCTCCACTAAGACTTACAGGTACAAGAACACGTTCCAATTTAATATCTTTCATATCAATCTTCCTAATAGTTTTAAACACGAATACCTTTACTTTTCAGCAACCAAGAATCCAAACATGCTTTAATCCCATTCTGAAATTTTCGTTGTGAATTCTTCTCAAACATAAGTAGTTGACTTCTTCTGTTTTTTGCGAAGGCCTGAATTTCTTTCTGCCCCTCTCCTTTTTCAATCTGGGAGAATGTCAAACTTGCCCCCTTACAATTCTCTATTAATGGCAGCGCTCTGAACTTCCTCTCTTCAGCTGTTTCAAATGAACGAGACAGGCAAACATTAATAACAGGATTTTCACTTATGGCTATTTTCTTTAAAACAGATAAGTTTGAACTTGCCGTCTTTGGCGTATCAGCAAGCATAAAAATGTCGGATATCTTATTATTATCTTCAAAGCCTAACAGGACAAACAAGTCTTGAGAGACTTTATCAATAAGCTCATTCATTCTACTTCTATTGGAAAAGAGACTTTCATAGTTCCTGGATCCCATAACAATCTGCCACTCTTCCGATTTGTATGAATCTGTTTGAAAATAGGCAGACAAATCACCTTCGAAGGGTATGAGTCGAATCTGCTTATCAGGCATTGAATAGCGATTTTTTAAGTGTGCTTTTAAATGATTCAATTCACTATTAGCAATTCCTTCGAGCATAGGTGACAAATCACGCACCATGGAGGCCCCAAAGTTGGGCTTTTGCCAGGTTTGAATAATATGTATTAATGAACCTGGGCGATATAGGTATCGCATGGCAAAATGAATGGCTGCCCTATTCCCCTCTGAATAATCAGCTAAAATCAAAATATTCGAATTAGCCTTAATAGATGTGTCAGTTTCCTTTGTTTGCATGTCTCAATTTTTATTGGACAAATGTATGAGGACTCGTGTTGCGGGGAAACAGGGCTGATCCTAAACCTGATGGGGGAAAACCCTACATTTTATACTATTATAATAATTTAACAATTATACCAACACACACTAATGAACTCAATATCAGGACACATACAACACCTCCATTCTAAATAAGATCATTAGAAATCACTAGAGACGTTTCAAGATGTTTTAAGGCTCTGTTTTTTATATACATTTACATGATCAGAAAAAAATATGAAAAATCTTAGCATTCGTTTTATACTATTAGTTTTACTCGTTTTTGTAGGGCCTACAATTCAGGGAATGATTGTAGAAACTCAACAAAAAGGGCAAGTTAATGTGCCTATTTCTGATACCGAACAATCATCCTTAGATGATGAATTGGAGGGGTTTGATGGACAGTTTATCTGCTCATTACTTAAGTCATCTAAACATTTCAACCTGCCGTCTCCATTCAGATTTCAGGCTTCAGACCTATCCTTTAGTCTACCTGACAATATTGTATTGCCCCCACCAAAATTATTAAATCAGTAAAATCAGTTTTCTTATTAAGTCTAATATTCATTAGACAAGCTACAGAAATACGTATCGGTTATAACTGACACATAAGACGCTGTATGCTAAAACAAAACGCGTAATAGCACATCCTCCTTTCTCAGGGTATGCTCTTCATATTATCACTATTACAAAAGAGAAAATAATGAGATCACAATCAGCACCTAAAAATCGAAAATCTAAACTTCAACTAGTACATCAATACTATTCTTATACAGGGTTTTACAACTTCATATGGGAGAATATTAAGAAGTCGATTCTGCCATTTATTCTGATTATTGGTGGGCTTATATTAATTGATCGCTTTGTCATCGATTTTAATTCCTTTTTTGCATACATTACCGAAAACTATTCTGCCATAAGTATATTCTCTCTGTTTTTTACTTCAGAATCTATACTGGGTTTAATTCCTCCGGAACTATTCATTGCATGGGTTAAAACCTTACCAAGTCCTTTTTTAAATCTATCGCTTCTGGCTTTACTATCCTATTTGGGTGGTTGTGTATCTTATTTTATAGGACGAAGCATACTATCAATCCCAAAGGTTACCCATTACATTGAGTCTAAAATGGCGAAGCACATTATCAATATACGCAAATGGGGTGGGTTTCTTATTATTGTGGGCGCACTGTTGCCAATTCCATTTTCTATGGTTAGTATCGCCTCAGGTATCATTAGTTTTAACTTCAAAAGATATTTAATGTATGGCCTTTTCAGGTTCCTGCGTTTCTATTTATATGCATTAGCCATCTTTTCATTAATGAGCTAATAAAAACAAATCCCAGTCAATAGGCTGGGATTTGTTTTTTATAAATTAGGAGCTTAATTAAGCTTACTGATAACAACCTTCAGTTTATTTTGAATCTCAACAGCAATCTCTCCCAGACTGTCATTCTCAACCTTTGCCATGGATGCGATGGGATCAACAGCAGACACTTCGATTAGGCCATTATCATGTTCCTCAACAATAACATTACATGGCAGAAAAACACCAATCTTATCTTCTCTTTGCAAAGCTTTATGAGCATAGTGCGGATTACAGGCTCCCAAAATCATATATTTTTTAAAGTCTGCATCAATTTTCTTTTTTAGAGTCGCCTTAACATCAATTTGTGTGAGAACACCAAAGCCCTCTTTTTTCAATTCAAGGCTCACTTGTTCTATGGCCAGATCAAAATCTTTCGTTTTCAAAACTTTATTAAAATAATAGCTCATAATTTGATTTCTAAAATTCTACTTAATACGTTTAAATAAAATTAGTCGCAGAGTACTATATAATTCCTCATGACTTTACTCCCTGTAATTTAACGAATTATCGGCTATAAAAAAATCCCAACTTTTTAAAGTCAGGATCTATAAATAATTTTAATGTCGACACTATTTCTTGACAAATGTAACCGTAGCAAAGTCGGCTGACAAATTTGTTCCATCTCCAAGTGGTGAATCAACAAATAATGATATTAAACCTTTAGGATCCGTTTCAGTATTAGCCGACGTAAATGTCGTTCCACTATCAGTGCCAGCATCATAAACTACCGCCGTTACAGTTTTATTTTCGATAAAGTTGCTTCCATCATATAAGTTGACGTTGAGAGCGGCAACATACCAATCAGGACTAGGCGCAACCATAGAAACCAATGTAACTGCCGAATTAGTAGCATCGACCTCTATTTCAAGGCTTATTTCTCCTTCACCACTTCCTAATCCGCTACCAAGCACAAAGTCTAGGCCTTCATTATTGGCAATTTTTGCCTCCAATTCCGTTTTTAAGACACTGGTGCCTCCTGTTTCAGCCATATCCTCAATTCCATCGGTCGCTGCAGTACTAACTTTAAAAAAATCACTTGTCGTTGGATGACTCCATCCTATCAAGGGAGAAAAATGCGCATTTGAAGGATAGTCAGTTGGAAAATCGGTACTATTCCAATGCATTGTAAACGTAACTGTGTAAGTTGCATCACCTTCAATTCCAGTTTCGATAGGGCCATCACTTTTTGAGCAACTCACGATAAAAAGTACAAGAATTATGTATAAATACGATTTCAAATTTTTCATAAAAAAAGCTATAATTTCAAAAATTCACATTAAATAATTAATCCTGAATAAAAACAATATCTATCTGGATTTGATAAATAAAAATAGTAAATATTATCCAAACCTACTATCCTTATTTAATCTAATTAACACAATATGAGCTGAATTAAAATCACCTTCTAAACCTCAAACGTAACACTTTGTTATTGGTCTCCTTATGCACAAGTTCTTCAAGTAGTTCAAAACCATATTTATCGTAAAAAGCTCGTCCAACACTATTTCTCTCAAAAACTTCGACCTCCATCTCCTCATGAAAATCCGAAACGAAATCCATTAATTGCCTACCAATACCCATTCCATGATATTCCGGACGAACAAATATGGCACCAACTTCGTTTCCCATCATTGATATAAAACCAAGCACATCATCATTTTTCTCATATACCCAAGTCGAAGTATTTGGCATATAAACATCACGAATATTCCTCTTCTCCATACCCATAAAATCGGCGTCTAAAAAAGGATGAGCCATTCTGGAAGCCTGGTACCAAACCTCTAGAATTTCTTCTATATCACTTTTCTTATACTTTCTTATCATACAAAATTAATATCAAATCTCAACAGACACGTATTCCCACGAGCGACTCTCTGATAGTCTCTTACTCAGAACACTGTCATTTTAAACTACAACCTTACAAGTTACGAATCATAGAGCAAAGAGTCAATTCTCAATACAGTTTTTTTAATTGGAATTTGTTTATGAAAAAAAATTACAATAACATTGCAGCATGCAAACAAGTATGACACAAAATAATTTTTGGTGGAACTTCTCAATAAATCATATCGAGAAGGGATAGCCATATGCACATAATTCATATACTAAAAGACCTGCTTCTCGCAGGTCTTTTTTTTTTGCACTAAACTCTAGTATTCTAACTATAAAATCAAAATACCATGACATTTAAAGACTATTTTAAAAAGTACCCTAACGAAGAAGGCTATTTCGGCGAATTTGGAGGCAGTTTTATACCTCCAACACTGGAAGAAGAAATGAAACGTATTAATGAGGCTTACTATTCTATCAGTAAATCTCACGAATTTATTTCAGAACTAAGAAGTATACGCAAGCACTTTCAAGGACGACCTACTCCAGTCTACTTCTGTAATCGTTTATCCGAGAAGTATGGTGGACGTATCTACTTAAAACGTGAAGACTTGAACCATTCAGGAGCCCATAAACTAAACCACTGCATGGGCGAAGCTTTATTGGCAAAGTATATGGGTAAAAAGAAACTCATTGCAGAAACAGGTGCTGGTCAACACGGTGTTGCTTTGGCTACAGCCGCTGCTTATTTTGGCCTGGAATGTGAAATCCATATGGGTGAGGTTGATATCGCTAAAGAACATCCCAATGTCATGCGAATGAAAATACTTGGTGCAACAGTCATCCCTGTTACACACGGTTTAAAAACATTAAAAGAAGCCGTTGATTCTGCTTTTCAAGCTTACCTGAAAGACCCAATCAATACCATTTATTGTATCGGTTCAGTCGTTGGTCCTCATCCATTCCCTATGATGGTTCGTGAATTCCAGCGTGTTGTTGGTATCGAGGCTCGTGATCAGTTTGAAGAAATGACAGGTGAACTGCCTGATAATGTCGTAGCTTGTGTTGGTGGAGGCAGTAATGCCATGGGAATTTTCTCAGCCTTTTTAGATGATGAAGATATTAAACTACATGGCGTTGAACCTGCTGGTTATGGCATTGATAAAAAAGGTAAACATGCCGCAACTCTTACCTTGGGAAAGCCGGGGATTATCCATGGTTTTAAATGCTACACGCTTCAAGACGAAGCAGGAGAGCCAGCACCGGTTTATTCGGTTGCCAGTGGCCTGGACTACCCTGGTGTGGGGCCTGAACACTCTATGCTTAAAGATCTGGAGCGGGCAGAATATCATCATATCAATGACAAGGAATGTATCGATGCCTTCTTTGAATTAAGTCGACTAGAAGGTATCATTCCAGCTCTTGAATCGGCACATGCCATAGCTTATGCAGTCAAGCTAGCGAAAGCGAATCCCAAGCAATCGATATTAGTGAACCTGAGTGGTAGAGGTGACAAAGACCTCGACTATGTTGTAGAAACTTACGGCTTGCCAGAGAATAGAGAAAACTAAACCATCAAGCTAAAACAAAAATGGCGACCTGATAGGTCGCCATTTTCTAATATTATAAGAACGGTTTAATGACCCGCTTCTTCTTCATTTAAAGATTGGAATCCTTTTCCAATAATCTCATTTGCCTCTGTAACGTTAACAAAAGCTTCTGGATCAACTTCTTTAATATGTGATTTAAGAATCTCAAGTTCTCTACGACTCATTACCGAGTAAACCATTTTTCTTTCTTCACCTGAGTAAGCTCCGGTTCCAGTCAAAATAGTCGCACCACGCATCAAATCATTCTTAATTTTACCAGCAATCGACTCATAATGATCAGAAACAATCATAACAGTCTTGTGATAACTAGCTCCACTTACAACCATATCGATAATCTTACCTTCGATATAAATAATGATTAAAGAATAAATTGCAAATTCCCATCCAATAGCACCTGTTTCAGTTGGCTGAATAAGTGTGAACAATACGATAATACCATCAACAATCATTACCAATTTACCAAGAGACATCTTAGTAAACTTAGCCAAAATCATTGCAATAATATCAGAACCACCTGAAGTTGCACGAGATTTAAAGATAAGACCGATAGAAATACCATAAAATACACCAGCTACAATTGAATTCAACATTGGATCAAGAATAACTTTAGGATAACCTACAGAAACATAAGTTTCCATAATCCATACTGTGATCAAAATTATCGCAATACTTACAATTGTCTTAATCCCGAATCGCGGGCCTAAAATGATTGTACCGATAATTACCAATGGAATCTCCATGGCGAAAGTACAGTAACTAATTTTCCAGTTAAACATTGTGTTTAAAACTGTAGCGATACCATAAACGCCACCCGGCGCTAATTTGTATGGAACCACGAATAAAATGTCAGAAACAGCGAAGATAATACTACCTAAAACCAGGTAAGCATAGGCCGAAAGCCATTCGTTTGACAAAAATTTTTCTTTAGTAATAAAAGCCATTCTTAGTGTTAGTGTTAAAACTGGTTGAATTTATCCTACCGCTTTTTTATGCTTATAAAATTTATTGTAAAACAAATACCAAACAGTTAATTAGTGTTTGAAATCGGCGACAAAAATAATCGCCTTAGTCATAATAACAAGCACTTTAATAAAGAAATATTCATGTCGAAAAACAGTATTTTATCCACCATTAGCTATTGCAAATACAAAATCTTTATTTCGTCGTGAGAATAGATCTTTACATACTCATGTAAAGCGCGTTTACAGTATTCTAATAAGTGATAAAAACGCTCTCTTTTACAGTAAAATTGATAGATTCTGATAATGATGCAAAAAAAAGACCTCAGTTATAAAACTGAGGTCGAATATCATTAAAAATATAAGCTTAATTCAAGCCACTACGTTTCAATAATGGTGCGATAGATGGCTCCTGACCTCGAAAGCGTTTGTAAAGCACCATAGGGTGTTCACTCCCTCCTTTTTCAAGAACATTCATTCTAAAAGAATCGGCGATTTCACTATTGTATATGCCATTTTGCTTAAAGGCATCAAAAGCATCTGCATCCAAAACTTCAGCCCATTTATAGCCATAATAACCTGCCGCATAACCACCAGCAAAGATATGAGAAAAAGCAGGACTCATACACGATGTTTCCAGCCTTGGGAAAAGCTCGGTAGCCTGCATTGCTCCGGTTTCAAAATCAGCTACCGTTCCATCAATTGGCTTTTCAATAGAATGCCAGGCCATATCATTCAAACCAAAACTAATTTGACGAACAAAAGCGTATCCTGAATGAAAGTTACCACTATCAATAATCTTCTGAACCATATCTGCCGGAATCTTCTCGCCAGTTTCGTAATGTTCAGCAACCTTATCTAACCATTCCTTTTCGAAAGCATAATTTTCCATAAACTGAGAAGGCAGTTCAACAAAATCACGGTAAACGCTAGTTCCCGATAAGCTTGGGTAAGAACATTGAGAAAGCATACCATGCAACGCATGTCCAAACTCATGCAAGAAAGTGGTTACTTCACCGAAACTTAACAATGAAGGCTTGGTTTCTGTAGGGCGAGTAAAATTACACACAATAGAAATATGGGGGCGATGATCTTTACCTGATTGCAGGAACTGCTCGCTGTAAGAGGTCATCCAGGCACCACCTTGTTTACTGTCGCGAGGATGAAAGTCAGCATAAAATATCGAAATAAAATCACCCTTTTTATCAAACACCTCATAAACATCAACTTCTTCGTGATACTTATCAATCTCTGTATTGAGTTTAAAATTCAGTCCATACAATTCAGTGGCCAAATCGAAAATGCCTTGCTTCACACGTTCCAACTCAAAGTAAGGACGTGTCAGTTCATCATTAATCTGATATTTCTCTGTCTTCAACTTCTCTGCATAATAAGACCAATCCCAACGTTGCAATTTAAAATCTGCACCTAAACTTCTTGCATAATCCTGAAGCTCAGCAAACTCTTCTTTAGCTTTTGGCATCGACGCTTCAAGTAATTCATTCAGGAAACCAATCACTTTATTAGGACTCTCCGCCATACGTTCTTCCAAAACAAATTGAGCATAGTTTGGATAATCAAAAAGCTGTACTTTTTCTAAACGCAAGGCAACAATCCTCGCAATAATTTCCTGGTTATCAAACTCATCATTAAAACAACGCGAAGTGTACACTTTAAACATTTTTTCGCGCAATTCACGCTTATCGGCATACTGCATAAAAGGCACGTAAGAAGGAAATTGAAGAGTAAAGACCCAACCTTGTTTATCCTTAGCCTTAGCTGTGGCAGCTGCGGCTTCCAAAACTCCATCTGGCAAACCTGCCAAATCCTTTTCATCTGTAATATTCAGATCAAAATTATTAGTAGCAGCTAATACGTTTTCACCAAACTGAAGTGTCAACTGAGAAAGTTCCTTAGAAATCTCCCTTATCCTAGCCTTCTTTTCTCCCACTAAGTTTGCCCCCGAACGCACAAAGGACTTGTAACGTTTATCCAAAAGCATGCTTTGCTCTGCAGTCAAATCTAGTTTTTCCTTATTGTCATATACCGTATTTACTCTTGCAAAAAGAGCTTCATTCATTACAATATCGTTGGAAAATTCACTTAATAAAGGCGACACTTCTCGTGCCAATGCTTGCATTTCATCATTAGTATCGGCATGATTCAAATTAAAAAACACAGACGACACCTGATCCAATAACTCTCCAATAAACTCCATTGCTTCAATGGTGTTTTCAAAACTCGCTTCTTCACTATTATTGGCAATATGCTCAACTTCCTCTTTTGCAATCTTTATACCTTCAAGAAAAGCAGGCATATAATGCTCCATTTTAATTTGACTGAATGGTGCTGTATGATGTTGTGTGTTGAACTTACTCAACAAAGGATTTATATTTTTTGTCATGATTCTATTTCTTTTAGGATGAATATTGAGAATAAGCTACAAGACCCAATTCTCAAAGAATAACAAATATAAGAATTATATGATTCTTCTAAACCAGAAACGGATGAGTCCATTTTCAATCTCACTTATTTAACTTTTATTCACCTATTCCAATTCTCTTGTCCATAAGCTTAAAACAGGAGAACAATTTCTTAAAAAACACGTATATTCGGCCATAGAATTACTCATTTATAAAAAAAACACAGTATGATTAAGCATATAGCCATGTTCAAGTTTAAAGCTTTTGAATCTGAACAAGAGAAGGAAAAATATTACGAGAGATTGAGAGGGGCATTTGATGGACTTGACAAAAGAGTTCCTGCAATCAAGTTTCTGCAAATCGGCTTTGACGAATTAGGATCAGACGCATCTTTCGACTTTGTTGTTAATGTTGATATCGAAAACCTGGAAAGTTTATCGGCTTATGCGAACCATCCCGAACATGTAAAAGCGGCTTCAGTTGTACGAGAAATGATGGTGGACAGAAAAGTGATAGATTACTCCTTTTAGATATCGCGATACGAAACACTATTCCATAAAGTTCGCAGATAGGCAATGGAATAGTGTCTTTCATATCATCTAGACCTTTAGATATCTTATTCCGAACTCCGATTTCAGTATTCCCTCGCTTAATTTCCACCTTACCCCAAAGGTTTTCGGTATTCCCCCGGTCTATATCCGTCTTACCCCGGTGGTTTTCACCATTCACTTGACTAATTTCGGCTCTCCCTTTTGCCTTTTCACAACTCCCCCATCCAATTTCAGTACTCCTATTCCTCATTCCTCCTTGCCGATTTATATCTTCTCTTATCTGATCGTATCCATACTGAGAAGACCATTAACAATTCTAATTCAATAGAATACAAACAAAAAAAACACCATAACCTTTTCTCAATAGAATAGGTCATGGAGCTTCATACATCCTGTTTGTTCTCTCTTACCGAACACTTATTACCGAAATATTCCTAATAATTCGTTTCACAAAATTAGCTAGCGTAATCAACGAGTTTATCCATCAGTATTTTTCTTCCCTGAAAAATGCGACTTTTTATAGTTCCAATGGGAAGATCCATATTATCAGCTATTTCTTTGTATTTAAATCCATCCAGAAACATTCTTAAAGGGACTCCTATTGCTTGATCCAACTTATGTAATTGCTGCAAAATATCCTTATGATTCTGTGTAGACATCGGGTTATTATGACTCACATTCAAAACACCACGCTTGCTGGTTACCTCCTGCGACATCCACTCCCTTTGCATTAGTTTCCGTTTATATCCATTTATAAAGATATTCTTCATTATCGTGAGTGACCATGCCTTAAGATTGTTATGGGTAAACTTATCTTTGAAAATTATTGCCTTAAGAATAGT
>Ga0209379_10002454_pt1 | contig 11271 bp, 8 predicted proteins | sample tdDd001_FD_187124 | JGI IMG/M metagenome (GOLD analysis project Ga0209379, IMG submission 187124) | Marine sediment microbial communities from the Atlantic coast under amendment with organic carbon and nitrate - tdDd00.1 (SPAdes)... | ecosystem: Environmental > Aquatic > Marine > Coastal >...
GTATTAACTTCTGTATGCGTTATTTCTTCGTGTGGAACATCGCTTGTCCACTCTTGTCTTTATTCGACCAAAAATTGATGTTGAACTGAGCATCATCACTCATCTCAATACGGTGCCAATATTGCGGAGGGCTGGTAGCAAACTGGCCTGCATTAATCACCACCATCACTTCTGCTTCTGTAGCATGTTCATCAGCAAAGCCGTAGTAAGTCACTTGCCCTTCCATGACGCACAGCTGTCCAAACACACCCTCAGCGGTATTGTGATGAGTCAGTAGCGCTGGTGGCACATTGTCTTTAGTGAAGAAAGGCGTTGAACGTTGAACAGTCCAGTCTTTAGGAATTCGTAGATGCGGCATAATGATACCCTCTCTAATTACAATTCTTTTCGTTTAAATCAGTTAAGCCTGACTGGCTTGAGACAACTCTCGAAGTAATGGAAATGCTTGCGTAACTTGTTCTCCCGTCACGACGAAGCCAATGAGTCGGCTATTTTCATCTTCTGCTTTCGCGGCAATGCCAGTTTGAGAAATCTGCACACTCCAACTCGTCACCGAACTGAAATCACCCGCCAATTGAATTGGATAACTCGGTGTTTTGACCTTTACCATCATAGGCGGTAGCTTCAACTCAGCTTCCTGTCCCAATAGTTGCTTGCCTAACACATTGGCGCTTAGCACGATTGGTTGGAGATACGGCATCATTCGGCCTTGAATCTCAGCACAATCACCTAATGCAAACACATTGGCTACTGATGTCTGTAATCGAGCATCCACCTCGATGCCTTTATTGACACGCAACCCACAAGCCTTCGCTAACCAAGTGTTAGCACGTAGACCCGCCGCTGAAATCACTACATCGGCTTCGATTGCTTTACCTTTGCTCAAGCTTGCCACCAGCGAATCATCTGAGTGATTGATCGCGACAACCCCAGCCTCCAAGGCAAGTTGAATACCTTGCTGCTTAAGTTGGTTTTCAAGCGGCAATGCGACGAATTCAGGAATCAAGTTAGCGAGCAAACGGGGATTTGGCTCAACCACCGTGACCGCTTTACCACTGGTTGCGAGATCCATGGCGATCTCGACGCCGATCAAACCACCACCCATTACTAGAATTCGTTTCGCACGGCTGATTTGCTTTTCCGCTAATTGATATTCTTGTAGCGAGTTCAGCGTTATCACCTTCGGTGCTGCATCACCAGATATTGCCGGCACAAAGGCTTTCGCGCCTGTCGCAAACACCAGTTTGGAGTAAGGATAGGTTTGACCATTGGCTACTACTTGCTGAGCTTGCACGTCGACATGCTCAATCAAGGAATGGGCGAACAGCTCGATGTTGTGTTCCTGTGCAAACGCCTCACCACTTTTGACCACTAAGTCTTGGGCGGTTTGCTTGTTGCTGAATACATGACTCAAATCAGGCTTGTTGTATTCAGCGCCATCATCGGCAGTAAACACTTGCAATGGAATATCTGCGTCCATTCGACGCACAGTTTTCACCAATTGGTAAGCGGCGAAGCCACTGCCAATAATTACAATAGGTGCTTGCATATTCCCTCCTAACCGTTGTATTCAACGAAAACGTCTTTACCTAAATGGCATTCTGGGCACAAGAAGTAATCTGGCACTTCCGACCAAGCTGTACCCGGTTCAACACCTTGGTTAGGCTCTCCTTGAGCTGGGTCGTATACCCAATTACAAACGGTGCAAACCATGCATTGGCAATCTGCTGGATGCGCCTCTGAACTAGGGTTGCTAGGCGCAGCATCTACTACCGCTTGTGTTGTCGCTGGCGCAGCGGGTTGTGATTGAACTTGTGGTGCGGACGCAGTAATTGCCGGAGCAAGAACAGGACTAGTCAGGTCATGCTTTGCCCACAATTTTGCGATGTTCTTACCATGTTCGCGGCACTCACGCATCGCTTTACCATCTGGTCGCCATTTGGTTTTCAAACTGACTGCAGTTTCAAAGCCTGCATCAGTTAATCGAGCGTGGATACGGTCTACCGCACCACCATTCCAACCATAGCTACCAAATGCAGCGGCTTTTTTAGCTTTAAAACGTAGACCAGTAATTTCTTCTAGCATGCCAGCGATCTTAGGCATCATGACGTTATTCATCGTAGACGAACCAACCAAGATGCCTTTTGAGCGGAACACATTAGCTAGGATTTCATTCTTGTCATGTTTAGAGACATTGAAGACTTTAACCGCCACACCAGGATCGACATCGTGAATGCCCTGCGCAATGGCATCTGCCATCATTCGAGTGTTGTTTGACATGGAATCGTAGAAAATCGTAATGCGATCTTCTTGATAATTGTCTGCCCACGCCAAGTATTGCTCGATAATTTGAACGGGATTATCACGCCATACAATGCCGTGTGAAGTTGCAATCATGTCGACAGGCAAATTGAAGCTCAGCACTTCTTTGATTTTGGCGGTTACCAAACTGCTGAATGGCGTTAGGATGTTTGAGTAGTAACGCAAACACTGTTCCATCAACTCATTTTGGTCCACTTCATCATTGAATAAGCGTTCATCGCAGTAGTGCTGACCAAATGCGTCATTACTGAATAACACTGCATCGCCAGTTAGATATGTCATCATGCTGTCTGGCCAATGCAGCATCGGCGCTTCCACGAACACCAATTGCTTACCGTTACCAATATCGATGCTGTCGCCCGTTTTTACGGTTTTGAAGTTCCACTCAGGATGGTGGTGATGGCCCACAATCGAATCAATCGCCGCTTCTGTACAGTAAATTGGCGTGTTCGGAATCTTCTCCATCAATGCTGACAATGCGCCGGAGTGATCTTCTTCTGCATGGTTTACCACGATAAAGTCGATAGACTTAAGGTCGATTTCCATTTCTAAATTTTGGATGAATTGTTGACTGAATCGATGATCGACCGTATCAATCAATACGGTTTTCTCTTCACGAATTAGATAACTGTTGTAGCTGGTACCTTTTGTCATTTTGTATTCTGTACCGTGGAAGTCTTGAACTTCCCAATCGCGTTGACCTACCCAGTGAATGTTGTTTTTTACGTGAATTGTCATAATTACTACCTTGAATGACGGGATAAACAAAAATAATTTCTTCTTGTATTGCACTGGGCGTGCCAACTTTTAATTGCTATACATTTCAAATACTTAATTAAATGTTAACTTTAAGAACTGTCATTTAGACACAGTTGAAAATTGTCATTAAGACACTACAATAGTCATATTGACACAACTGGTATTGGCTATGACTTCTTTAATCGCGCAATGGCTACACATTACGCAAGACCTTAACTCAGCGCTCACTCAACAGGCTCGCTTCGATACGTTATTAACAACGATTCGAGAGGTATTGAAGTGTGACTCTTCTGCCCTGCTTTTGTATGAAGATCAGCACTTTAAACCGTTAGCAATTAATGGTTTGGCGAAAGAAGTGCTTGGACGCCGTTTCTCCATTGAGCAGCATCCAAGATTAGAAGCCATTGCCCGAGCAGGCGACATCGTGCGCTTTCCCTCTGACAGCGACTTACCTGATCCTTATGATGGCTTGATCCCAAACCACGAAGACAAACTGCATGTCCATTCGTGTATTGGCTTACCTTTGCTGATAGACGATCAACTGATTGGCGCAATAACGATCGATGCCTTCGACCCTAATCAATTTGATGGGCTGCGCAATCAAGAATTGCGTTTTGTCAGTGCATTGGCAGCAGGTGGCTTGCACACTGCACTCCTACTAGAGCAATTAGAAACACAAGCGAGCTTGCCACGTGACTCTTACGCTGAGAAACGTACCTTGAGCAATGAAATCATTGGTCATTCTCAAGGCATGAAAAATCTTCAAGAGCAGATTGATGCAGTCGCCGATACTGAATTGTCCGTGCTGATTACGGGCGAGACAGGAGTGGGTAAAGAGTTAGTCGCTAATGCTATTCATCATCGTTCCAGTCGCTCTGGTAATACTTTGGTTTACCTAAACTGTGCAGCGTTACCAGAATCGGTTGCTGAAAGTGAGCTATTTGGGCACATAAAAGGCGCGTTTACTGGGGCCATCAGCAATCGAAAAGGTAAGTTCGAACAAGCCGATGGCGGCACACTGTTTTTGGATGAAGTCGGCGAACTGTCGTTAGAGCTGCAAGCCAAGTTACTTCGCGCCCTGCAATATGGCGACATCCAACGCGTAGGTGATGACCGCCATATCCGAGTCAACACGCGCATTGTCGCTGCGACCAACCGTGTTTTACATGAGGAAGTCACCACAGGCCGTTTCCGAGCCGACTTGTATCATCGTTTAAGCGTCTTCCCGCTTCACGTTCCACCTCTTCGTGAACGTGAAGACGATGTGGTGTTACTAGCAGGCTTTTTTGCCGAACACTTAAGAAGCAAACTGGGACTGAACAGCATTCGTTTGTCTCCCACTTTGGTACAGGCACTCAAAGACTATTCATGGCCTGGCAACGTACGAGAACTTGAACATGTCATTAAACGTGCTGGTGTTTTGGCAAAAGCACGTACTCACGCTATGAACATTGAGTTAGTTGAGCAAGATTTTGACATCCGAACACCAAATCAGAACATCAAAAATGTCGAGGAAGCGGAGCAAAACTCTGGGCTAGAGCTGCCAGAAGGCGGATTGAAAGAAGCCACAGACTCATTCCAGAAAGCAATGATTGTTCGAGCACTGGAAGAGAACCAAGGTAACTGGGCAGCAACGGCACGTCAGTTGGAACTGGACAACGGCAACTTACACCGATTAGCGAAGCGTTTGGGTATAAAGTAAAAAGCAAGTAAGTAAATAGAATAACCCAAGAAAATTCCGTTAGCTTATGTCAAAATACACTATCTCAACCGACAAGTCGTAAAGTGATGAATTACCAAGCTGCTATATTCGACATGGATGGTCTACTACTCGATACTGAGCGAGTTTGCATGCGCATTTTTAAACAAGCGTGTGAAGTTCAGAACCTACCATTTCATGAAGACGTCTACCTCTCCATCATTGGTCGCAACGCGGCTGGAATCGAGGTAATTTTCCGTAAAGCTTATGGCGAAGACCTTGATCGTCTGCACAAGGAGTGGCGCGCTCGCTACAACGCAGTAGTACAACACCAAGCCATCCCAGTAAAGCAAGGGGTCATAGAATTACTGGAATGGTTGAAAAAGAATGGCATCCCGACTGCAGTGGCGACATCAACAGCTAATGAAGTTGCGAAGAAAAAACTGGAACTGGCTGGCCTAAGTAAATACTTTGACAACCTAACTACAGGTTGTGAGGTCACGCACGGCAAACCGGATCCAGAAATCTACTTACTTGCTGCAAGCCGCTTAAACGTCGAACCAACGAAATGCTTAGCATTTGAAGACTCCAATAATGGCGTTCGTTCTGCTGTTTCGGCCAAAATGATCACATTTCAGATTCCCGATCTTGTTGAGCCTTGCGAAGAAGTTCGTGGGTTCGGTCATTCGATTTTACCCTCTCTTACAGATGTATTGAGCCAATTAAAACGAGGCTAAAACACTACTTAGTGGCCTCAAAATTCAGAACTACACTGAACATGGCATGTTAAATAAAACGCTCTTAATATAACTAAGTCATTCTCGCTGAACCGAGTATCTCGAAGTCACTGGGTATATGGAGCATTTTATTCTCTTCTCACTTATTGCTCAATCACACAAACTGGTGAGCCGATTTCAATTTCAAACCCTGTTGGCTTAAACATCCCACTCTGTTCATCACGTTGGAAACTAACAATATTATTTGAATGCTGATTTGCAACAATTAACCACTTACCATCAGAGCTGATCGTGAAATCTCGGGGAAACGCCCCGCCACAATCAATATCATTGATTCTTTCTGGTTGCCCACTCTTCACATCGAATAGCACAATTCTATTTTGGTGCCGACACGATACGTATAAGAATTGCTCACATGAAGAAAGCTTAATTGCAGCCGCCGCCTCTCCTTTCTCGCTATCATTTAAAAGATCACATTCATGTTCAATACACCATTCGTTAGCCTGTTTTTTTAGCGTAACGAGTGTTTCAGACAGTTCGCAAACAATGTAAGCAATGTCTTCGTTCTTATTTAATACTAAATGTCGAGGCCCTGCGCCCGCAGGCATTTCTATTGATTGGCGTAACTCAAATTGACTATCCGCATAGCCATAGATGTACACACGATCAGCGCCAAGATCGACAACCCATAACTCGGAACTCTGACGCAAAAACTTGACTTGATGCGCGTGCGGTGAAGTTTGTCGCTGTAAATTTGGGCCACAGCCTTCGTTGAATAAGTTTGCTATCAGGTTTAATGGTTTCCCCTCGCTATCAAGTTGGTAAACGCTCACATTCCCTGAACCATAATTAGCTACGGCAAGCAAACTCTCTGAACTGTCAGAGTCTAAGTGACAAGGATAGTCGCCATTGATATCAATATAATGAGTTTGCTGCTTGGTCAAAAAAATAAGCTGGGCGCCTTCTACTTCTTCCACTTCATTAAAACTGTATAAGCCATTTTTGGTCTGGTGCAGATATGAAGGGTTAGAGGTATTCAACAGAGCTGGGTGACTCGATAGTTGACCAGTCGCTGTATCTAATGAAATAGACTCAATTCCTTTACTCAAGGAATCTGTGTATGTACCAACCAAAAAACGTAAGCTGTTGCTAACTTCCATGAAAACTAAACCTAAGAGGGATTAAAGAGGTGACTTTGCCTAGTCTTAGTAAGGACTGCAAGACCATAGCTGTGGTTTCATGGCGAAATGTGACAATAAACAAGGGGGAATAAATCTCTAGCATTTCATAGTTAACCACCTTACATTAATAAACTCTAAAATAACTATTTACCTAAATAATAATTGAGTTTATTATTTATATATACATACCCATTCAACTAAAATAACTAAATATCAATAACTTGATAACCAACTTATTTTACAGCGCATTAAAAAATTTCGAGACATTCATCACACAATATTATTATTCCAAGAATTAGAATCCGATCTTTTACAACCTATACATTCAGTGGAATTATGAATTTATCCAATTTAAGTGTTAGAAAAAAAATCGGAGCGCTGATTTTAGTTATTGCATTCTCAGTTATAGCGCTGTCATTCTTTTTTGCTTCTCAAATACAAACAATTGAAGGCAAGTTGGTTGTATTTTCAGAAACAACAGTACCAAGTGTTATTCTAGTAAAAAATACCGAGATTGAACTTGGCATTCTTAGAAAAGATGAGTTTTCTTTACTTACAAACGTTGATCACCCCGAATTTCAAAGCTGGGTAAAAGGTTTGGAAGACACAGAGAAAAAAATCGACCAGTATTTAGATGAATATGAAAAAGGCTTATGGGACCAACGAGATCATAATGCCTTTAATAAAGTTAAAGATGCTTGGATAAGATATCGCGCATTCAATAATAATTATGCACAATTATTGTTGAATGATAACATAGACGAAGCTAATAGAATTCTCCTCAATGGTTTCTCTACGTTCAATGAGTTATCGCAAGCAATTCGTGGGCTTGTTGAATTAAACCAAACCTATATTTCTGAAGACATTAACGGTGCGCACATTGTTGTCGCCAACGCAATCAAATACAGCATTGCTGCAATTGTTGGTTTGTTAGTTTTAATGTTTATTGCAGGCATGTACTTAACCAAACAAATCTGCACACCACTTAATTATGTTGTTGAAATGGCATCAAAAATTGCATCAGGTGATCTGACTTATCAATTACCTCGCGATCAAATCGGCAATGATGAATTAGGTCTATTGGCTGATGCGTGTGTCGACATGCAAGCAAAGCTTCTTAGTCTTGTCGACAGTATTGCTTCAACAACGGCTCAGGTAAGTACCGCGACGGAAGAAGTTAGCGCTATTTCAGAACAAACCTCTTCGGGCATGGATGAGCAGCAACAGCAACTGAACTTAATTGCTACTGCGATGAATGAAATGCAAGCCACGGTCAATGAAGTAGCAAATAATACAGAAGCGGCCTCGGAAACAGCGAATGGCGCGTCAAACGACGCTAAGCAGGGTTTAGAAGTCGTTCAAGTGTGTATCGATCAGATTCAAGAGGCTTCTGTGGCCATTCAGTCTGTTGGCACCATGGTGACCGAACTTGAGCATGACGCATCCAACATCAGCGTTGTAGTTGATGTTATTCAGGATATCGCTGAACAAACCAACCTGCTTGCTTTAAACGCAGCAATTGAAGCAGCACGAGCTGGTGAACAAGGCAGAGGCTTTGCGGTGGTTGCCGATGAAGTACGAACCCTTGCAAGTCGTACCCAATCATCGACAGAGGAAATCGTAGCCATCATTAGTAAGCTGCAAAATTGCTCGAAAGATGCTGTCTCTTCTACAACGCATAGTAGTGACCTCATTCAGGCTTGCGTCGAGCAAGCTCAAAAGACAGGTGCAACAATTAGCCACCTTGAGCAAGGTGCTGACAACATTGCGGAAATGAGCATTCAAATCGCAAGTGCATGCAGTGAGCAAAGTTCTGTAACGGAAGAACTGCATCGTAATGTTGAGCACATAAATCAGTTCTCCAGTGAAGTGGCGACAGGCTCTCGCCAGACTGCAATTGCTTGCCAAGACTTAAGTGAACTTGCGGTTGGTCTACAAGAAATCGTTGGCCAATTCAAAACTGCATAACCCTAGTTTATCGCCCTGATAAACTTATCTCAAAAGCCCGATGTTCCCCCTCCGGGCTTTTTATTTGCTTGTTAAACCGAAAATCGGATCCCGATCTCGATTCTCCAACTAATCCTCTCTAACGCTACCTTATTTAAACTAAGCCACTATATTTGAATAAGAATATTCTTAGAAACGCATTCAATAGTGAAGCCAATTTCGATAATTAATCAATTGATGAATATTGAAGTAATTATCTTCCTAGTCGAACAAAACTGACTCACGTTACACTGAATGCAGTCCCACACTCTTCTATAGCTTGATACGAATTCGAGCTCACCTTCTTAGAGGAAGCGTCGCATGATGAAGCGAATCATTCTTGGCACCCTAGCCCTGACTCTTTTAACTGCCTGTTCCAAAGATGACGGACAGCAAGCCCTTGGCACACTAGAGCGTGACCGCGTAACCTTTACTGCAACCTCTAGCGAGATAATTCGTGCCTTACCCATCAAGGAAGGTAGCCAAGTCACCGAAGGAGAAGTGTTGGTTCAGCTCGATACAAAGAACCAAGAAGCCGTTTTAGCTCATGCAGTCGCCGAGCAAGCCAAAGCTGACGCCTATCTTTTGAAATTGACCAATGGTGAGCGACCGGAAGACATTGCCGCAGCACAAGCACGCGTTGCCAGAGCGGAAGCTCAATTGGTTGAAGCGCAAAAGAACTACCAACGTAAAGCGGAGTTAGTTCGTAAAAAACTCATCAGCCAATCAGAAAAAGACACCGCTTTAGCAGCCAGAGATTCTGCCCGTGCAGAGCTAGACTCCTCACAAGAAGAGTTCAGCAAACTGACCGCTGGCTCTCGCCCTGAAGATATTGAACAAGCGAAAGCCGCACTCATGGCAGCAAAAGCCGATGTGGCACTACAAGAACAGAAACTGGCAGAACTCACCATCACGGCCACGCGAGATGGCTTGTTAGATAACCTACCGTTTAACCTTGGCGAACGCGTCCCTGTGAATGGTGTTGTTGCTGTAATACAAGCCAGCCGCATCCCATACGCTCGCGTTTATGTTCCTGCTAACTATCGAGTCGACTTTGTGCCGGGTAAAACGGTTAACGTGCATGTAGATGGCGTTGAGCAGCCATATGCGGGCACCGTTCGCTGGGTTGCGACTGAGCCTTCATTTACGCCTTATTTCGCGCTTACCGAGGAAGAGCGCTCGCGTTTGATGTACCTAGCAGAAGTCGACCTACAAGACTCTGCGCAATCTTTGCCTTCTGGTATCCCTGCGCAAGTGGATTTGGTGGAGTAAGCCAATGACCGAATACGCAATTCAAGCTGAAAATGTGGTGAAAAAGTTTGGTGACTTCACTGCCATCAACAACATCACGCTTAATGTGCCCAAAGGCAGTATTTATGGCTTTCTTGGCCCCAATGGTTGCGGTAAATCGACAACCATTCGTGTGTTAACAGGCCTACTCAGCCCAAGCGAGGGTAATGTGGATGTACTAGGACTGGAGATCCCAAAACAATCTGAGCTTCTGCGCCTTAAGATTGGTTACATGACACAAAAGTTCTCCCTCTATGATGACCTGACCGTTCAAGAAAACCTCGAGTTTATTGGCCAAATCTTTGGTATGGAAACCAAGGCACTGAAAGCTCGTATCGAAGAACAACTATCAACCTATGGGCTCGACCAACTGCGTAAACAGCGCGTCGGCGGAATGAGTGGCGGCCAAAAGCAGCGCTTGTCTCTCGCCGCAGCGACCATGCACAAACCAGAACTGTTGTTTCTCGATGAGCCTACGTCTGCGGTAGATCCAGAGAACCGACGTGATTTCTGGGAGCAGTTGTTTGATCTCTCTGACCAAGGCACCACGATTTTGGTCACTACGCACTACATGGATGAAGCCGAACGCTGTCATCGTCTAGCGATTATGGAAGCGGGGGAAATCCGCGCCGATGGTGAGCCAGAAGAGCTCATGGCGCAAATGGGTGTTAACATCGTCGAAGTCAAAGCGGATAACTTACGCGAGCTAAAAGAGAAAGTCATTCAGCGCAAAGAGGTACGCTCAGCCGCACAGCTAGGAATTCGCTTACGCATTTTGATCCACCAGCACATCGAACAACCGATCGAATGGTTAACCCAAACCTTTCCTGAGCTTGAGGGGTGTGAGATGAACATTGCTCGCCCGAGCTTGGAAGATGTGTTTGTTAGCGTTACGGGAGAAGGTCGCCAATGATGAAATCTATTGCCCGTATGAAAGCGGTGATGATCAAAGAGATCCGTCAGCTTTCACGCGACCGTATTACCTTTGGCATGGTCGTGATGATCCCGCTGATTCAACTTCTGCTGTTCGGCTTTGCCATTAATACCGATATTCGCAATATTCCCGTTGGCGTCGTCGATCAAAGTGGCAGCACCGCCGGGCGCGTGATTACCGAGTCCGTCAAAGTGACTCAAGTGGTCGATGTGGTAGAAACCTTCGCTACCGCAGAGCAAGCAGAACAAGCCATTCAGGATGGTATTGTTCGTGCGGCTTTGATTCTGCCTAGCGATTTAACCCAACGTATGGTGCAAGGTAGAGAGCTTGGGCAGTGGATTGTCGATGGTTCAGACACCATGA
>Ga0209379_10002456_pt1 | contig 11268 bp, 7 predicted proteins | sample tdDd001_FD_187124 | JGI IMG/M metagenome (GOLD analysis project Ga0209379, IMG submission 187124) | Marine sediment microbial communities from the Atlantic coast under amendment with organic carbon and nitrate - tdDd00.1 (SPAdes)... | ecosystem: Environmental > Aquatic > Marine > Coastal >...
CTGGTGGATAAACAAGGTCAGCTAAAGTTGTTCGATTTTGGTTATATGTATCGGTTTGACCCGTTAAGAGAGTTCAACAGCAATGGTATGCATGACCCTCTGTTTGATGCTTGTGAGCGATTCGAAACGCGCTTCCTCTCTGGTTGGTTATTGGAGCAAGATTATTCCCGAAAAGAGGCAATGCAGCTATTCAAAAACGTGAAACAACAAGGCCTTAAGATGCTTGAATACAAGCGGGACTGGTTAGTTCAAAACGATGCCGTACCAGAAATCGTAGAGCGAGTGCAAACGTCGATGGAAAAGGTACAAACATCGCTAAAGTCTGATGCTGAGTTGGAACATCTTTTCACGCTTGAGATGTTTCGTTCGCATGTGCTCGATATTGAAGATGATTTGGATGGTAAGAGTTGCACGCCAACCACAATTAAACGTGTGCAGTTTGTTTTAGATATGCTGCAGCAACATTATGATTTGTTGGTTGAAGGAGGTGCATTGTTTTATCAAAATGCCGCTAAGAGTAAAGCCGAACTGATTCAAACCTACCAAGAGAAACACGAATTGGTGCTGCAGTACCAGCTTTAGTTTTCGGCGTCGAGAAAACAAAAAAAGCACACGAGAGGTGTGCTTTTCCATGCAATTGTCTAGGCAGGTGCTACGTGGCATTACTTCGCTTGTTGCATCTCAGCCAAGCCACCCGCGTTATGAAGGTTGGTAAATCCTTGCGATTGTAGGTACTGATACGCTTGCCCTGAGCGATTGCCGCTGCGGCAATAAAGCACGATTTGCGTATCTTTATCGACATTAGCAAAGTGTTTATCCAACTCAGAAAGCGGAAAGTTAATCGCATTGTCCAAGTGACCATCGGCAAACTCTTGTGGTGTGCGCACATCGACAACCATTGCGCCTTGCTCAATCCATTGCCAACCCTGCTCTGCACGTTCAGAAGCCAATACCGGTGGCGCGGTGAAAGCTAAGCTTAAACAAGTGAATACAATCGGTAGTAGTTTTTTCATTGAGTTCCTTTCCTCAAGGTCAATTACCCTTAATCGTTCTGATGAAGATTATACGTGCGATTATCAAACTTCGATGTGGCGCCAGTCGAAATGTCGTAACTCAGCGTGTTATGACTTCAATCCTAACATGGCACCAAACACCAGTAAGCCAGCGCCACAAGCTTGATTCAACCTATGCTTCACGCGCAGTAATAAGCTCTGTAATCGCGGTGAGGTAAACAAGATGGCAACCATAGAAAACCAAATCCCGTGCAGCGCAATCATGTAGACACCGTAACCCAAAGCTAGGTGCTGCGATTCTGTATTCGGATCGATGACTTGGCTAAAGATACTCAAGAAGAACAACATGGTTTTTGGGTTAAGTACATTGCACAAAAAGCCTTGGAAAAAGAACTGCCAAATGGAGATGCTTTCTTGTGTTTCCCCCTCTATCTTCTGCTGAGAATCAGCCCCAAAGATCCCTTTCAAACCGAGATAGATCAGATAAGCCGCACCTAGGTAGCGAATCAAGCTGAACAACCATTCGTTCTGTGAGATTAAGTAACTGATACCAAGCAATGAATAGGTAATGTGCACCGAAATCGCAAGACTAATGCCCACGGCACTCCAAATTCCCGCTTGTCTGCCATTGTTGAGGCTGTTTCTAAGAACCAATACAAAATCAGCTCCAGGACTGATAACGATGAGTATGCCTAATAAGGCAAGGCTGAAAAGCTCCATAGTGTTTCCTGTTTCTTCGTTGTTATGAATGGGGCAATTGTAGGTCGAGAGTTCGGAGACTATAATCGAAACAAATTCCGCTAAGTGTGAGAAAAAGTCACAGATGAGGCATCTTAAATCCTTTCATGTTTTCCATGTCGCGGCATCGTCTGCGAGTTTTAGTGAAGCAGCAAACAAGCTCAATATTACGCATGGTGCTGTAAGTAAGCAGATCAAAGTGTTGGAGACCTATCTGGCTCAACCTCTGTTCTACAAACAGGGGCGCAATATGTTGCTCACCAAAGAGGGAGAGGTGCTGAAAAGCTATACCGAGCAAGCATTTCAAGCGCTGGAGACTGGTGTGAACAAGCTGGTGCAGGAAAAGCATCAATACCTTGAAGTCTCTTGTGAACCAACGTTAACCATGCGTTGGTTGATGCCAAGGCTTTCCGCGTTTAATGATGGTTGTGACGCAGATGTTCGTCTTTCGACTGCGGGAGGACCTGTAACGCTCGGCTCGACAGGGCTTGCTATGGCAATTCGTCGAGATGACTTTGAGCCTTTGTATCACTACCCAAAAACCAAGCTGGTGGAAGAGTGGGTGGGTCCCGTGTTTTCACCTGAATACTGGCAGCAAGTGAAAAGTGATTTGAACTCTGTGAAGCTATTACACAGCCAAACTAGACCTGAAGCGTGGCAAGAATGGATGCAGCGCTCTGGTGAAGCGTCGATGAATGGCAAAGCAGAACAGTTTTTCGCGCATTTCTATTTCTGCATTCAAGCTGCAGTGGATGGCTTAGGTGCCGCGATGGGATCTTATCCTCTGGTGATGGATGACCTCAAACGTGGCAACCTCGTTGCACCATTTGGTTTTGTGTCCTCAGGGCATGACTATGTCTTGTTGACTCAAGACAAAGCACGCTCTGAATTGGAGCAAAAATTTGTCCATTGGCTGCAAAACCAAATGGCGGAGTGTGTGCCTTGCACCTAAGAAACAGAGAGAGACCCTAGTCAGGGCGCGCTGAGTTACCTAGAGTGGTTGAATACGTGCTACATAATGGAAATTTAGGAAATGGAAAACCTCAATATTGTTGAAATTAAATCTTTTGTTCCGGCGAAAGATTATGAGCTATCAAAGCGTTTTTATCAGGCGTTAGGTTTTGAGATGCCTTCGGATTTTGGTGGTGTGGCGTACTTCTTCAAGGGCAGTTGCTCATTCTTGCTACAAGATTTTTATGAGCCAAAACACGGCAATAATTTCATGATGCATTTGCTGGTGGAAGATGTTGCCAGTTGGCATGAACATGTTTCGAGTGTCGCTCTGGACTCATTCGGAGCCAAGATGACAGAACTGGTTGATCAACCTTGGAAGATGCGAGAATTCTGTTTGCACGATCCTAGCGGCGTGCTGTGGCGCATTAGTCAGAATATTTAGCGTAGAGTTAAAGCCCATTGGGAGCCATCTAAACGTGACACCATATTGCATCAGTTTCTTTTTCCTCCGCGCTGAACATTTACTTCGGCAGGAGGGTAACCGAATGTTTTTTTGAATGCATTGGTAAAGTTGGAAGGGTGTTTATAGCCCGCATTGTAAGCTGCTTCCGTAATCGTTGCCGCACCGATTTCTAGATTCAAACGGGCAACCTCCAATTTTCTTCTCCTAATATAGCTTTGAACACTGCAGCCAAGCGTGGTCTTGAATTTGCGCTGTAGGTTAGATTCGCTCATGGCTGCAAATTCAATGAGCTCTTTAGCTGATAGTTCCCTATCGAGATTTGCTTCAATATAGCTCACTAGGTGGTCTAGTGCGTGATCACCTTGAGAGTTTCCTTTGCCACCTTTTTCCGAGAGCCCCCCTTCATTCGGCAAAGAGCAGAGGACTTGCTCAAATACGTTGAGCAATAATCTTTGGGTCAAAGTTTCAATGTGAAGTTTTTCTAATAAACCTTCTGGCGTGCCCCTATTCGTTATGTCGTAAGCGAGTTGAAGGATCGCTTCATTAATTTCTATCGGGCAATTCGCCATATGTTGCCCCGTGAACGCTTCTATAACCGAGTTTTTCTCTGACCTTTCTGCTACCCATGTAACTGGAGTGACGATATTGAGTTTAGTTACGGTGTTGTTTTTATGAAGTATTCGCCTAAAAGTGACCGGTTTAGTGAGATTAACAAGGACACCTTGCGGTGAATGAGTTGCATCAAGGGTAAATCTCAAGTTGTCGTAGCCAAAATTCAGTTTCCCTTCAAGCAAAAGGACCAATATTAAAGACTTTCTAGTAGTTGAGATGACTTGATAGTCCGCGAGTTCTGTCGTCGTCCCTCCATTGATTGAAAAGCCATCTTTAACTTTGTAACGGGTACACTCTCCTTCGATCAAATGCTCTGAAGAGGTCGCAGTATCAGACACCAATACGTGGGTACGATCGTAATTCTTCCAACGAATCAAAGCGTTCTTGGGAAAAGAAGAAAGTCGTTTAGCCATGTTTTCTACCAATTTTTCATAAAAATACGTTGGTGATGAATAACAGAATGACTGTTTTGCATAACCAAATTTGCTGTTACAAAGTTCAAAAAAACTTATCATTAATGAGAATCAATATCATTAGAAATATGGCGCATGATGAACTTTATTGTATTGGCCGCACTGCTATCTACATCAAATGCATTGGAAAGTAATGAGACTCTGAGCATAAATTCAGAGCAGCGACTAACCGTAGATAGTCAGGATACTTTTCCCTTACGCGTTGAAAAAACGAGTTATTTTCGCGGGTACATTAAAAGTGAAAAAGCGCTCGATAGTGTCGTTGTTAAGGACGAAAACGGAGAGGTAGTCAAAACTCTAATTAGTGTTCCAACTGCAGAGTTAGACCTGTTTTGGTATGTAGAGAAACCGGGAATCTACCATATCGAGATCGTTGCTGCTGAGAAGTGTGCGGTGGGAGTATCAATATTGCTGAACACCTTGGATCTAAAAGACAATCAGTATGTTTCTCCGGATATCCCTATTATCAGTCCAATAATCGCGCATACCTCAAAGCAGTTAGAGCAGGGGAACTTTGCAGCTGAACAAGAGTTCTGGCAACAAGTTTTTCAGCAAGGCGGTGCTCCTTTGATTGAGCACAGCGATGACGATTCTACTCTGATTACATTTTTGTACAGAGGCCATGTTGATAACGTTAGAGTGCTGGGGACACCCTATGGTGGGCACGCTCATTTGAGTCAACTCGGCGATACAGATATCTGGTTTCGCTCTTTTCAAGTTCCTAATAGCACTCGCTTATCTTATCGAATTGCCCCTAATGTTCCCCAATTGTTGGATGGTGAAAGCAGAGAACAGCGACGTGCCGTTCTAGCGACAATAAAACCAGATCCATTGAACTTTAAGCCAATGCTTGGAAAAGGCGATAATTTATCCAGCTCCGCGTCGACAGTAACTCTTAAGACTTGGAGTAATGATGTGTTTACCCAACAGAGTGGGAATCCAAAGGGGACGATTGCCGATCATACATATGTAAGTCCGGAAAATGCTCGCACTAGAAAGATCAGCATATATCAACCAAACGAAATCTATTCAATCAGTCGTGGTTCTCCAGTCTTAATTTTGTTTGATGGCGATGCTTACTTAGAACGAGTACCAACGCCTCTCATTCTCGATAATTTGATTGCTAATGAGAAGGTTCCCCCAATGAGAGCGGTCTTTGTTAATACCCCGATGCCGAGTATGCGTGCGGCAGAGCTCACACCTAACAAAGCCTACGCTGACTTTCTCGCTGATGAGCTTATGCCATGGCTTTGTGATACCCAGAATATCTGTCCTGATGCCAAAAATACGGTGCTCTCAGGATCAAGCTTCGGAGGTTTAGCCTCTATGTACATTGCACTCCAGCACCCTAACCGTTTTGGCAAAGTATTGAGCCAATCTGGTTCTTTCTGGTGGGCTCCTCAAGCGACTGAAATACAAAGTAGCCATAGCAACTGGATGGCGGATGTTGTCGGGGCAGAAGCTAAAAAAGATCTCGAGATATACCTAACAGTTGGGCAATTCGAAGTCGAACCTGAGTCAAACAGTATTCTCGCAACTAACCAACAACTTTATCAGGTACTTAAGAGTAAGGGATACAAGGTTGCTATTCAAAAAGGAGCAAGTGGACACGATTACTTTAGCTGGCGCGCGATGCTAGCTGGTGGGCTGATAGCCCTGTTTAACACAGAAAAATAGAAACCTATAAAAGGACTAATAATGAGACGTTATAATTTAAGCCTCGCAGTGGCGTTAGCGCTATCCACAGCGCCATCACTTACGCACGCCAATGATAATGACATGGAAGTGATGGTAGTCACCGCAGCTCAGCATGAGACATCGATCAAGGATGCTCCCGCTTCTATTTCTGTCATTACCTCAGAGGAACTGAACCGAATTCCAGCGACAGATATTACGACTGCGTTAGAAAATGTCGCTGGTGTGCATATATTAAGAAATACGGGTAGCGAGCCTAAAGTTGTTATTCGTGGTTTGCATAACCAAAACTCCTCAAATGGCAATTACACTCTGTTCTTAATCAATGGTCGTCGTACGAGTTCAAGTGAGACAGTGATTCGCGGTGCTTCTTTTGATTTATCAAGCATACCTTTAAGTGCGATTGAACAAGTTGAAGTTGTTCGAGGCCCTATGTCATCTTTGTATGGTAGCGAAGCTATTGGTGGTGTAGTCAACGTAATTCTAAAGAAGCCGGAAGAAGAGACTACGGTCTCTGGTAGCCTTTCTTACAGCCTTCCACAGGATAACAATGCCTCCTCTTTGGTTAACGGCGCCGATGGTGAACTCGCGATTGGTAATGTGTTTGCTAGAGGAGCTCTCGTTCCCAATTCGTTGTTTTACACGCTCTCATTGGATATGAGTAAAAAGAATGCGTGGTTCCCTGATGATGCAGGCGATAATTTCTCGCCCCAAGCTGAGCAAGATAGAAAAACTGTTCGTGGTGGTTTAAGTTGGCTCCCGACCGAGCACGATGAGGTTTACTTCGATGTCGCATATGCTTTGGATGATAGAGTTGAATACAGTTACTTTAGTCAAAGAAACGCGGTGTATAAGAGCCAGTATGATCGTGAAAAGCTAACCTCTACATTGGGCCATAATCGTAATTGGAGCTGGGGACAGTCAGATTTTTCTTATTTCTATGAAACATCAAAAGTAAACGAGGACAACTTCCATCCACTGGTAAAAAAAGCGGAAATGACACAAGATAACCACACTGTCGATGGTCGTTTCGTTCTAGAAAACGTAGAGAATCAACATATCTCAGTGGGTGGTCAATTTTCTTACACGAGTGTAGAGAACAAACGTGACTATTCTAGTGACCGCTCCGTGACGCAAAACGCTGTTTATGTGCAAGACGAATACTCAGTGAATGATGATTTAATCGCGACAATTAGTGGTCGTTTAACGCACAACAACCAGTTTGGTAATAACTTTAGTCCGAGAGCGTATTTGGTTTACAACGGTATCGAGAGCTTTACTTTTAAAGGTGGATATGGGGAAGGATTTAAAGCTCCAACTATTTTCCAGTCTTCAGAAGATTTTTCGCTAGTGAGCTGTGGTGGGCGATGTACTTTAGTCGGTAACCCTGATCTTAAACCTCAAACGTCGAAAACTTATGAACTCTCGACGCTTTACTATGCGACTCGTGGCTACGTACAAGCAACGATATTCTTCAATGATGTTAAGAATCTAATTGATCGCGACTTAGATCCTTTCTTCAACGGGACTTCAAATATCATCAAGTATGAAAACATCGATAGAGTCGAAACTAAAGGGGTTGAGTTAGAAGGCGAGTTAGATATCTTGGATAGCTTATCTTTGGTCTCGAATGCTACCTATACCGACTCAAAAAACAAAGAAAATGGCATGGATATTTCGTATACACCAGAGTGGTTGGCGAATGTGAATCTAAACTGGCAAGGTACTGAAAATCTGCTGCTATTTGCGACAGTGAACTACACGGGCAAGCAAAAGGATGGCCAAGACAACACGCTAGATGATTACTCAATCTTATCTCTTGGTGGGGCGTACACGATTAATGATAACTTCACCATCAAGACTGGTGTGACAAACTTGACGGATGAACGTCTAGATAAAACAGACTTAGATTATGAAGATACAGAAATGGGACGTACTTACTATCTAACCGTTGACTTTGAATTCTGATCACAGGTTTTACGCTTGTGTCTTGAGAGCTTTCTAAAACTTCTCAAATAGACATACCAATGGAATCGAGCGCGTAAGTATGACATTCAACCTCTTACGCGCTTTATTTTGCTGGAGTGTCTTAGCGGCAAATTCTATGCCCCTTCAGTGCCCCCATCTTCAAACGATGTGTTTCCCCCTAAATATTTGGCGAGTTTCGCTGGGGGACTCTCCAAATAAGTTTTTGTATAAACGGCTAAATTGACTCAAGTGGAAGAAACCGAAGGCAAACGCTATTTCAGAGATGGTTTTGTCCAATTCAGAGTTCTGTAGCATCTTGCGTACTTGGTTAAGCCGAATGTTTAATAAAAACTGTTTTGGTGATAAGTCGCAGCAAGCTTCAAATACATGTTGTAATCGCTCGTGGAGCTTATGGTAAAAGCGACCCCTGAGCGTTCGGGTAATGTATTAGCCAATGAAAGATGTTGCCAGTTGGCATGAACACGTCTCGAACGTAGATCTGGAGTCATACGGAGCCAAAATAACGGACCTGGTTGATCAACCTTGGAAGATGCGAGAATTCTGTTTGCACGATCCTAGTGGCGTGCTGTGGCGCATTGGTCAGAACATCGATTGATTTATGTATGAAAAAAGGTCAGCGCTTGCGAACTGACCTTTGAAGAGGGAAGAGTGATAGAGGCTTATTGAGGCGCTTTCATTGCTTCAGATTTGTCTGAAGTCATGACGAAATGCAGCTCACCACCATCTTTCAAATCGCTGTGCGCGAAGCTGAAGTTGTCACTCAATTGTTTGCCGTTGATGGTCACCGACTTCACGTAGATGCTCTCTTGGCTGTTGTTTTCTGAGGTGATGGTGAATTTACCGTCCGCGACTGGAATCACGGCTTTGTCGAACAGAGGACGACCGATGGTGTAACTTGCCTCGCCCGGTGTGACTTGGTAGAAGCCCAATGCAGACATCACATACCACGCCGACATCTGACCGACGTCTTCGTTACCAATCAGACCTTCATGCGTTGGGTGGTAGAACTCGTTCATCGCTTGGTCGACGATTTCTTGTGTCTTCCAAGGCTCGGCCGTCCAGTTGTATAGGTAAGGCACGTGGTGATCAGGCTCGTTACCCATCACGAACTGACCGATGTAGCCCGACATATCGTGTGATTGGCTTGTATCGGCGTTGGAGTCCGCATTAAACAGCGCATTCAAGTTAGCGAGGAATGCCGCTTTGCCTTGTTCGGTTACATCTTCTGGAAGATAGAAGTCAGTGCGGTCGATGTGCTCGCCGCCCATCACGTTGGCTAGACCGTTCAAGTTGTGCGGTGCAAACCATGTCCATTGCCAAGTGTTGCCTTCGGTAAAGTCTTCGCCACGGTGCTCAGCACGGTAAGGCCAGAACACGTCACTTTCGTTCAGCGCTTTGCGGTCTTTACACGCGTTGTAGTCCATACCGTCTGGGATAGACAGCGCCATGTTCTCGTCCAAACATTCGGCTTTCAGGTTGTTCGCCCAAACCTTGCTGCCGCTGTTCATGTAAGCCGGACGCATAAAGCCCGTCGCACCCAATGCGTTGCCTTTGGTGTCTTGCAGTTTGCCGTATTGCTCTGGGTTGTAATCGAAGTAGTTCTTGAACGACTCTGAGCGAGCCATGTAGCGGTCGTACTGTTGGTCGTTGCCCGCAAGTTTAGCGATCTGAGCGATACACCAGTCGTAGTATGCGTTCTCAAGACCGTAAGACACCGACTCGTTCACGAGCTCGTCGTATTTATCGACTTTTAAGCCTTCTACGTAACCCGGTTTGTCACCAGAATCCGGCGCCCATTTGGTGTTAGCTGGAATAAAGCCGACGTCTTCTTGGTAGTCGTTGTGACGCGTCATGATTGTGAAGCGTTTGTCACCGTTCCAAGCATCTTGGTAAGGCACCCAGCTCTCTGTTTTATCAAGGTTGAAGTTGACTGTTTCGTCAGCAGCTTTTAACGCCAAATCAAACTCAGCGGCAGTAAAGGCTTCTGGGTGTTTGACCATGATATCGGCGATAACCGAGACCGCAGGATGACCGACCATTTCACCGGTGTAATCCGAGTGCAGTTCCCATTTTGGCAGCACGCCGCCCGTTTGGTATTTGTTCAATAGATCGCGTGCGTGTTCAATCGCGCGGTCTTTGTCGATGATGGTTTTCAGTGGGTGTGCGGCGCGGAAGGTATCCCACATTGAGTACACTGAGTAGTTCACTAAGCCATCTTCTGCTTGGTGCACTTTGCCATCCATGCCACGGTATTTGCCATCCACATCTTGGTATAGGAATGGAGCAACAAACGTACGGTAGAGCGAGGTGTAGAACATGGTCTTGTCAGCTTTATTGCCGCCTTCTAGTTCAAACTCGCCAAGGATGTTTTCCCAAGCCACGCGGTTTTGTTGTACGACGTTGTCGAAATCCCAGCCGTTAGTGTCTGCTTCTAGGTTTTTCAGTGCGCCGTCAACGCCAGTACCAGAAATCGCCACTTTGACCACTAATGGCTCATCGCTTTTACCAAAGTTCAAATGCGTTAGGACATCGTTTGCGCGTTTTGCCAAACGTTCCGGGTCCGGTTCTGGTTCGCCCGGCATTGGTTTGTGCTCTGCGTAACCACGGTAATCTTCCAAGCCGACTTCCGTAGCGTCGGTTGGAGTCAGTTTGCTTTCAGAAGCCAGCTTGGTGTACAGGTTTTCTTCAATGATTGGATCTGAGAATTCTGCTGCGAAGAACACGGTTTGCCATTGACCCCATTCGTTTGAGGTACGTGCACCTACGACTGTGGTGTCGTTAACGCGTTTGTAGTAGATGCTGCGAGAGTGGTTGCCGTATTGCTCTAACAGTTCGTGTTGCAGGTCGATACGCACTTTGCGGTCTTCACCCGGCTTAAAGGTGTAACGCTGGAAAGCCACGCGGTCGGTTGCCGAAAGCTCAGCTTTTACGCCAGTTTCTACAAGGTCAACCGAGTAGTAACCAACCTCCGCCACTTCCGAGCTTTTATCCATTGTCACGGCATCAGTATTGAAACCTGTGTATGGCAAGAAAGCGAAGTCGTTTAGGTCGCCTTTACCTGCGCCGGAAATGTGGGTCATTGAGAAGCCAGAAAGCAGGCTGTGCACAGGATCGTATTCAACAGGCGAGCCTTTGCCATTCCAACCGTTTGGATCGAAGTTATCTGGGGACGGTTGAATCATACCTTCTGGCATCACTGGAGACGGGTTGACGTTGCCAAGACCTTTAGTGCCGATCAAGGTATCAACGAATTCCAAAGTAGGGGTAGAGATAACTGGAGTTTCTGGATCAGAGTCGCTGCCACAACCAGCAAGACCAAGCATGGCGGTTA
>Ga0209379_10002457_pt1 | contig 11265 bp, 6 predicted proteins | sample tdDd001_FD_187124 | JGI IMG/M metagenome (GOLD analysis project Ga0209379, IMG submission 187124) | Marine sediment microbial communities from the Atlantic coast under amendment with organic carbon and nitrate - tdDd00.1 (SPAdes)... | ecosystem: Environmental > Aquatic > Marine > Coastal >...
GATATTTGTCCAGAATGACATCAACTTGTTTCTGCGGGAATGGATAAAGTTGTTCAATACGAACTAAAGCCACATCCTGTGCGTTTAATTCAGTTTTCTTAGCCAGTAAATCGTAATAGATTTTACCAGAACAGAATACCACACGGCTGACTTCTTCAGCAATCACATTCGTGTCATCAATCACTTCCTGAAATCTACCTTCAGCTAATTCGTCCATGGTAGAAACACAATTGGCATGTCGAAGTAAACTCTTAGGTGTAAAGCAAATTAATGGAATTCGAATGTCACGTTTAACCTGACGACGCAGCGCATGATAATTGTTTGCCGGAGTCGTTGGGTTGATAACCTGCATGTTGTTATTGGCACAAAGGGTTAAGAATCGCTCCATTCTGGCACTTGAATGCTCAGCACCCTGTCCTTCGTAACCGTGTGGTAAGAAAAGAACTAAGCCATTTTTAACACCCCATTTATCTTCTCCAGAACTGATGTACTGGTCGATAACAGCCTGAGCGACATTATGGAAATCACCAAATTGAGCTTCCCAAATTGTCAAGCCAGATGGATGTGCCAAAGCATAACCATACTCGAAACCAAGAACAGCATATTCACTCAAGTGTGAGTTGTAAATATGACATGGCGCCTGATTTTCGCTGACATGTTTAAGTGGGAAATATTTATGAGCAGAGTCATGTATAGTAAGTGATGCGTGACGGTGTGAGAAAGTACCACGTTCCGAATCTTGACCACTAATTCTAACGCCATGTCCTTCGTTCAACAAACTTGCATAAGCCAAAAGCTCACCCATGGCCCAATCTAAACGATCTTCACTAACCATCTTTTTGCGGTCGGTCATTAGCTTACCCACTTTTTTGAAAAATTGAATGTCTTCAGGTAGGTGAGTGATTTTATCAGCTAAGTCAAGAAGTTGCTTTTTCTCTGTCTTGAAAAACGGAGTGGTTTCAAAATCGTCTTCAGTTGAATAACGAATATCCTTGTAATAGTCCTCTAAAAACGGTTGAATATATAGTTTTTCAATTTGCTTTGAATCCTCAAACTTTTCGTTTAGAAGATCGTTGTATTTCTTGTTGAGTTCTTTTAAGTTTTCTTGCTTGTAGATTCCTTTGCTAATTAGGTAATCACCATAAATATCTCTAGGGTTTTTATGCTTAGCAATTTGGTTGTATAATAAGGGTTGGGTGAAACGAGGCTCATCACCTTCGTTATGACCATATTTCCTGTAGGAAAGAATATCGATGAATACATCTGTTTTAAATTCCTGACGGTATTCCATAGCCAGGGAGATAGTATAGATTAAGGCTTCAACATCATCACCATTAATATGGAAAACAGGACATCGGGTCACCTTGGCCACATCAGTACAATAAGTACTTGAGCGGGCATCGAGGTAATTGGTTGTAAACCCAATCTGATTGTTAACCACCAGGTGAATTGTTCCTCCAGTTTTATAGGCTTTTAATTCCGCCATTTGAATTGTTTCGTAGACGATACCTTGTCCGGCAATAGCAGCATCACCATGAATAACAATAGGAACTAGTTTATTTTCGTCGCCTTTATAATCATTATCAATTTTAGAACGAGAAATCCCTTCAACAACGGCACCTACAGTTTCCAGATGAGATGGGTTAGGAGTTAAGTGAAGTTTCACCTCATTACCATCATCAGTTTTAACGGTATTTCCGTAGCCTAAGTGATATTTCACATCACCAAGAGCGATATCATCTTCAAATTCTTCGCCAACAAATTCTTTGAAGATATTCTCATAAGGTTTTTCAAGAATATTAGCTAAAACATTAAGTCTACCACGGTGTGACATACCAAAAATAAATTCTTCCACACCCAATTGTGCTCCTTTTTCAATAAGGGCATCAAGAGCAGGAATTAAAGTTTCAGTACCTTCAAGTGAGAAACGTTTTTGTCCAACGAACTTCTTATGGATATAGTTCTCGAAACCTACCGCTAATTTTAAGTGGTAATAGATGTGCTTACGCTGTTCTTCAGTAAAATTTGGTTGATTCTTGGTGGTTTCCATTTTATTTTGAAGCCACTTGATCTTATCGGGAGTACGTAAATAGAGGTACTCAACACCCACGGAATGACAATATGTTTCCTGAAGGTGGTCAAGAATATCTTTAAGCTTAGAAGGACCAATTCCCAATTCATTACCGGCTTGGAAGACTGTTTCCATATCGGCTTGAGAAAGATCAAAGTTTTCAATGTCGAGAGTAGGGAAGTATTTACGTCGAACACGAACCGGGTTGGTTTTGGTAAACAAATGCCCTCTTTGTCGAAAGGCTTGAATCAAATTGATCACATTGAATTCTTTGCTCATCGACTCAGCAGGAACGGTGCTTAAGTTTTCTGTTTGAGTTTTGCTTGGGAATTTTTCAGAAGCAAAGTCAAAGCCCTGGAAAAATTTTTGCCACGATTCTTCAACCGAGTTAGGGTCTTTTTTATAGGATTGGTATAAGTCATCGATGAATTCGATTTCACTATTACCTAAAAAACTGAATTTATCCATAAAAGTATTAAGTTGTTGGGTCTAGTTTTGTTTTTTTGTTCTGATTCAATTTACAGACTGTCAGAGCTTCAAGACTACATAGAATAAGGGATTTGATCTTTAATATCTATATATTTTAAGCTCTGTTTCTGTGTTTAAACACAAGTATTAAATTAATTAAAATAATTAAGAAAGCCTGTACACTAACAAATGTATTAAAATTGAGTTTTATCTGAATGTTTATAAAGGATTAAAAGATGAAAAAATCATCTTTTTTTTTAATCAGCTCATAGACGTTTTCTATCAGTTGATAAGCCCTTCTATTTTCAAGTTTATATGATAGTTTATCCTTCAATATTTGATGGCTAATTCTAATTGATTAATTTTGATTGAGCTTGCTAAAAAAGCCATTCGTTTCTAAGCATAACTATCCTATGACAACCAGCACAATACAAAAAATATTTTTATTTGTTTTTTCAATTAGCCTTATTACCTGCGGCTGCCAGAATTCCCAAAAGGGTTTTGAACTGGAAGCCGGAGACTTACTTTTTCAGGATTTGGATGGCAGTTCATTATCTGACGCGATTGAAGCAGTAACTGCTGAAGAAAAACCTTTAAGTTTTTCACATGTTGGTATAATGGTGTCAAGTGAAAAGGAGGGCTTAGTGGTTTTAGAGGCCATAGGAGATGCGGTGCAATATACTTCCTTAGATAGTTTTTTAACACGAAGCCTGAATATGGATCGAATGCCAAAGGTGCGTGTTGCCAGATTAAAAAAGCAACATCAATCTCGAATTGGGAAAGCGATATTACATGGGAAAAGCTTAATAGGTTTACCCTATGATCCTATCTACCTGATGTCTGATTCAACTTATTATTGCTCTGAACTGATTTATGAGATGTTCAAACACTCGGGTGATGGATCTGAGATATTCAAGTTAAATCCGATGACCTTTAAAGATGCTAAATCGGGAACGTATCATCCAGTATGGGTGAGCTATTATAGAAAGTTAGGCGTGGCAATTCCAGAAGGGGAGCCTGGCTGTAATCCAAATGGGATGTCTGAATCAAAAGAAATAGATTGGGTTTTCGACTACAGTAAATAAGGAAGTACAAAGGTTAATCCCGATTCTCGGGACCAGCAAAGCTGGAGGTTAAAGGATAAAGGAAAAACAGTAGAAACGTGATTTATCACGTCAGAATTTACATACACATTCACAATATATATGTCATCATTTTTAAAACAAGTTACAACCGAATTATACTCGCGATATGGCAATCAATTATCCAATTGTTTGTTGGTTTTTCCTAACCGTCGTGCCGGATTATTCTTTTCAAAATATCTGAATGAACTCGTTTCTGAACCTATTTTTTCACCCGAGGTTCTCACTATTAATGATCTGATTAAGGAATGGTCGCCCTTAAAGGTTGTGGATAATCTGGATTTGTTGTGTCGTTTGTATAAGATCTACTGCTCTGTTTGTAAAAGCGATGAAACCTTTGATGAGTTTTATCATTGGGGTGAGATGATTTTAGGTGATTTTGATGATTTGGATAAGTACCGTGTTGATGCGAAACATTTATTCCAGAATTTGGCTGATGAAAAGGAGATTGAAAATATTTTTGATTATCTGGATGAAGAACAGATTGAGGCAATCCGCTCTTTTTGGAGAACCTTCAATCCTGAGAAGTTATCCGAACACCAACATCAGTTTGTATCCGTTTGGGAAGCTTTGTTTACCATATATTCCAATTTAAGAGAAGAGCTTGAAAGTGAAGAGTTAGCTTATGAGGGTATGGCAAGCCGATTGGTCGTAGATCGATTGGAAAATAAAGAAATTGACATTAAATATGAGAAGATTATTTTTGCCGGTTTCAATGCCTTGAATAGATGTGAAAAGGATATTTTTTCTTGCTTAAAAGAAAGAGATCAAGCTGAATTCTATTGGGATTACGATGAATCCTATGTGAAAAACCCTTACCATGAGGCTGGCTTGTTTATGCGTGATAATTTAAGAAATTATCCGTCGCCAAAGAGTCAAATATCCTTTAAGAATATTGTTGCAGAGAGAGAACCTATCGAGTTTATTTCCCTTTCATCAGAAGTGGGACAAGCGAAATTTGCTCACAGTTATTTGAAAGAGTATGCTGAGAAAAAAGATGTGAGCTTAGAGGAAACGGCTGTTATTTTAGCCGATGAGGAGTTATTATTACCTGTGCTAAATTCGATTCCAAAAAATGTGGAACATGTGAATGTGACCATGGGATATCCTGCCAAGAACACACCCGTAGCCAGTTTGTTAGGACTTATAATTGATTTGCAAAAAGGGGGGCGTAAACAAGGTGCCGGATTCGTTTTCCACCACAAGCAAGTTTTGTCACTTCTCAATCATCAATACTTAAATGCGATTAATCCTGAGCTGGCTGATAGTTTGGCTCAGCAAATAATCAAAAGCAATTGGGTTCATGTTAATCGTGATCTGCTGGTTGGTGATCCGGTAATTGAAAAATTATTTGTTCCATTAAAGTCAGTCGAACAAGTCTCTTCATATTTGCTTGATTTATTACAGGCTATCTATAAAAATTTGGATCTGGATAAAGAAGACGAAGGTCGTTTGGATAAGATTGAACGTGAATATATTTACCATTTATTTTTGGCCATAAAACGATTGACAGGTTTGCTGGACCAGCATAAGATTGAAATTAAGCTGGACACATTCTATCGTTTGCTGGATAAAATGATTCAATCCCTGAGTATTCCTTTTGAAGGAGAACCCATCGCTGGTTTACAAGTAATGGGGATATTGGAAACACGTTTGCTCGATTTTAAGAAGATTATCGTTCTTTCAATGAACGAGGGGAAATTGCCTAAAACAGGCACGTCGAATTCATTTGTTCCATATCACTTACGCCAGGGTTTCGGTATGCCAACTATCGATCATCAGGATGCCATTTTCGCCTATTATTTCTACCGACTAATTCAGAGACCAGAGGAAATAAAGCTATTATATAGCACGCAAAGTGATGGTATCCGAACGGGTGAGATGAGTCGATTCCTTTACCAACTAAAATACGAATCGGCATTTAAAATTGAAGAAAAGCATCCTTCGCATGATATTGTTATCAGCCATGCAAAACCCATAAGTATTGCTAAGAATGAAAGAATACTAAAACAGCTTAATGAATACTGTGTGGGGGGTAAGAGAAGTTTTTCACCATCTGCCTTAAACTCGTATATGGGCTGTAGTTTAAGATTTTACTACCGTTATTTAGCTGGGATGAAAGAGCCTGATACCATTTTAGAAGAGATTGATCCACCTATGTTTGGGAATCTGTTTCATCAAGCCATGGAGAAATTGTATGAGCCCTATCTCGGTAAGACTATTAGTAAAGCTGACCTTGAAGGACTAAGAAAAAATAAAGTGGTGCAAAGCAGAGTATTGGAAGATGCCTTTAAAGAGCTTTATTTCAACTTAGATAAAGAAAAAACAGTTGAAGTTAGCGGTCGAAATCGTCTGATATTTAATATTCTAATGAAGTTTATCGATAGGCTTCTGAAAGTAGATTCTGAATTCGCTCCATTTAAAATGATTGCTGTTGAAGGCCGCTATAAGATCCAAATTCCATTAAAATCTGATGGAAGGCAGGTTAATATTGCAGGTATCATCGATAGGGTCGATCAGGTTGACAATACCGTACGAGTGATTGATTATAAAACAGGTGCGGCGGAGCTAATATTTAAAGATATTGAATCTCTATTTGACTCAGGGAATAAAAAGAGAAACAAAGCGGCTTTTCAAACGCTGCTTTATTGCCTTTTTTATGACATGAAACATGGCGACGATTTGGCCATATCGCCTAATGTTTATGGTTTGAAGTCAATTTTTAATCCGAAGTTTTCTTGCGTGCTTGAGCAAAAAGAGGGAAGAGCTAAAGGGGTTCCTGTTGGAAGTTATATAGCCTATAAGCAGGAGTTCTTAGAAGGATTTACTGAACTGCTAGGCGAGATTTTTAATCCTGACATGCCATTTACACAGGTTGAGGATGTTGATGTTTGTCGAACTTGTCCTTATATTGAGGTTTGTCATAGGTAATTATTGTTTTAAATTTTAAAACACCAGGTCATGCAACGCATTATTTTAATTCTTCTGCTTTTGACTTTCAGTTTTGGGCTTTCAGCTCAGAAGAAATACACGACTGAAGATAAAAAAGCCATTAAATATTACAAAAAAGCTCAGGAGTCAAGTCGCCTGAGACAGTCCGGTGAGGCTTTATCTTTTTTGATAAAAGCCTTGGAACGTGATCATTATTTTATGGAAGCTCTTCTGTTTTCTGCAGATTTATATAGCGATAAGGGAGATGATGCAAAGATGATAGCGATGTATGAACAGGCTATTGCTATTGATCCCAATTTTTTTCCCAATGCGCTTTTTAATCTTGGCAATGCTTATTTAAAAGAAGGTAGATATAAGAAGGCTTTAAATACGTATCGCGATTTCCTGAATATTGACAACATATCAGATAGAAATCGAAATAGCAGTTTGCATAAATTAAGATGTTGTGAGTTTGCCATAGAGGTTTTAAAAAATCCAAAAGATTTAAATACACATAGCATTAGCGACTCAATCAACACAAAAGCAGATGAATATTGGCCAAGCCTTACGGCTGATGAGCAGACTCTTATTTTTACGCGTCTTCTTCCAACAGGTAAAATAGGTAGAAATCATAAAGAAATTTATCAGGAAGATGTTTGTTATTCTATGAATGAGGGAGACATTTGGTCAAATGCTAAAGCCTTATCAGAAACAATCAATACCCAAGGGAATGAAGGAGCCCAGAGTATTACGGCAGACGGACGTTATATGTATTTTACGGCCAGTGGCAGAAAAGATGGCAGAGGTCGGTGTGATATCTACTACTCGAAAAAAGAAGGTGATACCTGGTCGGCGCCCATAAATTGTGGTGCAAATGTAAATACCAAGGCATGGGAAGCTCAGCCCAGCATTTCTTCTGATGGAAGAAGTCTTTATTTTGTGAGTAATCGCAAATCGGGAAAGGGAAAAATGGACATTTGGAAATCCAATTTGATTGAAATTTTGGATGATGGCAGACAGCGCTGGACAAAAGCTAAGAATTTAAAAATAAATACCTCTGAAAACGAGATGTCACCTTTTATACATGCGAGTAACGATTATTTGGTCTTTGCTTCTGATGGTCTGGTTGGTATGGGCGCTTATGATCTATATCAAATCGATCGATCAGCAGATGGACAGTGGTCTGAGCCTAAAAATCTATCTTATCCTATTAATACACATAATGATGAAATTGGTTTAATTATCAATGCAAAAGGCGATAAGGCTTATTTTTCATCAGATAGGGTCGTTGCTAATGGTCGGGATATTTATGAGTTTGAAATGCCACTTGACTTGCATCCTCCCAAGGTTAGCTACCTTAAAGGGCATGTTTTTGATAAAGAATCGAAGAAGCCATTAGCAGCATCTTTAATTCTTTTGGATATTGATACTCGTGATACGATTGCATTTGTGAAGTCAGATAGAAAAGAAGGTGAATATCTTGTTTGTTTGCCTCTGGGGAAAGATTATCTGTTTCATGCAGAAGCCGATGGTTATTTATTTTATTCAGATCATTTTCAAATGAAAACGAGTAATGATACCCAGCCTCAGAAAAAGGATATTGCTTTGCAGGCCATTCAAATTGGAAAAGAGGTTGTTCTAAAGAATATCTTCTTTGAAACAGACTCCTGGGAAGTTAAGCCTGAGTCGGAAAGTGAATTAAACAGTCTTCGAGAGTTTTTGGATTTAAACCATAGTATCAGTGTTGAGATCTCCGGGCATACGGATCATACAGGATCTGAAACAAATAATAAAATATTGTCAGAGAACAGAGCAAAAGCTGTTTATGACGCATTAATTGAGAGAGGTATTCAAAAAGCTCGTTTAAGTTATAAAGGATATGCCTCTACAAAACCTATTGGAGATAATGGTTCTGAAGAAGGAAAGGCTATGAACCGTCGAACCGAATTCAGAGTCACAAAGAAATAAAAAGCCTTAATTTAAATATAAAATATGCAACCGATATATCTGGATTATAATGCCACTACACCTATTGCCAAAGAGGTGGCAGATGCCATGAAACCCTATTTGTATGATTATTTTGGAAACCCATCCAGCTCTCACGTATATGGACAAACCTGTAAAAAGGCTGTAGAGAAAGGACGTAAACAATTGGCTTCATTACTCAATTGTAAAACTTCTGAATTGATTTTTACTAGCGGTGGTACGGAATCTAATAATTATGCGCTCAAGGGTTATGCTTTTGCAAATAGAAGCAAGGGAAACCATATTATCACCTCTAGTATTGAGCATCCTGCGGTTAGCGAGGTTTGTAAATATCTGGAAACAGAAGGTTTTGAAGTGACTTATTTACCTGTTGATCATACGGGACGCGTTCAGCTTTCAGATCTAGAAGCGGCTATCCGGCCGGAAACCATTTTGATTTCAGTCATGTATGCCAATAATGAGGTTGGAACACTTCAGCCAATTTCTGAAATTTCGGCATTAGCTAAAAAACATGGCATTGCGGTACATTCGGATTGTGCTCAGGCTGTAGGGAAAGTGCCTGTTGATATTCAGGACTTGGGCGTTGATTTATTAACAGTTGCAGGACATAAGCTATACGGACCAAAGGGGATAGGTGCTTTGTATATAGCCGATGGTATGGAATTGCAAAAGTTAATGCACGGTGCTGATCACGAAAATAACCTGAGAGCCGGGACTGAAAATGTTCTGGAAATTGTTGGCTTGGGTGAGGCTGCAGAATTATGTGAGAAGAACTTGGCAGCTAGCATGACACATGATACAGGTTTGATCAAGCAATTGAAACAAGCTTTGTCAGTTCTTGATGATGTTCAGTTTAATGGAAATACTGAATTCAGTTTGCCGAATACTTTAAGTGCGTCCTTTAAAAATATCGAAGCCAATACATTGCTGTCCAACTTACCTCAAGTTGCGGCATCAGCTGGTGCTGCCTGTCATACCGATTCAATTTCGGTTTCTGCAACATTGGCGGCTATGAATTTAGAGCAGGTCTATGCTATGGGAACAGTTCGTTTCTCAGTAGGAAAATATAGTGCTGAATCAGAGATTGATCAGGCGGCAAAAACCATTATAGAAGCTGTTCAAAACTTAAGAAAGTAAGATGAAGAAAGCAGCAGGTGAGATGTGGGACGAACGCTATGCAAATGATAACTTTGTTTATGGCATTGAACCTAATCGGTTCTTTAAGGAGGAACTTTTAAAATTGAAAATTGGTCGACTTCTTTTGCCTGCTGAGGGGGAAGGGCGAAATGCGGTTTTTGCAGCAAGTCAATCATGGCAGGTTTCGGCTTTCGATTTAAGTAAAGAAGGACGCTTGAAAGCTCTGGGATTAGCCAGAAAGAATCAGGTCGATATTGAATATGAGATTGCAGGTTTCGAAGATTTCACCTTTGGGAAAGGGAGTTTCGATTGTATTGCTTTAATCTACGCACATGTGCCTGAAGACAAGAGAAAGGATTACCATAAGCTGATTGCGAAATATTTGAAGCCTGGTGGTGTTTTAATTCTTGAAGGTTTTTCAAAAGAGCAATTGGGTAAGAAATCCGGAGGACCAAGACAAATAGGCATGCTTTTCTCAAAAGAGAGTTTATTGGATGATTTTTCAGAATTGGAAACAATGATGATGGAAGAATTGGATGTAGAGCTTTCTGAAGGGGACTTTCATCAAGGTATGGCTTCTGTCATTAGGTATGTTGGGAAGAAATCAATATAGGAATTAGTTATTCCAATTTAGGGTATAAAAAAGGACTGCCAGATGAGCAGTCCTTATTCGTATGTAATGATTTTTCTAATCCAGGCAAGAGAGTATCAGTTCTTCTGCAAATTCAGTAGAGTTTTTCATCATGTTTTGATTTAGTGTTCTCATCTTGCCAGATTTCTTGTATAGCTTTTTGTGCGTAAACCAATCAGAGCAATAGGTGTGAAAAGCAGGACTCCCTTGTTTACCATAGGTAGGAATCGATTTGTAATGAATATCTTTTAGGATATAATGAGTTCCTCCATTGCTTTTTGAAATATGAAGCGTAAATAAGATATCAGTTTGAAAAGTTGAAGGTTTTTTGCTCATATAGATACGTGATTTCCCCTTGTAAACAAATTCCTTTGAGTTGATTCGAACAATTTCACCAGATACATAGTGATTCGTAGATTGAATCCAATTGTGGAAAGTTTCCAGTTCGAATGACTGATTTTCCAGCTGAAGCTCAAACTGTAAATCCCCATTGGTTTTTAACTGGGATTTGATATCAACTTTATTCTGTGCCATAATAGAGAACTGACCCAGAATTAAAATGGAAATAATCATGAATATTCTCATATGATACTTGGTTTAAGTTAAAAAATAGATTTTTTTCAAGACTCTTAAATGTAGCTTTTATTTACGATAATACCAAGCTGTTTTTTTTAAAAAGAGTCTGTGTGGCTTGTTATATATATGCTTGTGAATTGAATATTCGAAAACGAAGGATGCGTGTTTATGTTAATTGTCATGAACTTGACAAACTTGACACTTGCATATCATGTCCTTATCGAATACTTTTACAAGAGTAGAGTTAAAAGAGGTGTAGTTTCCACTTTTGCTCGAACATCTATAGGATGTTAAAATACATATTAGTGCTTGTATCATTCGAT
>Ga0209379_10002459_pt1 | contig 11259 bp, 6 predicted proteins | sample tdDd001_FD_187124 | JGI IMG/M metagenome (GOLD analysis project Ga0209379, IMG submission 187124) | Marine sediment microbial communities from the Atlantic coast under amendment with organic carbon and nitrate - tdDd00.1 (SPAdes)... | ecosystem: Environmental > Aquatic > Marine > Coastal >...
TCTTTTGCAGGACGGTTATTGCGCAAACCCAGTAAAATTTAACCCCGTCCATTTTCGATAACCAGGTCTATTGAAACAAGTGGAGTACTTTCAATAATGATCGAAAACTGTGCATTTCTCAAAAAAATCATGTTATTAAATATACCTTACCCAGTCCTAAACACTTTAAGCAGACAACTTCCATATCCGCTTCTGATCAGTGGCTTTGTCCAATACCTATAAAAAACTCATAGTTTTTGGATGCCTTAGTTTTAAGGACTTCCGCCTTTAACCTGAAAGTTGTCAAAAAGAATGTAAGTTTCCTTGGTAGGGCTCCAAGACGGATCGTTGCCACCATAAAATGAGTTGTACATGAAATAATCGATCGCTGAATCCATATTTCCAGTTAAATTCAGACCATCGATTTCTATTAGTTTTTCTCTATTAATGAACAAGCTGGCAGCGCCATCTGAACTTCCAATTGCAGAATTTAGTTTTACACTGATTGATACCGTGTACCAAACCCCTTTTTCGAAAGTAAAACCTGATGTAGCCTCAACATCGTCTCCACATCGGTTTACCCTTTCCTGATGGTAAATGTACAATACAGGATTACCCTTTTGACGCCACATAAGGCGAACAGACCAACCATCTGGATCGATACTTTTACATCCCGTGGTTGCTGAACCACCTCCCAAGCCATGAAGTTTTCCACCTTTTACAAACTCAAAACGAGGATCAAAATTCATATCAAAAGTGAGTGTTGCCTCGCGAACGCTTTCTCTCAGTTTAAAGCGTTTCCCGATAAACGGCGTTCCCGTAGAAGACGGCACATATTTTTGACGTAATATTAATCCATCGCTTTTACGTTCGTCTTCAATAACCAGTAAGCCAGGACTAAACCAGTGCTGATAAACCGACATATCCTCAAAGTCTTGAAGATATAATGCGTCTTTTTTTTCTTTTTTATCAGGAAAAAAACCCTTAAGAAAAATCAGAGTAGTTAACACTAGAGTTAAGATGATTCCCTTAACAAGTTTAGAAAACACTACTGAATCCACTACTTCGATTTTTATCCATTTATATATAACGGCTCTAAGGTTGTTTATTAAAAAGCGAACTAGGGTTTAGCTATTTGACTCTGTCCCTTATGACTTTTAGCAGATAATCGCCGTAGCCACTTTTCTTCAGCGGTGCTGCTAGTTTCTCTAATTGCTCAGCGTCTATATAGCCCATTCGAAATGCGACTTCTTCCGGGCAACAAATCTTAAGGCCCTGACGTTTCTCAATGGCAGCAACAAAGGTGGCGGCATCCAATAAACTATCCAGCGTGCCTGTATCCAGCCAGGCGGAACCTCGTCCCATTAACTCTACTTTAAGAGAGCCGTCCTGCAGATACATGTTGTTCAGATCTGTGATTTCTAACTCACCTCGGGGGGATGGTTTAACCTCTTTGGCAAAGTCCACAACACGACTGTCATAATAGTAAAGGCCAGTTACCGCATAATTAGATTTTGGTTCAGCGGGCTTTTCTTCAATCGACAGGGCATTCCAGTCGCTATCAAATTCAACCACACCATAGCGTTCCGGGTCGGTGACATGATAGCCAAACACGGTTGCGCCATCAGTTTGAGCATAGGCATTTTTCAACGATTGACGTAAGTCATGCCCGTAATAAATATTGTCGCCCAGAATGAGTGAGCAACTATTATTTCCGATAAATTGTTCACCGATTAAGAAAGCCTGAGCAAGGCCATCGGGTGAAGGCTGAACTGCATACTCAATATTGATTCCCCAAGAAGAACCGTCCCCCAGAAGTTCGATGAAGCGAGACTGCTCTTCCGGCGTAGTGATAATAAGAATATCCCTAATACCTGACATCATGAGGGTGGACAGCGGGTAAAAGATCATTGGCTTATCGTAAACCGGCATAAGTTGCTTGCTTACTACTTTAGTAAGAGGGTGTAATCGAGTACCTGATCCACCGGCTAATATTATTCCTTTTCGCATGGTCGCCTCATTAAAACTGTATTAAGACTTACATAATTAGCTGTCTATTTCATACCATAAGGGTAACTATTTTCATAGATAGGAATCTAGTAATGCATATTCTTCTGACAAAAGATAGGCACACTTTTGCAGATCCTTCGGTAAAGTAGAATGAATCCTGATGCTATTCTCGAAATGCGAAGGCAGCTTCCTTGAAATTAGCTCTTCCAGCCTTCCAATGTCGCGTCTCCAGTTCATTTCAGAGCCAACAAAATCAAACGAAGCCGGTGATGTTTCACTGAAAAATCGACTGTATATTTTCGTTATCTCATCAAAGCTACTCTCTTCCAACATTGCCACAAAAAGTAACTTTGCATTATTAAGCTTTCTTTGTTCTGCTAACTCAAGAAGTTTTTGATACATCGGAACCGGAACCTCATAATCCAGAACCCAGTTAAACTGCTTCCACAGCCTTTCTAAGGGATCAGCTATCCAACAAATTGAAGATGCAGCAGGATATATAAGCTTTGTCTTTCGGGAGGGTTTTACATAGCCATGAATGGCTTGAACTTTTGAGTTAATAGTTAACCTTTCGTCTTCCAATAAGGTTATTGAACCAAGGGGCTTCTCAATACAATAAATTTCAATATTTTCATATATGGCTTTTAAAGTGCCGAGGGTCAGAGTCTCAGAAACAAAGGGGACTTGATGGGACAACAACGTTATATTATTTTTATTACTTCTGCTTCTTTTATAAGGAGGAGAAGCCAGATTACCCGCTGTGTTTGAACGTGAAAACACTTCTTTCAGTCCAAGCAAAGGGAGCTTTAAACCTGCACAAATTTTATCGAAAAGGTGACTTCGCTCTTTTATCAATTCAATTTTTCTTTCCAAAACTTTAAATTTAAGAACATCATTCTCATTTGAGCATTTATCTTTTTTTTCTGTGATAAATTTAGCAATTAACAAACCAGCATTATCATCAAAACCTATAAATTCTGATGTGAGCTGTTCAAAGCTTTTAATACCTAACCTCTGAACCCTAACTTTTTTTTGCTCAAGATTCTTGGCATCTTCAAGCAGCACCTCGCTGTTTTCGACTTGAAAGTTATTACAGAAAAAAGCTAATTGGTTAAATAAGACTTTCTTTAAATTCGAAAAATCTTGCCCTGCAATTATGGAATAATTTAAATCGGACGACTTTGCCTGATGTTGTAAGAATGTATCAAGGGGCGAGTACAGGAAATCTGCTTCGAATTTATTAAACCACCTTTTATACTCTAAACCCTCAAAGGAGTAGCTTGTATTCACACGATAATTTGTCTTTTGAAACAAATTATCGCTCACATTAACGCCCAATGAAATAAGCATATCAGAGACTATACTTCCGCCGCTAAACGCATTTTCAGAGTAAGCTCTCAATATAAACTTGTCATGACCTATGTCGCAAATTGCCTTACGTAATCGGCTAAGTGTGATAGAGCTCTTTTTCCCTGAAATATCTATAACACTTATATGTCCATGCCTTTTCACTGATTGATTATAGCCAGACTCTATTAAGCTTAATTCAAATCTAATGTAGGCAAGAAATTTCAGATTCGGTAAAACCTCTGCCAACAACGCAACCTCGTTGAAAAAAAACTCAGATGATAACAGTATGCATCCAACCCCCAGCGACTCCGCATCACCGCATAATTTATCAAACCTCTCAGTACTGAAGCTTAACTCTCCCTGAGCGTTTCTTTCAAAAATGCTCATGAGATTTCCAGAGCTTATTCCGTTGGGATCAATATCGTGCTCAGGATAATAGATATCCTGTTTTAATAAATATTCCCTATTCTCCACACACCATTTTTGTATAGCTGAAGTGCCTGTTTTAGGAGGTCCAATATGTACATAAAACTTCATGTCTGGTGATACCACCATAAATAGTTGACATTTATCTCTACTTTGTAGAATGCGACGTTAGTATTTCGTCAACAATTCTCTTGAATTTTGTATGATAGATCTCTTGCGAATATTCCAGACGTGCTTTTTGCAATGCATGTTTCGCAAGAGGCAGCAGCATCACTTTGTTTTTCGCAATTACCTTTAGTGCGTCAGCAACAAGATCCGGCCTTTTGAATGGAAAAAACATGCCACCATGCTCACTAACTGTTTCTAAAATTGCACCATAATCATAACCCAAAACAACTCTTCCATTGCTCATTGCTTCAGCAGCTGTCCTTCCAAAGGATTCCTGAAACCAAGACAGGCTTAGAACGATATCATTGGCTTGTATCGCTTCTTGGATATTCTGTGTATAACCTTCGTATACAATATTTTTAGTCGGATACTTTTTTTCCGCACATTTGACGTCGTGAGTAACCGGCCCATAGAGGGAAAACTGAATATCCGTAGCTTTACAAGCTTGAGCAATGCAGAAAAAGTCTTCTACCCCCTTTTTTTGTATATTACTGCCAATGAGGCACACTTTCAGCGGAGCAGCTAAATCAATTGGGGCCACACGCTCAGGCTGCTCAACCTGATTACTTAAAACAAAGACACGGTCCTTTAAACCCAACCATTCCGCAGTAAAGTGTGAATTAGCTACAAAATAATCGGTCCATCGCTTCAGTCGTTCAGCGGTTTGTTTCGCTGTTTCTTGCAGTAAGCCACGAATATGATTGTCGTGTTCTGGAAGCTCTCTTACATGTGTTATAACCGGGACATTGACATTATTTGCTGCTCGGTAAGGCTCATTCATCATAATTGTGTTTATATAAACAAGTGAAACCGCGTTGCTTTGAATATACGACGTCATAAAACGTTCGATTTCTGATGACGCTGCATTCGAGCTTGTAAACCATTGCAAAGGCAAAAATATGATTCGATTTGATTTTTTAAGTAATCTGGTTACATAGTCTGTGTTAGCTGCATTTGGTAGAACAAGTGTAACTTTATACCCAGATGCATGAGCGGCGTTGACTATATCTTCAAAGCTTAACTCTGCTCCGAACAGCTCCTGAGACACGCTATGAGCCACAATCAGAATATGTGCGCCATCAGTATCAGATGCCCCGTCGCAAACCACCGGTTCAGAAAAATTCCAACCATTAATTAATGCATCCCAAGTTGGCGATACAGTTGAGCACAACTTTTTCTTATACCGATAAGCACTAGGAACAAATAGTGGCGATGGCGCATAGTCCAACGCTTCCCCTGAAGACCAGAAATGATCATATAATGTTACCCCCATTTTACTGACATCAGAGTAGCGCTCCAGATACCATGAATTATCGAGCGCTCTTCGCCAACGATGAATTTCTTGTTCTGATAGTCCTCTGGACAGTGCATTAGAGCATAACTCAGGAGGGACCGGGAAATGGCAGGCTTGATTTTCTAGCTTGATTGGCAGCGGAGAGTTTTTGTGCCAGCACTTCGCATAACCAAGATGCTCTTGTCTGACGCCACCAAATTGTGTGACCAGATGCGTTTTTGAGGTCTGCGTTAATGAAGCGCTATGAACTCGCCCAAATGACAATGGAACGTCTTGAAGTACCTCATGAATACTATTTTCTCCAAAATTTGCTAATAGCCGAAGGTAGAACTCCGTGTCTGCTCCTGCTTTCAATTCATCCCAGTATCCAACTGTTTTAAAAATTTTCGACGGAATCATTAGAGAAGATATGTTGCGATAAATCCATGATCCATCATTTCTCAACCGAGTAAATTCAAGGCTTTCATTACAACGAACCCAATGAGATACAGTACCAACAAACCCTTGGTCTGAAATTAAGGGCAGAACTTGCAGTTCAATTTTTTGTGGATGAGCCCAGTCATCAGCATCCATAACAGTGATAAAGTCGCCACTTGCTTGTTTAGCTCCTCGGTTCCTGGTTGGGTAAGCCCCCATGTTTTCGCTGTTTGTAAGCACCTTTACATTCGGATATTTAGTGAAAGTGCTTACAACTTCTAAAGATGTATCGGTAGAACAGTCATCTACAACAATTATCTCAATCTCAGGCCATGTTTGAGACAAAAGCGACTTAAGGGCGTTAGAAATAGTATCTTCAGCGTTATAAAGAGGCACTACAACTGACACCTTGTGAGCAGGTTTGTATCTCTTAGAATAAAAGGCGTTACTCCAAAGCCATCTTGCATGTTTAGCGTACAAGTTATCTAAATAGTTTTCGCTGTTCGCTGAATTTATCTCTAGTAAACGATGTTTTAAATATATTCTATTTAGGTATGGCAGGCTTTTCTTCAAAGATAACATCTGACACGCAAGTAACTTGGCGTTAGATTCTTTCCAACGATGATGACTCAATAACTGAGCTGCAACTGATTTACTACCAAGCCTGTAAGCGGCCTCAAATGCGGTTAAAAAAAGTGAACTTTCATTTATCAGCCCAGCAACTTGGTCAATCTCTGCGATAGCTTTTCGTGCATATGACAACGACTGTTCGTATTTACCCTGAAAAAGAAAAAACTCAGCTAAAACTTTCCTTGTGTAAATACTATTTGCATCATTATCGTCAACAAACGCACAAAGTTCTTCTAACACTTTTTCAGGTGTAAAAGCATTTGCCCAAAGGTTTCGCTCCAAAGGAATAGACGGCAAATAAAACGGTAACCGCCCTTCTTTCCTGCCGTATATCTCATAGTGAACTTTTGGATTAACGCCTGCTGCTGCTACGTCTGGGTAATTTTTAAGATACCACTCTTCATCCACGAAACTATTAGAATTCAGGTTTCTCATCAAAAGATGAGACTTGATAGAGCGAACCACCCTCGATATGTAAGTTAGTAATTTCATCAATTAAAGAGTAGCTCTGAATAAAGCCTCTGCCCCATCAATGCCAGATTTACTCATTTGGAGAAGGTGGTCTCTGTAATTGTGGAGCGGACTTCTACCATCGGAATACCTAAATTTACTTAAGTATCGATAATCCCCCAGTCCATTTGTATTTTGTCCTTTCGACTCAAGTACTATTTTCAATTCTATTCCCGCCTTTTCAAAATCTTGAGCCTCGTGATACATGGTTGCTAACACGACTCTATAGAACAAACAATCTGCTGTATATTCCAGAGCCTTTTCGACATGATAAATAGCCTGTTCTAATCCGATAACATTTTTGAAATGATAAACAAGATGCCAACAACCAAACGCTCGCTGGTAATGATCAATATCAGAGCATTCTGTCTGGGCTAGAATATCGATGATATGTTTTGCCATACTTTCATGATTAAAATCTTCCTCAGGGACACTTATATTAGCATCCCCAATAAGCTCAGCTAATTGAGAAAAGCCACTATTCCCTGCATAGATTTTACAAGTCCTAGACATTAATACCATATCGAAAATAGCTCTTTGTAAAGATGACATTCCCGCAACTCGCTTGTCATCACCAAAAAACAAGCCGCTGAATTTGTTAGCAAGAAAACGACACACAGAGTCGGATTGACCAAATAAGATAACTTTCACGTTATGCCCGGCCAAGCGATGCATCATATAGTCGGCTTGTGCAAAAGAAACTACTTTACTGGTGTGCCTGTCGTCATACCTGTATCGTCCGTAAACAATATCTCCACTTCGAAGGTGAATGGAAACGCAAGATGATGGAATCTTTATTTGATTTGCAAATTCGATAGCTGTGTTTATTTCTCTAGAGAATTGAATAGTCTTAAAAGCCTGAGCAAAAACACCGCTCTCAAGTTTACTATTTAAGCTAGGGTATTGCTGAACCAAATTTGCTTGAGACACTCTGACAGCAGCATTCTTGCTACTTAAGGTACCTACATCTTCCTCGCTTTCTATATTCACGATGTTATTAGGCACATCCATTACCATGTATGCCTGCAGAAAATCTTCAGAGAAAGTATCTTCGGGACTGGCTATGGAGTGAGCATTTCCAAGATAGCTCGATTTGGCCCAGGTAAATTTAAAGCCACACTTAAAATAATCAGCGAGTACGATAGCATTCAAAAGTGACTTCAATCTTTCACCCAAGCCGTCTGTTCTTGTGGAATAGAACGTAAAATTGAATTGACTATCGTCTAGCCTTAGTTGCTCGATTTGCTCTAACAAAGGTGGTCTAGGGAGCCGCCCTTCTTGTTCACCACACAACACAAAGTGTATAAGGGGGTTCATTCCGCTTTCTCTGACATCTTCATAGCGGTTCAGATACCATGAGGTACTAAAGTAGTTTGACGGATCATAGCCTGCCTTAACACCTTTAATTAAGTAATGATCTATCGCATCTTCTTTAGTAAAACTTCTGCTACTACCTACCTCTTCATTTAAATAGTTCTCAATATAAAACTTCGCATCAAATAATTCTGATTTAACGATTACTTCACGATACTTTTTAAAGTCAGACGCACTAAAAAAAATTCGTGGAAGAATTTTTCTTATAAATTTCATATGAAAACTACTATTAGACACACAATTATGTAGTTTTTAATCGCAATTATACGTCTAACACGCTTTTTAATTTCCGCTCCACTACCTGCTTACTACAGTTCAATTTAACAAAATTGAATCCTCTTTCGGCTTGAGCCTGATACATTTCTTTGTCAGCCCAATATTCCAAAACGGTGCGCTCTACGTGCTTTTCTTCACAATAAACAGCTGCATCTCCAAACACTGTCTTGTAGTCGCTGGGCAGTATAGCGACTTTCCCTGCGGCCATTGCTTCCATTATATTTCTGCCAAACTCCTCGATATAGTCGGCATGAGTAAAATGCAGAAAGAAATCCAACCCACTTATAAATTCCTGTACCTCCACAGTATCAAATTCGCAGACCTTCCAATTATCAGGAATTCGACTCATAAGTTTACGAGGCGTTTTAGCTCCACCAAGAATTCGAACTTCTATACCTTTTCTGTTCGCACAATAAGCGTCTTTAATACCCTTAGCGCTAGATGGCCATTTAGTCCAGTGATCTCTACTGTGACGACCAATAACAATAGGTCTGGTATCTGTACCAAAATCTGGAGCAAGGGAAGGCTTCGTATCCGGCAGCTCTCCGCTAAAAGGGGGGTACCAAATTTCGTTGTGAAGTCGCTTTCCACCGCCTGCCAACTTGAGAGTTTCTTCAACTACAGAGGATATTGCTATCCAAATAGGCAATTGGTTGAATAAACGAAGGCACTGTTTATTTACTTCGCTTTCGTCATAATAATGCGGCTGCTCCGAACGTAATTGCATCGGTGACTGATTGACGAGAATAGCTAACTTCCTGCAATCAAGCTTAGGTACTGCGTCAAGCTCGTATTTCAAAATAGGAGGATGGTGAATAATAACTAAATTAGCCGATACTTCGTCTTCATGAACTAGCATATCAACGTTATTGTGATAAGTAAGTTCTGTATACTCTTTCGCAATTTCTGCAATTTTCAAATCGTAACGTGGCCAATGGAAGAGGCCAACTCTCAGGCCTGCGGACAAGGCCGCTCTGATATACCCCTCGTTACATCGCCTCGTTCCCCCCAATAAACTCAGGTCAGAGATGATGACCAAGTCATAATCTTTGTTAATTGGCCAGTTATTCGGGGCTAAGCCTGCGGGTATTGGAAACGGTTCTTTTAAAGAGCTTCTCTGTGTGACAATTGTATCTGCATCTTTGCTTATCTTATTTTCTTTCCAATATTTTGCCTGTCGCGAGTATTCTTGACGAATGCCAAAAGTAAGACTGTTTAAACTCGTCTTCTTGTTTTGTGTCAGCGAGTTCTCATGAACTAAAAAGAAAGACAATGGCACCCCTGTCAAAATGTCTTTTACGGAGTTATTTCCCCAAAGAATTCTTGCGCGTTGCACAAACTCGTCATCTGCATTTGCTGATACACCATCCCATTCACCAAGAGCGTTTAGATCCCGACGCCTGATAAGCACTGAAGGATAGCTTCTGTGTACATAATCAAGATTATTTCTCTGCGGACGAAGCAATAAACGCATATCCGGCATAACCCTTGCCATCATGGAGCATGTAACTTTCAGACGCGGATCGCTCAGCATGGCCCCCATCTGTATCTCTAACATTTGTGGGTGCGACCAGTCATCGCTGTCATGAACAGTAATAAAATCGCCAGTTGCAAGACTCAAAGCTTTGTTGCGTGTTCCATAGGCACCGAGGTTTTCCTCGTTCTGGAATATTTTTAACCGAGTATCACTCTGCGCAATGTCTTGCAAAATAGAAAAGGAATTATCTGGGCTGCAATCATCAACGGCTATAACTTCGATGTTCGACCACGTTTGCGCAAGAAGAGAATTAATTGCAACAGAGATAAACTCTTCAGCTTTATATACCGGCACAAGAATACTAATTTTTGGTCCGTCGCTGATTCTGGTCAATGAAGACTGAACATCCAGGTTACCAAATTTCATGCCTAGTGCGGGTTGTAGAAACGATAGCGTGGCCAGTCCGTAGTGCTCATAAATACGATTCAAGGTAGCCAAACGAGATTCATCGCCGGAGTCAATATTGCTTAGAGCACAAATAAGATCGCTATCGAAGTTATACTCTAACGATGGCTCGATGAAATCTTTCGCTTTGTCATATAATTCCTGTTGTATGAGGCTCTCAACTAACAGGAGCTTAGTCCGTTTGGCTCTATAGAACTTTATATCTATCAGCCTAATTTGCTTAATTGCTTCTGTTACTCGTGCCCAATCTCCATTAGACGCGTACCAACGCGCTAGTGTATACAGGGCCTGAGTTCGCTCTTTCGAAGCGTGACTTTTATCTTGAACAAACGCTTCAAGCTCCGCTAATGCATATTGGCTAAAACCACCCCAGAGTTTAACACTCAGATCACCAACCACCGTTTTTGTAACCTTTTTTTTCTGAGCTGTGGGGGCTGCTTTGGTAGGGCGTTCTTCACTTTTGCCATATTGAATAAAATGAAGAAAGGGGTTAATACCAGAATTTCTCACATCGTCATTTTGCTCAAGATACCACAAGGTATCAAAATCGGGTGTTGGCCAACGCCCTTCTGCAGCGCCAAATTTGAAGTAGTGCAAGATTGGATCAATGCCAGATGCTTCAACGTCAGGATACTGTTTTAAATACCATGTCTCGTCGAATAGTCCAGATTCTCTAACTATTGATGCCTGATAACGGCTAGAGCGACCTTTTAGACGTGATGAAAGGGATGAGAGTTTGAGCATTGATGTGATCCGACTTGAACAACTGATGAAAACTGAGAAAACTTAATAGTTTTCTTAATAATAATAAATTAGGAACCCCATTAGGCACTTCCCCATGGTCATAACCAAATGGCCTTGTACCTATTTTCTTTTCGTCTAT
>Ga0209379_10002460_pt1 | contig 11255 bp, 11 predicted proteins | sample tdDd001_FD_187124 | JGI IMG/M metagenome (GOLD analysis project Ga0209379, IMG submission 187124) | Marine sediment microbial communities from the Atlantic coast under amendment with organic carbon and nitrate - tdDd00.1 (SPAdes)... | ecosystem: Environmental > Aquatic > Marine > Coastal >...
TTTTAGAGTTCTTTCTTTTATTGAGGAATGATTTTTTAATAGATTTTCTATAAAGGCAATAAGATTACTATCAATTAAAATCTCATTTTCATTCTCTTGATTTAGCGTTTCAAATAGTTCTTTAAACAGTTTGATTGTCTCTTCATCTTTAACTATATTTTCTAAAATGATTGTTGAATCAATCTCTCTTTGTAGTATAGTTTTTGCTGTTTGTTCGAACATATCTTTTGGAATCATGATATTTAGATGAGCCCATGTACTCTTTGTAGTGCTGTGATATTCAAAAGGGTTTATAACTTGAAGAGAGTTAGCTTTGGCATGTAAAGTGCCTTTTTCATTGATAAAGGTATGCACTCCCTCATATACAAAACTTATAGTATACTCTTCATGGAAGTGCTTATTCATAGTTACATTCTTAAAATGATTATCTATATAAAAAATTTTGGACATTTTTACCTTTGTAAAACTCGCTTACTTGTGTCATACACAAACTCGTAATAGTTGTTGTTATTGTATTGAAATTCTTGTATAACTTCAAGTCCAAGTTTTCTTTTATGGGCTTCATATGACCTAGGGTTTATTTTATTCACAAAAGTAACTAAAATTTCATATCTTTTAGACATATAATCAAGAGTAAAATCAAAAAGTTTTTCTAATACTCCAGAACCTCTAACTGTTTTATCAACACAAACAGGTCCATATTGGTATGAGTTATCTACAGTTATCTCTTTGTCTAAGTATCTAAGATTAGGCAGATCATCAATCATAAAAGCAAACATAGGCCATTTTGACCAGTATTGCCATGATGCAGACATCACATATGCTAAAACCTCTTCCTTCACATCTACTGCTATGAAGATACCTTGTTCTTTATTTATAATATCTTCTAGTTGCTCTTTATCAAAAGTAGTAGTTACAAACCCATCTTTTTTATCATCTTCATTTATTGAATCTATTTGATATTTGTTATGTAGTTTTAAAATCGAATCAACATCTTTAAGTTGAGCTACTCTTAACTGCATATTCACTCCTTAAATTTTTTGTGTATGATATTTAAATATGAAAAATATTTATAGTAAAATATTGCTATCTCTATTTTGTGACGCAAAATGTGACGCTAATTTGTTATCCTATTAGGATTTTAAATACTATTTATGGAGAAAAAATTGTTGAATAAGAAAATTGTTTTGAAATTAAGTTTTGTGTGCTTTTTATTAATATATTTTATAAATGTACTTTCATTAGTAGTAGAAGTTGATTATAGTTCAAAAAACTCAATTTTAAGTTTAACTATTTTTATACTTTTGATATTAAGCTATTATTTTATATTTAATAATTTAATTCATTTTTGGAAAAATAGTAAACATGGTAATTTAGTTAAGCTTCTAATAGTGATAGCTTCAATACCTTTGTTTTTAACACCCATGTTAATTTATTACTTAAAAAGAAAAGATATTTAATCTATAAAACAAATATTTTCCCATTTCTAATCTCTATTTTTCCCATTAACTCATACTCGAAAACTTTATCATTATATTTTGATACTGCTTCATCATAAAGTGGTGAGTTTTGACAATATTCTAAAAACTCATCTTTTATTTGTGTTTTTATTTGTTTAGGAGCTATGTTTTCAACAAATTCGTCTATATCATAGATAGGCTCTATTAGACCTTTTTTTACTAATGCTTGTGTTCCTAGACTCTCATTTATTCTATGGGGCAGAGTATAAACTTTTTTATTCATTTTAAGGGTATAATCAACTGATGTTAAGCTACCTGATTTTATATCAGCTTCTGATACTATTAGAATATCTCCTAAAGCTACAACTATTTCATTTCTATGAACAAAGGTATAGTTTCTTGCTTTATTCCCTTCTTCATAGGCTGATAGTATTAGTCCATTTTTTTCTATATTTTGGATTAGTGTTTTATTTACACTTGGATATCTTATATCTAATCCATTTGCAACTACTGCAATAGTATTGTAATTTTGGCTTGCTTTGTGTGCTAGTGCATCTACACCCATTGCAGCACCACTTACTATACAAATTCCTGCATTTGATAGTTTACTTGCTAGTTTATGGGTGAACTCTTTTGTATATGAGTTTGGCCTTCTAGTTCCGACTATAGATACTTTTTTTTGATTTAGTAGATTTATATTTCCAATATAGTATAAATCTTTTGGATAGTTTTTCATAGATGAAAGTTCATCTATTTTAAAATCGATTTTTTTAATCATAAAACTTCTTTAAATAATAATTTATATTATTATATAAAAAAGTTTATTATAAAAAGGGAAGTTGGTTTAAATAAACTGGTTCTAAACCTTTTAGCAAGTGTTTAGACTCTTTTAGAACTTTTACAGTTATAGGATAAGGGTGTCCAATAGCTATAGCATAACCTCTTTTTTTAGCTATTTTAATAGCTTTTTTTAGTTGGTTTTGAATATATTTATAATCTTTCTTATTGTCCATAAAAGTATTTCTTACTATGTAAGGCATATTGTATTTTTTAGCCATTTGTTTAGCAACAGATTTTGCTGTTGTTCTACTATCTACGAAGATAAAGTTATATTTCTTTAGTGCTTTAAATAGTTTATCCATAGCTTCATAGTTTTGAGTAAATACTGAACCTGTATGATTATTTGTATATTTTGCATTTGGATACCACTGTCTTAATTGCTTAACTCTTTTCTCAATTGTTTCATAAGAGTCAGTGATTTTTAAAGTTCCTTTTTCAAAACCTTTGAACCTTGCTGAGGCTTGCATAGGGAAGTGAATAATATGAAATGGTAAATCTTGTGCAATTTTTGCAGAGTTTTTATGGTGTTTAGTAGGTGGTAAAAATGCCATATTAACAGTATAACCAATATCTAAAATAGCTTTCTTTTGTCTACTTGAACTAACATCATCAATTATGATTACTATTTTAGGTTTATCTTTTTTATTATAAACATATGGTTTTTTAATCTCTTCTTTTTTCTTTTCTTCTTGGAAAACTGAAGGCTCTTTTTTTACTATAGTCTCTTTCTTAGTATCTTTTTTAACTTCTGTTGGTGGTGGAGTAGATTTTTTAATCTCTTCTACTCTTTTTTGCTTTTCTACTTCTATAGGAGTTTTAGGAGCGTGATCTACATCCACATAATCTTTGTGAAACTCTTCAGTATACTCTTCAAAAGCATCTTTTGGTGAATCTGTAAGTGAAAAGTATTCATCAAGTTTTTTGTTTTGGAACTCTTTTAGCTCTTTAGTTTTTTCTTCAACAACTTTTTCTGGATCTTTTTTTAGAATATTATCATTAGTTCTTTTATTTGGATTCTCATTTTTCATAATAAAATAGCTAGTTCCCGTAGCTAAAAATGCAAATAAAAATACTAATAAAAAGATATTAAGAAGTTTTGATTTTGATATGTTTTGTTTTTTTTTGTGGTTTTTTCTAGTAGATTTTTTTTTAGATTTTTTAGTCATGTATTCTCGAAAGAAATTTTAAGAGAGAAAAATCTCTCTTAAAAAATAAATTAGTTTTTGTCTTGTTGAACGATTTTCTTCTCAGCAATCCATGGCATCATAGATCTTAATTGAGAACCAGTTTGCTCAATTAAAGAAGCTCTGTTGTTCTTTCTTTCAGCGTTCATTCTTGGGTATCCTGCTTGACCTTCTAAGATAAAGTCTTTAGCGAATCTACCATCTTGAATCTCAGCTAATAATTCTTTCATTGCAGCTTTAGACTCATCGTTGATGATTCTCTTACCAGCAATGTAATCACCGTACTCAGCAGTATTAGAAATAGAATATCTCATATCTGCAATTCCACCTTCGTACATTAAGTCAACGATTAATTTTAACTCATGTAAACACTCGAAGTATGCCATCATTGGATCATAACCAGCGTCAGTTAATGTTTCGAAACCAGCTTGAACTAATGCAGTTGCTCCACCACAAAGTACTGCTTGCTCACCGAATAAATCAGTTTCAGTTTCATCTTTGAAAGTAGTTTCAATGATACCAGTTCTTCCTCCACCTACAGCAGAAGCATAAGACTTAGCTAATTCTAAAGCAGAACCAGATGCATCTTGGTGAATTGCGATTAAGTCAGGAATTCCCCCACCCTTAACAAATTCAGATCTTACAGTGTGACCTGGAGCTTTAGGAGCAACCATGATTACATCGTTACCAGCTTCTGGTGCAATTCTTCCGTAGTGAATGTTAAACCCGTGTCCGAATGCTAAAGTAGCATCAGCTTTTAAGTTAGGCTTAATTTCGTTAGCGTAGATATCAGCTTGGTTTTCATCTGGTAATAAAATCATTACAACATCAGCTTTTGCAGTAGCTTCTGCAACTGTTAATGTTTCGAAACCTTTAGCTTCAGCTTTAGCCCATGAAGAACCACCTTTTCTTAATCCAACAACAACTTCAACTCCAGAATCTCTTAAGTTTTCTGCGTGTGCGTGTCCTTGAGAACCAAATCCAATCATTGCAACTTTCTTAGATTTGATTAATTCGATATTACAATCTTTGTCGTAGTATACGTTTAATGCCATTACTTAACCCTCAGTAAAAAATTTTGCAGATTATACCCAAATAAAACTAAAAGTTAGAGAAAAAAATATTTTTAATTGACTATATGGTCTAAATAGAAACTAATATTAATTGAAATATATTTAGATACACTATATAATAAATGAAAATATATATCCTAAGGAAAGACATTGTATAGCTCTTTAATTAAGAAGATACTATCAGGAGTAAATGGGTTTACAAATGATGAACAATCAAAAATTGACCAACTATTAAAAGAGTCAGTTTTATTAGAAGAAAATAATCAATACACATTAAACTCTAAATATAAAGTAGGTTTTTTAAAAGTTGGAAATAGAAAAGCTGTTTTAGAAGATTTAGAGAATGAACATAAAAATATCATTTTAGATTTTGAACATATAGGTTCAGCATATGATGGCGATTTTGTACTTGCCAAAAGAGTATTTAATCCAAGAAGTAAAATAAAAGCAAAAATATTAAAAGTTTTAGATGGAAAAGCTGGTGAAGTTTTAGTATATATAAAAGATAAGGCTTTTCATACAGTTAAAGAGAATATCAGGTTAGAAAATAAAAGTGCTTCGAAATATGAAGAGGGTGAAGTATTACTTTTAGATAATAAGACTTTGGATTTAATTGAAGAAGTTGGTAATATTTCTAATCCTAGAGTTGATGAGTTTATTTCACTGTTTTTATATAAAGAGACAATTAGACTTGAGAAGCCTTTAGAAGTAAAAGCAAAGATGGATGACCCAAAACAAAGAGTTGATTTAACAGAGCTTCCTTTTTGTACAATTGACCCAAACTCTGCAAAAGATCATGATGATGCAATTTATTATGATGAAAAAGAGGAAGTTTTATATGTAGCTATTGCTGATGTTTCGTATTTTGTAAAAGAGGGTAGTGAACTTGATAAACTAGCTTTTAAAAAGTCAACATCTGTTTATTTACCAGGAAAAGTTCTTCCTATGCTTCCAAATGAATTAAGTGAAGATATGTGTTCATTAAAAGAGGGTGTAGATAGATACTCTTATGTATTTAAAATGCATTTAGATTTAGCCAATTTTGAAGTTAAAAAAGCAGAACTTTTTGAAGCGGTTATAAACTCTCATAAAAAATTCTCATATGGAAGAATTGATAGAGTACTAGAGGGTAAACTTGACCAATACTCAAAACTTGAAAAAGGTATTTTTGACTATTTAATACCTCTTTATGAGGTTACAAAAAGTTTTAGAGCACACAGACTTAAAAAAGGTTATGACTTTAGAACAAGTGAAAATAGATTAAGACTAAAAAATGGTTTATTAGAGAGTATTGAAGAAGAACACTCAACGGCTTCACATCAACTTGTAGAAGAGTGTATGCTTTTAGCAAATATTCAAGCAAGTAAAAAGGTAAACTCTGTTGGAATCTTTAGAATTCACGAAGAACCGCCATTTAAAGCTATTTCATCACTAATTGATGATGTGAATATGTTGGGATTAAAAGTGAAACTTCAAAGTGATGTTCACGATACAATTACACATATTCAAAGCAAAGCTAAAAACTCTGTATTAAGAGATGAAATTGATGAGTTGATTATCCAAGCTCAAACACAAGCTAAATACTCTTCAAAAAACTTAGGACACTTTGGTTTAGGATTTAAATCATATTCTCACTTTACAAGTCCAATTAGAAGATATTCAGATTTAGTTTTACACAGAATGTTAAAAACAAAAGAGACTCCTTCAAATATTGATGAGATTTGTGAGCATATTTCTGTGCGTGAGAGAGAAGTTGATAAACTTGTTTGGGACTTTGAAGATAGAAAATATGCAAGATGGGCACAGGATAATATTGGTGCACAAATAAAAGTAAAAATCATTGATACAGAAAGAAGTAAAGCTGTTTGTTATGATAAAATGAAAGGATTAAAAGTAATCCTTGAAAACTATAGAGGACAAGTTTTATATACAAAACTAAAAGTAGTTATAAAAGAAGCTGATATAGTAACAAAGCAAATCATTGCTACAGTTAAGTATTAATCAGACCTAAGATTGGTAAACAATCTTGGGATCTTCTCCTTAATCACATATTGACCAACTAAATTAAATTTATTATTTATTAAAATTGGAGCTACTAAGTTTACAATAGACTTTTCAACTGGATCTTGCATTACAACACAAAAATAGATATCAAAATCCTCTCTTTTTCTTATATGTAGCCTATCTAAAGCATCATCATTAATAGAGAAATCAAAAGAAGCATGCTCTAAGTATGAAATATTTACAATAGTAAAATTAATATTATTTTCTTTATTTAAAACTAAAGTAGAGAAAAACTCATCGATTTTTTTTATTTCTAATTGTTTGATATCTTCAAAACCTAAAAGAGGTAGTTCTATTTCATACATTTTTTGCCTTTTTGTGGTAATTGAATTTTATTAAAAGTATACTTAGGATATTATATAACCCATGTATAGAAACGAGTTTGATAATCATCTTAGACAAAATAGAAAATTTAATGCTTATATGTTTTATGGACAATCAACTTTTTTAGTTGAACACTATGCTTTAAAAGTTGCAAAACTTCATGGGCAAAGTGATGAGATAGAAAAACTATATTTTGATGATTATGATTTCAAATATGCTAAAGATAAGCTACTTCAATCTTCACTATTTTCTTCAAATAATATTTTATTAGTTAAGTTAGAGAAAAAAAGACCTAAAAAAGAGGTGGAAGAATTAATTGAAGCTTGTAATTTAAATCCTGATAGTACTGTTATTTTCTCTTGTTTAGGGGATGGTGACTTTAAAGCTATGGGTAATTACTTTAGTGAAAAAACTAATTCAGTTTCTATTAGAATGTTTTCACCTTCAAACCCTGAAGCAATTAGACTTCTTGAAAGTGAAGCAAAGAACTTAAATATTAATTATGAAATATCTGCACTAAATCATTTATATTTTATGCATAAAAATGATCTATCATTATGTATGAATGATTTATCAAAACTTTCAATCTTAGAAGAAAGAATAACTCAAGAGATAATAAATACTCATTGTTTTGGTATAGGAAATGTATCTTTTGAAGAGTTTTTAAATAACCTAATTGAAGGAAAAGATATTAGTGATGATTTGCATGCCTTACTTGATGAGGGTGTAAATGAGATATATTTACTTACACAAGTGACATCATTTGTACAACAGCTATTTATGATAAGCTCATATGCTAGGGCTTTTGGTGCACCAAACCCAAAAGAGATTTTAGGCTTTGTTCCTCCAAAAGATATTTGGAATAAAAAATCAAAACTAGCTATAAATATCAAACCAGAAGTGTTCCAAGATATGCTTGAATACTTACTTGATATTGAATTAGAGTTTAAAACTTCAAAAATTGACAATCAAAACCTTTATTTACAAGCTTGCCTAAGAAAATTCACAGTTTTATTTAGATAAACTCACGAACTTTACAAAAAAATCCTTGCTGATATTAGATATTGTAAAGATACCGGCATAAACTATAAGGAGAAAACTAAATGTCAAAATTAAAACATTACGAAACAATGTTTATTGTTAAACCAACATTAACTGAAGAAGAAACTCAAACTCAAATTGAGAACATTAAAGCTATTATTGCTAAAAACGGTGGAGAAATCGTTGCTTGTGATGATATGGGTTCTAGAGAATTAGCTTACGAAATTGAAAAGCAAAAAAGAGGTTACTACTTTGTAGCATACTTCAAAGGTGAGCCAGCAGGTTTAGCTGAAATCGAAAGAAACTACAGAATCAACGAAAACATTATCAGATTCATTTTCATTAAATATGAAAACAAAAAAGAAATCGCTGCATGGACTAAAATGAGCGATGAGGCAGCTAAAAAAGCTAACTAATTAGAAAGATAGATAGGAACCCAATATGTATAATAAAGTGATTATGGTAGGAAACCTTACAAGAGATATTGAATTAAGATATTTACCATCTGGTGCTGCTATTGCAAAATCTGCGATTGCTACATCATTTAAGTACAAATCTCAAACTGGTGAACAAAAAGATGAAGTTTGTTTTCTAGATTTTAATATCTTTGGTAGATCTGCTGAGGTTGCAAATCAATACTTAAGAAAGGGTTCTAAAGTACTTTTAGAAGGTAGACTTGTATTTGAACAATGGACTGCACAAGATGGAACTAACAGAAATAGACACTCTTTAAGAGTTGATACTATGAAAATGTTAGATTCAAAAGGTGATTCTATGGGTAATGCTGGGGATAACCAAGGTTATAATCCACAACAACAAAGTGGTGGATCGTATAATCAACCAGCGCAACAAAATCAGTACAATAACAACGCTAATTCTGGGTACAACAACAATCAACAACAAAATAATTATGGTGGTATGAATCAAGCTCCTCAAACAAATTATGAGCAAAAAATACCTGAAATTGATATAGACGAAGACGAAATACCGTTCTAGGATTAAAGGATAATTAAAATGGCTGAAAGAAGAAAATACGGAAAAAAATATTGTAAATATACTGAAATGAAAGTTGATTTCATTGATTACAAAAACACAGATTTATTAAAAATCTCTATGTCTGAAAGAGGTAAAATCATGCCTAGAAGACTTACAGGGAACTCTAAAAACTCTCAAGAGATGGTAGAGAAAGCAATCAAAAGAGCTAGACACATGGCTTTAGTTCCTTACATTGTTGATACTAAAAACGTTACTGACGCTGCATACGCTAAGTAATTAACACTCTGAAGGATAAAAGGGGAAGAGGCTTTGCTTCTTCCCCTTTTTTTATATCTAAAAAATGGACGCAAAATTATTAAAAGATGCATATAGATTACGTTATGAATACTATAATGCATATGAAGGCAAAGAGCACAAGTGGCATGAAAAATATAAAGAACATCATCTTTATAAAGCAGTAATAAAAAGTTTTGAGTATGATTTCAAACAAATAGCAGCAGTTATGCCTAAACTAATAGAAGAGAATATGTAAAGGAGGGTTTTATAACCTTCCTTTTTTTATATGTGATCCATTATAAAAGTTTCATTTAGTTTTTTATCTTCTTCACTTTGTTTATATGCCCAAAGCTGTTTAGATAACTCTTTTATTGATTCTTGCATATTTGAATATTTTATATCTCCAAAGTTATCCTCAATTAATTTTTCTTCATCAAAATCATTTAGATAAACCTCTTTTTTTGTTTTAAATTTTGCTAGGAACCAAACATTTAAAAACTCAATTGAATATCTATTTAAAACACTATTTGAGAACTCTTCAAATGTATTGTATGAACTATATTCATATTCATTAATGATTAGAGTTAAAAACTCTTTTAGACTATGAAGAGGAATAGTATTAAATACTCTTCTGGCAAGTGCTTTTCCATGGGTATATTGTGCACCTAGATAAACCCTAGCAGTTTTTTCTCTATTTCCTAAATAGTTTGATTTAAGACCTACTAATCCAATATCTGAGTGTTCATGTTTTGCACAACCTCTAAGACATCCAGAAAATCCTATTAGGATTTTATTTTTCTGAATTTTATCAAGGGGAAGAAATTGCACTTCATCTTTAATACTCCAATAGGCATAGGGACAGTATTCACTTCCTGCACATGCAACTATAGTTCTATTTTCATTATCATGTTTTAGTGCTATATTTTTATCTTTAAGACCTATTATATAAACTTGTTGATCAGTACCAAGTCTAACTTCTAAGTTATTTTCTATTACATAGTTCGAAATATTTTCTAACTCTTTTGGTGTAAGTCTTGCAAATTTTGAGTGATAACAGAAACTATAAGTTCCATCTTTTAACTCATTAAAATCTTCAAACTCAATTTTTTCTATTAAAGTTTCACCTTTACTTGTGAACTCTTTTTTATATTGTATTTTTAGAATATCTAAAAAGTTTTGCAAACCAATTTCTTCAAGTAAATGGAATAATCTATTTCTTTCTCTATCAAGTCTAAGACCATGTTTATTGAATACTTCAATAAAGGCTTTAAAGAAGCCAAATACTTCATGTTTTTCTAAAAAGATATTTGCATCTTGTGCTAGTTCTGTATTTTTACCACCTAAATAAACATTAAAACCGTAAGTATTATCTTTTTCTGCTAATGCAAAATAAACATCACTTGCAAAAAATGATGTTCCACTTTTCTTTGAACCACAAATACCAATAGATATTCTTCTAGGCAATAGCCCAACATAATCTGGATTTTTTAAGATAAATTTATGCATTTGTTGAATAATTGGCCGAGCTTCTATAATGTTTTGTTTTCCAATGCCATCAAAAATATCAGTAGTTATATTTCTTACATTGTCCCCAAAACTTTGCCAAGTAACAACATTTGAAGCTTTTAGTTTTTCATAGGCTTCTAAAATATTATGAGCTTCTAAACCATGTAGTTGCATACCTGCCCTTGCTGTTAATACAATATCTAAAGCATACTCTTTTGTAATTTGTGCAATTTCTTTTAATTGTTCTTTTTCAACTCTTCCTGCATTAAATCTAAGCCTTAACATAAAAGCTTCATCATCAAGGGAGTTATTATATATTCCAAAGTCTTGTAAAAAGAATCTATCAGAATCTGCTAATTGTTCAAAATCTAAATCTTTTATTTCTTTGTAGTAATCGTAGGGTCTTTGGGCTCGTTTTAGTTTTTCTCTAAAATTGTAGTTTTCAAAATCTTCTTTTGTATTTAGCTCTACTGCTGTATGAGTATTGTGGG
>Ga0209379_10002466_pt1 | contig 11241 bp, 5 predicted proteins | sample tdDd001_FD_187124 | JGI IMG/M metagenome (GOLD analysis project Ga0209379, IMG submission 187124) | Marine sediment microbial communities from the Atlantic coast under amendment with organic carbon and nitrate - tdDd00.1 (SPAdes)... | ecosystem: Environmental > Aquatic > Marine > Coastal >...
AGCTTATAGCTTACAGCTTATAGCTTAAAGTCTATAACTCATGCTTAACATAATGAGGTGTGCTGTATAGTCGTGGCTGTTAGAGCCAAAGCTGACTACATTCCAGATACCATCTGGTGCTATCTCATTTGCAGCATCGTTATCTTCATACTTCTCCATCTTATAATCTAATCTCAGAGCCATTTTTGGTGTGGCTTGATATTGACCATAGATATTGACGTTATGTGCTTTAGCATAGTAATCGCCGTAGTCACCTGTAATACCTTGAGTGACTTGAGTGTTACTGTCTGAATCTGAGTAAGTGTAGTCAACGCCTAGACGTAACTTCTTCTCCATCAGATTGTTATAGCTAAATCCAGCACCGATAACATCGACCTGATCTTCGACTATACCAGTCCAGTTTGGCGCGGCGTAGTTGCTGCTACCAGCCTGCTCTGAGTCGATATTCTGACGGTTATAGAAAGCCGTCACAGTCATGTCATCGTTGAGCAGGTAACTGACACTGGCATCGTAACTTAAATCTTTCGATTCGGTCAGACCGACTTGAGTGTCGTTGTAGTCATCGATCGCGTAACGAGTACCAAAGTCTAATGTAAGCGTATCGATTGGGCTGTGAGTCACACGAGCTTCAATCATAGTACGCTTACGGTCGGCCAGGTTGTACTTACGCAGTAAGTCGTTAGACTCCGATGAAGTCCACTCGGATGCTTCATAATCAGAACCATCACGCTCGCCATAACTACCTTTGATCCACATATCCCAGTTTTCGAACGCGCTTAGACGGAATTTACTCCACAGCGTATGTTCGTCAGTGGTTTCGCGATCTTGGTAACTACGGTCATCGGTACGGTAATCGTAACCAGCTTCGAGTTTCATTCCACGTGTAATACGGTAATCGACACCTAACTTAGCGCGCTGAGTGGTGATATCGTAAGGCGTGTTGTAAGCGGCTTGACCATTAACTTCATTAATACTGATCTGAGTCCACTGCTCGACACTGGTCTTGTTGTCACGGTCTGTGTAGTCGTAACTGGCATTAAGGCGAACACTACGATTTATACGTGAGATTAACTTGAGGTTCACCCCTGTCATATCGACACGACCATCGAGAGATTCAGCCGGCACCTGATAACCATAGCCGGAAGTCACAAACTCTTGATCTTGAGTCATCTGTCCGTAGTGGACGCGACCGCTCATGATCGTTTTATCAGCCGTCACTTGTCCCATTAATGAAACCGTATGAGACTCGTTATCCGGATCGAGTGACATGTAACCGCGAGTCGCCGCACCAAAGGTTGGGTTAAACGCGTTATCGAAGCCTAACTGGCTATATTCATTTTTGAAGATAGAACCATTGTAGTTGATGGCTGTAAACCAGTTATCGCCTCGAAGCTTAATGCCGGCTTCGATAGTATCGGTGGTGTAATCAACAGGCTCGGCAAGCATCATAGACTGGTTAAAGAAGCTACCCGATGTTTGCTTAAGGCCTGACTTATCCTCACGCTGATAGTTAACGTAAGTGCTCCACAGGGACTCTCCCTGATACTCAATGCCCATACCGGCGCGTTTTCGCTTGAGTGATAGCTCTGTTGGATTCAAGCTGGAGTAGAGCTGGCTCATCTCCTGGCTGGAACCTGCAGTTTGCCAGTTACCGGGTAGGGTAAGGTCATCTCCACCGACACCTTGGTAAGGCGTCATTGCAGTGTCAGTCTTGTAGGTCGCAATCTGTCTGTAATTCAGGTTCAGGTTGTATTGACCTGTCTTACCAGCATTGATATCTAAGCGGCCATTTTCCATGCCAAGATTATCGGCTTCGATGCTGGCTCGGTAACCGCCTTTGCCTGCATAAGTAAGGTCGGCGTCGACCTTGCCTGCAAACTCATCTTCGGCGGCAAAGGCATTCGCAGAGCGAATGTCATTGCTGTCGTTGTAACCCGCGCCGACACCGACAGTGCCTGCAAAGCCAGTTTCAACTTCACAGCGCTTACAGACCCATTTTTCGAACTTAACTTTACTCGTGTTCGCATTTTGAAGGCCGTAGCCTTCGGCTGCGACTGCAGTGCTAGTCATTAAGGTTCCGGCAACACCTGCGTTAGCAAGTAGAGCGAGGGTGACTAAATTTAACTTGAATTTCATCTTCTCGTCTCCTGATTAACGCTGGAACAGCTTGCCAGATGGATGGTTAGAACCATGGATCTTGCTATGACAATTTAGGCAGCTATTGCCTCCAGTGAAGGCGTTATCACCAACACTCGAGCCTTGACCTGTGTTACCAAAGTTAGCTCTGCTGGCATGACCATCGCTGGCATGACACTGCTGACAAAGTTGTGGAGCACGAGTCTTAAGCATGCCTTCATTGACTGAACCGTGTGGGTTATGACAGGTCACACAATCCTCAGTTACGGGTGCATGCTCCCACAGCTTTGGGCCACGTTTCTCAGCGTGACATGAATAACAGGTCTCGTTGACGCTTGGCTTAACCAGATCTGAATCTGCTAGTGTGCCGTGTGGATTATGACAATCGCTACACACCATTTGAGCCCATTTCATTGGGTGGCTTGAGCGCTTGTTCATGTCCGCTTTTTGCTTGGTATGACAGCTGGTACAGACTTCCATCTCAGTGTTCTTTGACAACACTGCATCTTTGTCTGTGTGAACCGAGTGACAAGATGCACAGGCAACATCGGCATTGTCATGGTGTCCACCATTCCACGCCATGCGCTTATCGTCCTGGTGACAGCTCATACAGACACTGTTTTGCTTCTCTGCAGACAGAGTCGAATCAGGACCGAAGGCGATCATCGGCTCCTTGCCACCCTTGTTATGCTTACCCAGAGGGCCGTGACACGCTTCACATTGAAGACCTGCCATCGGGCTCTTGCTGGAGTCAATTGAGCCATGAACACCTTTGAAGATATCCATCACTTTTTCTGACTTACGGTGACACATTAAGCAGGAGTCGGCGCCTTTAGGTGAGTACTTACCTTCGGCAAACTTTTTGTCCAGCGTCGCTTCTACTTCATCCGGGGTCATCTTGGCATCCCACTTTGAGGCTGTTGCAGTTGATGCAAAACCCAGTGAGAGTACCGCTGAAACCATAAGTGCAGGCAATACTGCCATTGATAATTTTTTAAATTTGTTTGTGATTTTCATATTAGGCTTCCTAATTTGCACAAATAAGAGAGAAAACGGGGGAGGTGACTCCCCCTCTTTTCAACAAAGCTTTGGCAAATTACATCTTCACCTGAGTGTGATCGCTGATGGCTGGGTTATGACAGAAGAAACAAGTTTCAAGCTGTGCTGCATCGTTCGCAGCTTCATAAGAACCATCGATAATCGCACCTTGACCAACAGCGTGTAGCTTAGTGCTGTCTGCCGTATGACAAGAAGTACAGGTTGCGGCAATTGGTGTGGTGTATCCGGCAGGAGTTGCCAGTGCACCTTTAACTTTGAACGCGTCAAGATTAAAGTCGTTGTGACACTGAGCACAATCTTTGATGATTCCCTGCTCACCGTGAACCACGTGCAGTTTCATCTCGAATGCGCCTTTATTACCACCGCTCATGTATGTACCGTCTGGTGTGTGACAAGCCACACAGCCATCGACACCTACAGTCATCTGACCGTTTACTTCGCGACCAAGTTGCTCGGTCATGATGAAGCCAGCGTGATACCCTTTATGCAGCTCAAACGTTTCGCCGTGACAGCTTTCACAAGCGGCGAAGTTCACTGAGTCGATATGACGGGTACTAGGCGCTTCACCAGATAGTGTGCCATGTGCCAGTTCAGCTTTCATACTGGTGGTCGCAACGTCTTCTGCACAATTGATGAGCTCAGCTCCATCACTACATACTTCCAGACCGATAAAGCTAAATGCAGTGTCTGTATCTGTGCCCGCAGCACCGAAAGGTAGAACACCTGTATTAATGACTAAGTTGCCATCAGCTATTTCAGCGTTGTTGGCCAGCTCGCCACTTTTGACAAGATCCAGCGCGACTTTGTGCTCACCATTTCCTGGGCTTGGGTTATAGCCCATGATTGGGAAGTTAGGACCAACGTTGGTGATGCTCTCTACTCGCTTAATCTTTGGCAGCAAGGTAGTGGCATCAAGTACATTACCTGCACTATCGGTAAAGCTGATGGTAATGTTTGCACTCTTATCGTCCTGAACCGCGGTAAGCGTTGCATTCATGCCGATCTGATCGATAACAGCTTTCTTCTGAAGTGCGTCTTCAGTATGAAGCTCTTCGGTCCAGCTTGCATTATGACAAGCGACACAGTTGCTGTTGTCAGCCTGTTGTGAGTGACCTTGGCCGGCTTCGAAGTCTATATTTACGTGACAGCTGGTACAGGTTTCCATGGTTGGAACTCGTGTCCAGTTACCCCATTCAGTTAAGCCTTCAGTGCCATCTTCCGGTGCAACGTGACAGTTTGTACAGTTATTTTGAACGATATGCTGAGCCGTTACTGCGTCTTTAGTGAACTCACCGGTATCTCTATCGGCTTTGTAACCTTTAGCAGAATTATGGACGTTGTGGATCAGGTGACTCCACTCAATCTCAGGCTTGCCACGCTCTTCTGCGTACTCTTTAGTATGACAAGTTGCACAAGTTTCTTGTGTCATGTAGCTGTGGTAAATCTTCTCGCCTTCGGCATGACAGGCATTACAGCTAGCTGTTGAGACGATATCTTTGGTGTATGTGGCTTCATAGCCTTCACCACTGAAATCTTCTGCGATCTCAGCTTGCGGCACTGATGTGACGCCATCTAACAATGTTGAAGCTTTGGCAATCACATTATAGCGTTGGGTTAATGCTGAGTTGTACCCTTCAACTTCGATGTCGAAGGTGTAACTGCCATCTTGGTTATCGATGAAAGTTTTTTGTGAGCCGATAACCTGCCACTGGGCATTATCGCCAGCACCTGTTGAGCCTTGTGGAAGTAACTGTGCAACCTTTTTAACTTCAAAGTCTTTCAGACCAACAACAGGAAGATCTTCTTCGTTTGTGGCGAAAACTTCGATGCTAGGCATGCCATCGATATAGGTGACCTTAGTCACGTCTAAGTTTAGCGTATTGATATATTCGGCAGCCGGGCCATCAGGCTTGCCTGGATTACCGTCTGTACCATCATCACCACCACAGCCAGTTAAGGCCATAGAGACGGCGCTTGCTGCCAGAAGCAGCGCAAATTTATTATTTTTTACGTTCATCATTTTTTCCCTGCATAGGTTTGACATTGGCTTAAGTGCTGGCTGCAAGATGATATTGATTCTCATTTGCATTTTTTCATTATAAATGTGCTACTTAGGTCAATGCTGGAAATAAAATTCCCCAAGGAAAGGCTAACGTAATAGGGGCTTAAAATCTGCAAATCAGCTCTTAATGTGTGACCTAGATCAGGCTATTTATAAAGGGGTATATGGGGGGGGGAGGAAAGCCTAGCCTAGATCAATAAAATGCTGATTTTATCGGCATTTAGGTCAATATCTTGTTTGAAATTGATACAAAATTGTTTGTTTTTATGAAAAGAGATTTCTGTATTTCAGATAGTATAAAGGGAGGCAATGCCTCCCTTTATTTATGTAGCGGTGATGACTTAGGTAATGACTAAGATAATCACTGCTAAAGCGACTTCAATATCACAAGATTAGTGACCGTGAAGTGCCATTACTTTCTCTGGAGTGTGACAAGTCTGACAAGCTTCAGCAGCACGTGTACGTACGTCTTCTGCACTTGTACCATCCAAGATACCACCGTTAGTGACAATGTGTGATTTACCTGCATCACTTAGGTACTTCTGGTGACAGCTTAAGCAAGTACCCGCATCAGATGATACGAAGATACCAGTGCTATCCAATGTCTCCATGTTAGGGTAGTTCCAAACACGCTCTGGAGAGCGGCCCAGCTCAAATCCGTTATCTGTATGACATGTCTTACAGTCAGTTTTAACGACAGTCTTAGACTGAACACCGGCATACTTGAGGTAGTGACCTTCAGCATGGTGTGCCTTGTAAGCGAAGCTTGTTGGCTTGTCAAACTTACCTGAGTTGCGCTCTGACTCTTTGATAGACTTATCAGAAGTGTGGCAAGCCTGACAGTTTACACCGTTAGAGTCATGATAGAACTCGGCGCCATGACAGCTATGGCACTTAGCATCATCAACGATTGAGCGGCGAGCAACAGCTGGCTCTTCAGATTGACCATTATTCCAGATAAAGCGCATTGGCTCGTCTTGAATGTAGGCTGCTTTTGCGTTGCCGGCAATGGTTACACCATCAGCTTCGTAGCAAGACATAGGCTCAACTAGTGGACGACCATAGCCACCCTTCTTAAAGCATGTCTTAACAACAGGTAGTAGCTCGAAGCTCTTACCATTGATGTCAGCTGGCAGCACTAAGTTTGCACTAACAACACTGAACGTCTTGCTGGCTTCGTCATAAGTTGCCTGAGATGAATCATACAAGCTAATACGACGTTCTGAGTACTTACTACCCGTCTCGTATGCTGGGTAATCGGCATCGACATCCCAAGATACAACGATATATGGGTTTGAGTAGCCTTGCTTGTAGACGAACTCTTTAGCAATTGGTGCACCAGCATCATCGAGAAGCTGTACATCAAAACTCAGGCCTTGACCTTCAGGCTTGATATTGGTGAAAGTTGCTGAATAGTTCTTGCTTACATCATAGGCTTTAGTTGCATCGCCATGAGCTTCTACACCACTGCGAGCATAGCCTTCTTCGATATGACAAGACATACAGTCAGTGCTGCTGTGCATTTGCGAAGGTTTCTCTGTATGACAACCTACACAAGCAGTGTTACTCAGGTTTGCTTTAAATAGATCGGCATTGGCCGGGGCATTTTCGCCCTCGACGTGACAAGCGGCACAATCTGCAGCAGGCTTTTGCGGGAACATCACCTTGCCATAATCATGAACGCCGCCACCGTATCCGATAACCTTGTATGGAGCAGGAACCATGCCTTCAGCTGTGCTGGTCATTCTTTCTTGCCCTTTATGGATCGCATGGATCATAAAGGTAAAGTCGACGCTGTTGCCACTTTCAGGATCGCCTGAAGTACCAGTGTGACAAGATGCACAGTTTTCGATGTTTATACGGCGACCGCCATGAAGTTCGAGACTCTCTGGCTGGTGACAGGTGTAACATGTTTCGATTGAAACTACGTCACGAGTCTGAATGCCTTCGGTAGCACCGCTCGATGGCTGCCAGTCGTAGTTGGCATTTGCTGCGAAGCTTGAAAGCTCAAGTTCCATAGTGGCACGTTGAGTGCTTTCGGCACTGTAAACCACTTCAACAGGCTCGACTACGCTGCCGATATTTTGCTGGAAAGTGTAGGTGTAGGTTCCGTCTTCGTTATCGACGAAACAAGTCTCACAGTCGCCGGCTTTTTCTACATTAGCCTGGAACTGATTCGATGGGTTGATATGTGACTCATCTTCTGGAACCCAGTCCGGATTCGGTGCTTTTTCTGCATTGATATAGGCTTGCCATTGGTAGCCTCTATCAACTTCAGTTTCACCCATCAACTCGGTGACATGGCTCAGTTGAGCGATACCGAAACGTAAGTCGTGATCTTTGGTTAAACCAAGAACGGCGACACCGTTGTCATTTTGAAGCTTGAAATCGACAGTTACGACGCCGGCCTCAACCGTTGCGTTTGTAAATACCGCATTGACACTTTTAGCTGCGTCGATGTTAACGCCAACAACGCCATCTTTGCCATCTTCACCATCTTTACCGTCGCTGCCGCAACCGGCAAGTGCAAAAGAGAGTATCCCTGCACTGAGAACAGCCTTGGAGGCTGCGTTGAGGTTAAAATTTTTCATCATGATTATTCCCTGCAATAGTTTTAATCATCACTAAACAAATCTAATTAAGCTCATCTTTATATGAGAGTGATTCTTATTATCAAACCGTTAATAAACAAGTGTTTAGTGTGTGGAATTAATTTCCACCTATAGGCTATCTAAGCAGGGACTTTTTAGCAGGTGTTTTAAGCGCTTTATGTGAGTTATGTCCGACTATTTCTTTAGGGGTAGGAGAATCGGACATGTTTTTGAGACAGAACAATAAATATCCCTTTTATTTTAACCATTTTGTTGCAAAATGGTTCAATTAAGGTTCTGTTAATTTTTCAATTATTCGACATGATTTTCTTCATTACCTGGATGTGAGCACTGTTTTGAAAACGTCTGTTACATATGTTGTTGGGTGGTTGGCATTATGGCTCAATCGCCACCCTTTTATCTGGGGCCGATGAATAATTAAAAAGGGAGGCTGGCCTCCCTTTTGATTGGCTAGAGTAGAGCTTTAATTTCCATGTAAGGACATTATCTGCTCAGGTGTATGGCAGGTCGAGCAGGCTTCGCTGGCGCGAGTTCGTACATCCTCTTCACTCGTTCCATCTAAAATACCACCGTTAGTCGTGATATGGCTGGCGCCGGCATCACTTAGGTATTTTTGATGACAAGTTAGACAGGTTCCCGCATCCGATGAGACCCAGATGTCCGAACCTGTGACTTTATGGCCAAAGCGCCAAACTCGCTCGCTCGCGCGACCCAATTTTATGCCGTCATCGGTGTGACAGGTCATACAATCCGTTTTTAACACAGTTCCTGATTGCACGCCTGCATACTTGAGATAGTGTCCCTCTGCCCCGTGGGCTTTATAGGCGAAGCTGGTCGGCTTCTTACCGCCGGGATAGGTATCATCTGACTTAGTGGTTTTGTCCGATGTGTGGCAGGTTTGGCAGTTGACGCCGTTATCATAATGGAACACCTCCTGATTATGGCAACCCTGACACTTAGCCGTGTCTATGATGCTGCGGCGCATGGCGGCCTGACTGTCAGGATCCATACCCGTTTCTGACCATACAAAGTGGTAAGGTTTATCTTTGACTTCGATAGAGCGTGTATTGTCAGAGCACTCAGTCATCACTACTTCGGCAACGCCGTAGCCTCCCTTGTTAAAGCAAACCTCGACGGCAGACCAGAGTTCGAAGGTTTTTCCATCGGCATCTACAGGCATATCGAAGTTATTGCCTGTGATGGTGAAGATTTTTAAGTTTTCGTCGTATGTACCCTCGCTGAGCCTGATGCGACGATTGCTGTAGGAGGCATCATTGTATGCCGGATAGTCTTTGTCACTGTCCCAGGCTACGATAACGCGAGTGCTCTGATTGATAAATTCGCCGGCAATCGCGGCACCGTCAGCGTCAAGAATGCGCAGATCGAATTTTATTTTTCCATCGGTACTTAATCCGATATTACTGAATTCAACGGCCATCGCCCCGGCGTCGTTATAGGCCTTCATTACATCAAGATGACGTTTCTCTGCACTACCGGTTCCAGGATAAGTATCGGTTGAATTGTGGCAACCCATACAGTTAGTGCTGCTATGATTTTGAGACGGTTTTTCGGTGTGGCAACCGATACAAGCTGTATTGCTGAGATCGGCTTTGAACAGATCTGCATTAGCCGGTGCACCTTCTCCTTCCACGTGACAGGTGCTGCAATCGGCGGCGGGGCCTTGCGGATACATCACCTTGCCGTAATCATGAATGCCTCCGCCATAACCTATGATCTTATAGGGGGCCGGCACCATGCCATCGGCTGTACTTGTCATCCTGTCTTTGCCTTTATGAATCGCATGGATCATATAGGTAAATTCGACACTATTTCCACTCTCTGGATCGCCGGAGGTCGAGGTATGACAAGATGCGCAGTTTTCAATCGCGATTCTCCGTCCTCCGTGAAGTGCCAGACTCTCGACCTGATGACAGGTATAGCAGGCCTCAATGGCAACAACATCCCGGGTTTGAATACCTTCACTGGTATCAGAGGAGGGCTGCCAATCCAGAAAGGCATTAGCCGTTACCTGAGGAAGCTCAAGTTCGAGGGTCGCCCTTTGAGTTGAGTCGGCGTTATAAGTAATCGCTAAGGGAGTCGTAACCTCTGCAATATTTACCTGATATGTGTAGGCATAACTGCCATCACCATTATCGAGGAAACACTCATCACAATCGGCGGCTTTTTCAACATTGGCCTGATATTGATTCGAGGGTTTGATGTGTGACTCACCTTCAGGGATCCAATCCGGGTTAGGTGCCTTCTCAGCATTGATATAGGCTTGCCAATGAAAGCCCCTATCTGCTTCGCTTTCGCCCATGGTTTCACTGATTCTGGTGAGCTGGGCAACACCGAAGCGTAAGTCATGATCTTTGGTCAGCCCCAGTACCGAGACACCATTGGCATTCGTCAGATCAAAATTAATGGTGACCAGGCCATCGGCGACCATAGCTTTAGTGATATTGGCTGACAATGTCGCCGTAGAATCGATATTTACGCCTATCACGCCATCTTTTCCATCTTCCCCGTCTTTACCGTCGCTTCCACAACCAAACAGCAGGGTAGAGCAAGTCAGCGCAATTAAACTTAGCGTCGAGCTTTTTCTTTTTATATCCATAATTTAGCGTTCCATTTTTGCATCATCAAGGGGGAGGTCGCTTATCAATTCATTGCATAAGCGCCAAGCATATGATTCTTATTAGTTAATGGGGTGAACTTTTAATATATCCGCCGGAGCACCTGCGCCGTGACAAGTGCTGCAGCTTTCAGTACCTGCTGTCGCATCAGCCTCACTGCCCATAAATACGGCTCCCTGTTGAGTCATATGATTTCGGGCTGTGTCATTGAAGTGACAATCACTGCAGATAGCTGCGGTTGCACTGGTAAACGTACCGTTATCTATGGCTAAAGGTCTGACCCCTGAATACAGGGGCAGGGACGCGCTGAGCAGTCCATTGTCATCACTGGTGTGGCACTGAGCACAATTACCAATCTGTCCCGGATAGTTGAGAGTTTCATAGCCTTCACGTTGTGCACTGTGGAGCGAATGGATCAGATGCTTGTAGTCTGCTGTGGAAACCGACGGATTAGATGCAGTAGCATCGGCCGTCATGTTTGGGTTATGACAAAGCTGACACTGACCTTCAAGGTCGTTGCGTGCGCCGTGGAAGTTCAGCTCCTGTACGCCATGACAACTGCCACAAGTGCCGTTAGTTACCACGACTCTTCTTCCTGTGTCCGTCAATGCAGCTGCAGAGAAGAACTGATGACTCGATTTAATGTTAACTGTCGAGAACTGCTCCTCTTCACAATTACCTAACTCTCCTTGTGATGAACAGAGCTTACCCTGAATGGCTAATGTGCCATTATCGG
>Ga0209379_10002476_pt1 | contig 11206 bp, 9 predicted proteins | sample tdDd001_FD_187124 | JGI IMG/M metagenome (GOLD analysis project Ga0209379, IMG submission 187124) | Marine sediment microbial communities from the Atlantic coast under amendment with organic carbon and nitrate - tdDd00.1 (SPAdes)... | ecosystem: Environmental > Aquatic > Marine > Coastal >...
CTTACATCACTATACTCACTTATTATTGCCATAAATCGGATCTTGTGATGGAAGCAGAGCAGCTCGAAATACTTAGTTTTATCAGCCAGTTCCCTCCTTTTGATAATCTACCAGAAGAAAAACAACAACAAGTAGCACTACAAATCGAGGTATCCTATTACCGCGCTGACAGTATGATCCTCAACTTTGGTGACGAGATCCACGACCTTTACCTGATCCGTAGTGGTGCCGTCGAGATTTACCGACGTAAAGGGGAGCTCTACAACCGTATTGATGAAGGAGCTCTCTTTGGTCAATTGGGACTACTGATGAATAACCGCATCCGTATGCCCGCAAAAGCCATTGAGGATACGCTGCTTTACTGTATTCCCGAAGATATGTTCAACAGCCTCTATGAAGAGTTTGATAGCTTTGCCGATTTTGTTGAAGTCGAAGACAGCGCCCGTCTTCGCAGTGTGGTTTCGACTCATACCGATGCCAATGACCTCACAACCTCCAAAGTACGAACACTTTTAACCCGAGACCCATTTCTGATTGCAAAAGACGAATCGATTCAAGTCGCAGCTCAGACAATGGCGGAAGAAAGCACCTCTTCACTATTGGTTACCGATCCCGAGGCGATAAATGATGATGAAGATGGCGATCGCCTTGTAGGCATTATTACAGACCGAGATTTATGTACCCGAGTACTTGCTTGCGGTATTGATGTGTCAGCGCCCGTTTCTGAGGTTATGACAACCGAGGTTATTTCTCTCGATCACAATGCCTACGTGTTTGAAGCGATGCTAACCATGCTGCGCTACAACGTCCATCATCTACCAGTACTGCGTAAAAAGCACCCTATCGGCGTTATCGGCCTTACCGATATCGTTCGTTACGAATCGCAAAATAGTCTGTTGCTGGTTAGTACTATCTTCCAGCAGCAGAGTGTCGAAGAATTACAGGTCTTATCAGAACAAGTCAAAGACTGCTTTGTCCGTATGGTCAACGAAGATGCCAACTCTCATATGGTTGGAAGCGCTATGGCTGTAATTGGCCGCAGTTTCAAACAGCGATTACTTGAACTCGCCGAGGAAATTCAAGGACCGCCACCAATTCCATATTGCTTTCTTGCTTTGGGTTCGATGGCCCGCGACGAACAGCTGATCGTAACCGATCAGGACAATGCGCTGATCCTGGACAATAGATATAATGAAAATCTGCATGGCGCATACTTTGCCAAACTGGCCAAATTTGTCTGCGACGGACTAGCGGCATGCGGCTACAGCTACTGCCAAGGTGGGGTCATGGCCACCAATCCTGAATGGCGAAAAACTCGACAGGAATGGGAAGAATGTTTTGCTGATTGGATCGACAACCCCAAGCCGCAAGCTCTGCTAAATAGCTCAATCTTTTTTGACTTAGATGGTGTTTGGGGCCGAGTTAAATGGGCAGAACAACTAAATAGCTTTATTATCAGGCGCGCCAGAAAGAACAATCGCTTTCTTTCTTGTCTTGCCCGTAACGCAATCAGCCGAACCCCACCGTTAGGTTTTTTCAAAGATTTTGTGATGGAAAAAGATGGTCGCCATAACAATTCAATTAACCTCAAGCGCCGAGGTACGGCACCGCTTGCTGATCTAATCCGAGTTCACGCCTTCGCTGTAGGCTCTCGATCGCAGAATTCCTTCGAGCGATTGGATGACATCATTGAGTCCGGAATTTTACCCAAAGGTCGAGGACAAGATCTCCGTGATGCCATGGAGTTTATCTACATGGTACGAATTCGCCACCAGGCACTGGATATCGAAGCTGAAACCGAGGCTGATAATAGTATCGAGCCGGAGAATATGTCTGACTTTGAGCGAAGAAACCTCAAAGCTGCATTCCAAATCCTAAGCAATGCACAAAACTTCATCAAGTTTCGCTATCAAGGCAACAGACGATAATGATACAAAAAAGAACACAAAGGCCGTTGCTAACCAACACAAACACACCTGACTGGCCGACTTTTTTCACCACCCTAGCCAGTCAGGCCAAAGACTCACGGCTAAAACAATATTATTCCGCTGATATGGTTCAAGGCGATACTCCTTTGCGGGATGTCCCTTTCGTAGCCCTGGATTTCGAAACAACGGGGCTTGATCCCCAAAAAGACGAAATCATCAGCATAGGACTGGTCCCATTTAGCCTTCAGCGTATTCGATGCAGAGAGTCCGCCCACTGGGTAGTTAATCCACATCGGCCTTTAGAAGAAGAGTCGGTTGTTATCCATGGAATTACTGATTCAGATGTTAGTGATGCACCAGATTTACTACGCTTTCTCGAAAAGGTGCTGGATGCCCTCGCCGGAAAAGTTGTTGTTGTTCACTACCAAAAGATTGAACGAGAGTTCATGAACAGTGCGTTAAAAGCGCGGTTGAATGAAGGTATCCACTTTCCTGTCGTCGACACGATGGCAATTGAACTCGCTATACAACAACGTCAATACGGTGGGTTCTGGAACCGACTACAGGGAAATAAGCCGGGGTCGGTAAGGCTCGGAAAGGCTCGGCGACGTTATGGCCTGCCAACCTATCAACCTCACCATGCTTTAACCGATGCTTTAGCGACAGCAGAGCTACTACAGGCTCAGATTGCCTACCACTTTGACCCCGACACCCCGATATCAGAAGTTTGGCTATAAGACAAAAAAACGCCGCTATTTCAGCGGCGTTTTTACTATTACGGTCTTCGCCTATTGGCGAAAGCCTTTACTAACGAAAACGTTCGGTACGGAAGCCCATAATCAAGCTAACGCACATCAGCAGCAGAATAATGGTAAACGGTAAGCCCGTCGAGATAGCACCAGCCTGAAGCGCTTCGATTGCTTGCGTACCACCAACATAAAGCATTACAGCAGCAATCGCACCTTCAACTGTTGCCCAAAAGATACGCTGCGGCATTGGTGAATCAAGCTTACCACCAGCGGTAATGTTATCGATCACCAATGAACCGGAATCAGATGACGTAATAAAGAATACCATCACCAGAACAATAGCAATGACAGACAATACATTACTAAACGGTAACGCCTCGAACATTTCATACATAGCCAAAGGCACGGAGGTTAAACCGTTTTCACCTAAACTACCTACGCCATTAATCACCTGGTCAATCGCTTGACCGCCAAACACTGACATCCAAAGGACAGTCACCATTGTCGGCACAATCAATACTGCGGTTAGAAACTCGCGAACAGTACGTCCCTTAGAAACACGAGCGATAAACATACCTACAAATGGTGACCAAGAAATCCACCACGCCCAGTAGAAGACAGTCCAGCCATGCATCCAGGCTTCATCCTCACGACCATGCGGATTACTTAGCGCTAAGAAGTTTTCGGCATAACCAGAGATAGTTGTTGGAATTGTCCCCATCGAAACAGCAAAACCCACCAACGCAACGAACACCAACAATGCAATGGCAACTAGCATGTTAATGTTACTTAGCAGTTTAACCCCACCATCAATACCACGGGCAACAGAGAAGACGGCTAGCAAAGTAACGACAGCTATCACCCCAATCTGCAACGTGATATTACTCTCGATACCCAAGACATGCTCTATACCACTTGCAGCCTGTTGGGCACCTAAACCCAATGATGTTGCCAGACCAAACAAGGTCGCCAGAACAGCAAAAATATCAACAACGTGACCAGCCCAGCCCCATACGCGATCACCCAGCAACGGGTAGAAAATCGAACGAATAGAAAGCGGAAGGCCCTTGTTATAAGCAAAGAATGCCAAAGAAAGCGCAACCACACCATAAATAGCCCAAGGGTGGAAACCCCAGTGGTACATCGTCGCACCCATCGCCAACTTCGCAGCTTCTGGAGTATTAGGTGTCACCCCTAGTGGCGTCTCATACCAACCCGTATAGTAAGCAACAGGTTCAGCCACACTCCAGAACATCAGACCAATGCCCATACCGGCAGCGAACAACATCGATAACCAAGAGACGCGAGAATAGTCCGTCTCAGCATCCTTTCCACCTATACGAATTTTCCCATATGGGGAAAAAATCAAAGCCAGGCAGAAGACAACAAAAATGTTACCTGACCAGATGAACAGAGCATCGAAATTATTAATGATGCTATTTTTAACTCCATTCAGGGCTGTCTTCGCCGTGGCCGGATCACTAATCAAAACAGCAACCAAAAACAGGGCGATCAAACCAGCGCTTGTGCCAAAAACTGGATTATGAACGTCAAAACCCCACTTTTGGATATTGTCTTGTCCAACCGTGTAATCAGTATTATCTATACTGTATTTATCATGTTTACTCATCATTAAATCCTACTTGGCACAGCTTTCACCAAGAATACTTAGTCCTATAAATAAAAATGAAGCCTTTCGATCAAATCATTTATCTGGTTGAAGTGTCAAGTTTAATTGGAAATTACTGAAAAACGATCAATAAACAACCAGACATTGTAGATAACTTAGATGATTATTAACCATAGCAACAAAAAATTATTTCGTGCTCTAACCAATTAGTCATAAATGTTGCCTTTGACATCGACTCAAACACGCTCGAGAACGAGGAACAATAAGATAAAAAATAGTACTGAAACTAAAAAACAGCCAGAGACCGCCTGTAGAGTCCAAACTCAAGATGGAAGGACACAGAGACCAAAAGGCTCAAGCAGTTGCTCTTGCTGCCAATCACAGATCATGACACCTTTTAGTTTCACTCTTCTCAGATCTAATCCCGTCAGGTCTACATGGCACAAGTTGCACTCCTCTACTATGAATTGCCCCCACTGCTCCTCTGAAAACTCACAGCGACTTAGATCAGAACCTTTTAGGGATGCCCTCATTAAATTGGCGCCATTCCATCGATTTTCGAACAAATCACATTTCTCCAGACGTTGATTTTCAAAGTTCGAATATGACAGGTTGCATCCGGTAATATATGCAGAAGAAAAATATGAGTTCTGAGTAATATAGTTGCAAAAATTTGCACATGAGAAGTTGCAGCCCTTCATATTGCACGACCTAAACTCAATACCTAAACAATGAGCACCAATAAATTGCGTCATGCTCAAATCACTGTCTTTAAAACTAGCATCTTTCAACTGTGCATATTCAAAGCTACAACCTTCAATGTCACCAGCTTCAATAAATCGGCAATTTTCGAATTTTGCATCAGTAAGATCGGTACGATTAAAATTACACCGATAAAAATTGCATTGGTTGAACACTGAGCCTGCAAGGTCTTTTCTTGAAAAATCTTCTTCAGTAAATGTTGAACCTGAAACATTCATAATTATTACTCAATCGCTAAATTTTGTAATAGCTTACTAAGATAAAAGGGTAGAAATCCAGAAGAAACAATTGTGTATTTTTACTTTTTTAAACCCTGAAAAAACACCCTCTAAACGCCCATGAGCGACTCATACGGCAGTTATTTTAATCTCATTGCACAGCCAGAGCTAAAAATAACAATGGATGGCTTAACGTGACATGTAGGAGCCTTGAGGGCAACTCAATGTACCACAGCTCAAAAGCCAACATAATCATAACCTTTAGCCTTCGGTTATTAACAATTTCATCCAAGATGTAATCTACAAACGTCCGATTTTTTAATGGTAATTGCTTGCTCTTATATAACAAATTAACAGGCATTACTTTTGGCCGTTCGTCCTGAAGTACTTCAGTCAAAGATCCACTCATTAACGCTTCTGATAGTATTAATCTAGGTTGCAAAACAACACCGGAACCTTTTAACGCTGCTACCGTCAATGCCTTGATAGCCGTGTCAACATTGTGTATATGGCGCAGCCCAAAGACTCCTGTCAAATTATGGAACTGCTAACGCGATGGGAGCAGACAACAAATACCCCAGAATAGATCAGCCATAACATAATCAGGCCCGATGTATATACGTATCGGGCTCCTGTATTTTCAACTTATTATATTCTAGCGGCATTCAGGCCTGGCTCGGAGTCGAAATCTCTAACACAATACATTCTTGCTCGCACAAGAAAGGACCATGTATTTCACCGGGTAGACGGTTAGCGTAGTGCCCCTGCTCTAACCAAGTTCTGTTTGTCTGGTCATATAGCCGTCCAGAGACAATGAAAACCTCCTCAGGATAATCATGACAACTACGGCCAAACGACGTAGTATCTGCACCAGCTTTGAACCGAGTCAAGCGTGTGTAGTCGCCATTTTCATCATCCATGCTTAATGTCACCTGCTCTATCATGCCATCGGTTCCATCAATCGCTTGCCAGCGATTTCGACTCGATTCCGACAGAACATTCCAATATTTAACTGCACGCTTAGTCACTGACTAGCCTCCCTGCTAATTAACGATTAGCCTTTTCAAGGCCCTATTCAATAATGTAGAGCAAAAAATCTTTAGTCGCTTTAACTAACGTCTGGAAGGTGAACAACTTCTCACTATATAAACTATAGTGGTCCCCCCCGTTCAGCGACCCTGCACCTTTATGAGAAAACATCGCCTCCCCTAACCACCAAACTTGGACTCCCATTTGGACAATTAGCCATTGCTAACCGGCAACCAATGCATGCCACTTTTCATGCTTGGTTATGTAGTTACTAATGAAGCCGCAGACTGGCAAAACCTGATAGCCTTCTGTTTGGATTTGAGTTAATACTGTATCCATCAGGATTTCTCCTAACCCTTGCCCTCTTAATGAAGACGGTACTTCGGAGTAATTAAGGTGGAGAACGTTACCTTGCTTACTATAAGAGACCAGTGCATAGATACCTTGAGCAACTTCCATTCGGTATTCATGTTTTACCGTATCGTGCTCAAGCGGGTAATCTTTTATTGTCGTCATTTCTACTCTACCTCTTTGAGCCACCTCTCCCTCAATCACAGCTCTTTGGCTTTGTTCAACTCTGTCACCAAATTTAGTTAATAGCTTCTGTAATTTAGGGGTGATTTGGTTTCTACAAAATGGCTTATTCGGATTGGAATAATAATAGTCCTGATTCTGCCTACGTGATGACTTGAAGGCTTTAAAATCGAGTACCTGAGTAATAACGGGCTGGTCAAACTCCGCTTGCAAAGACTCAAGACAAGAACGTGCAGCCAAATATTGCTCTGGGTTGTAAACATAAACGGCCGATCGGTATCTCCCTCGCAGCACATGATTCGAGGTACAACTATGAGTATGCAAATGAATTATAATTAAATTCAATAGATCAATGCCTTGTTCATCATAATCAACGATAACACCTTCAGAAGGCTCTTCTTGCCCTACAGCACTCAGCCAACCTTGTTCTACTTGCTCAACCCCTATCAATGAACGAAAAATAGCTTCAGTGCACCAGTAACAGCTACCGCCTAATCCGACTTTGGGCATGCTCAACACCTATTTAGCTTCCACTTCGACATATACTCAAGTGTACAATTTGTACGTACACCGCTAGCCGTTAATAGCCGCAATAAGAGACAAATATGAAATCGCGTTCGCTTTCGGGTACGATGATCACCAACACAAAAATAAAGAATACACATAAACATGGATAAAACGCTGTTACTCAAACACATTGTAGATAAGCTAAAGGTCGTCCACCAGTCAGCGATAGATGCGGCTACTCGTGCATACGAAACAGCAACCGACGAGGAAAACGCGCCTGAGCATAAGTACGATACTTTAAGCCTTGAAGCCTCATACTTGGCCCAAGGACAGGCACTACGAGTTACTGAGTGTGAAGACGATTTGGCGCTATATGCCAAACTGGATATTAAACACTTCACAAGTGAAGATGCTATATCCCTTGGCTGCCTGATCCACCTCATTGATGATAGCGACGGAGATAAGTTTGTTTTTTTGGGCCCTGCAGCAGGCGGACTAAAGATCTCTTTTTCAGACAAAGAAATCATCATCGTGACGCCTTCGGCACCGCTCGGTCAAGCCTTAGCTGGCAGCCATATAGATGATGAAATTGAAGTCCACATAGGTGGCGAGCGTAAGCTTTTTGATATTGTAGCGATTTGCTAATATCACGAAGACACAAGGCGAGCACAATTGCTCGCTTATTTCATTCAAGCCGGTTACTAAATTTAACTCGTACTATTGAATGAAAATTCGAAAGGAATACATCCTCCCGGTAAGGGTTGCGGTTCGCCAACCTGTTTAAAACCCATAGCACGATAAAAATCTTGCGCATAAGTTGAAGATGATAGCTTCACAGCCCTTTTTGGGGACATCCCTCGACATTGTGATAGAGCCTCTTGCACTAGCTTTTGACCGATCCCTCTGGCCTGAAAGTCAGGGTCAACAAATAGACTAGTGAGATTCCAAAATTCTTTCACCAATACCACCCCTACAATTCTCCCCTCTAGCCGGCAAACCAAATGAACAGAACCTTGCTTGCTTCTCTTCCACAACAGCATGTTATAAACACTGTGTGCAACAAGATCATTAGCCTCATCATCGGTAGCATCAATACAAGTTTTTATCGTCTGTTCAATCAATACCGTTATTTCAGCAATATCATTATCCGATGCACTTTCTATCACAACCACTCCCATCTCACGGTAACGTCCTTAAAGGTTAAGCCTATTGGATATTACTCGCTTCCATACCCAGTTGATACCCGGCATTAAGCTTACCCGGATCGGTGGTTATACGTCCGACAGAAAAGTTTTCAGGGGGAGCAATAACGGTAATCTTGCAATCTTTCGGGGGGTTTTCAATGAAATCAATTGCATCATTATAACTTTCTGCACGCTTGATCATCGCTTTATACAGCGCAGGAAAATCCGACAATAGTTTCCTCACCAACCACTTGTTCCGTATCGGTGTTTTTCTGTAACCAAACGGGCGGGACAGTACAACGGTAATATTCCTTGCTCCCAGTTCATAAGCTTTGATGACCGGAATAGAATCTGCAACACCACCATCCGTCATCGGTTCATTATTAATACGAGGGAAATGTCGGTAGGCGACAGGTACAGAACAAGATGCCTTCAACAATTCATTAAGGTTATCAGGCGTGGCTTTTATGTATGCAGCCCTACCGGTATCCACTCTGGTGGTAACAACATAAAGCGGAATTGGTTGGCTTGCCATTGTTTCCGCATCGATCCTGATTTCATCTATAGTAATGTCCCATAGCCAGTCAAGGTCTAGCCAATGACCTCCTTTTAAAAAGCGGGGGAAATTAATAAACTCAGAGCGACAGGAATAGTCAGTAATCACCTTGTAACTTCTTCCTCGTTGATTAGCTAACCATGCAGCTAAATTCGTAGAACCGGCAGATACACCGATACAAAAATCAAAAGGACGGTAATTATTATCAATAAAACTATCGAGCACACCTGCAGCGAATATCCCCCGCATAGCACCACCTTCAACAACTAGCGCTGACTGTATAGTTTCTTGAATTAGTTTCTTTTCCATACTGAATCCTTTCATTTCTGAACGGTTCTGATTCTATCGCATTCACCCGAACCTTGCCTGAACCTAACCCTTAACAACCGTGATTTCTCTTTTTCTTACCCTATGAAGGATATAAACAGTAAAGCGAAATACCAAAAAAGAATGTAGTCAGCAAAAAGAAACTATCAAAACTAACTTATTCATTTTAAGCGTTAAACACATGTATCATCATTGAAATATGATTGTTATTCATAGGATGGAGAATCTGTTTATGTCTTTTCTCTCCAATTTAAGGATCGGTCAGCGTCTGGGCATTTCTCCGAACAAACTCAACCTGCATTAACAGTATTCTTGAATACCATTAAAGCATTAAGCAACAAATGATGATAGGTGTACAGACAACAGTTGAGCAAGTATCGAAATTTACGCACAGCCGCTAACGCTAACGACATTCTGCTATCATAGCCCCACATTGCTGTGGGGCTAATTTGTGGTTCATCAATGACTCTTTTTTAGATATTTAACATGAGCTTCCATCTCTTCACCGATCTCTTTGCGCATATTCATCAACTTTATCGCCGACTCACGAAGCATCTTATCTTCATCGGTCTTAGGAACCCACTCAGGCACAGATGTCGGCTTACCACCTTCATCAACAGCAACCATTATCACAATACAATGCGTGGTTAGTCGCCTTTCCAGGGTCTTGGGATCACTGGCCTGAACATCAATGGCAATGTGCATCGAAGAAGTACCGGTATAAATAACTTTGGCACTGACTTCAACAAGATTACCGACATGAATGGGAGCTACAAACCGTATGCCACCCGCATAAACCGTAATGCAATATTTCCCGCTCCACCCTGCCGAGCAAGCGTATGCAGCGAGATCGATCCATTTCATCACGGCTCCGCCGTGAACCTTACCACCAAAATTCACATCACCTGGTTCAGCAAGAAACCTTAACGTGACATCACGTTGCCCACCATCCATACTCTATCTCCCGACTACTCTTTACGATCAACACTCTCTTCGATGTCAGCACACCTATAGATGTTAACCTTATTAACAACCTCCAAACATTAATCAATGCATGCATTGCAGAGCAAGTGTTTTCGACTAGACAGGACAAAAAAAAGCGCCCTGTGAGCGAGGCGCTATAAATTAAGTGAAAGAAAATTATTCAGTATAGTTTGAAGAGTGTTCCAACTGGCGTTGTAATTCTTCTATACGCTTGTATAAGCCGTCTTTCTCGGCAATCAGTTTCGTCTGCTCTGTCGCCAAGGCATCGATCTTTGAAGCCACCTGCTCAGAGTCAGTTGTTTGCAATTTCGATTCTTGTCTCACTTCTGCAAGCTCTCGTTCTAATTGCTTATTTGTTGTCTGCAATAATGAATTATCCAACAACTGTTGATCGTATCTCTCTGTAAAATTTTCGCATTCAGCTTTTAATGCTAGAACTTGATCATTACTTAATTCAAGTTCTGCTTTTATTTTTCGCTGAGCACGTTGTGCCGCTAACTTAGCTTTTCTCACTTTATCTGATTCAGACCGCAATGACAGTAACATCTCCTCTTTCTCTGATACTTTCTGCTTCAGAGAAACATTTTGTACTTTTAGTTGCTGCTCAATCCGAGAGAATAATTTCTCCTGGTTTTCAACTTGCTCAGCCATCTTAAGCTCACCCGTTGATTTTCCTCCCATTAACATTTGCCAATTATCTAACATCGTTGTTGATAAATAATTCATAACATCAAAAGGGAATAGTAGATTAGCGCCTACCGAATTTCTTGACTTTATAATACTGCCATCCATATCTTC
>Ga0209379_10002478_pt1 | contig 11190 bp, 7 predicted proteins | sample tdDd001_FD_187124 | JGI IMG/M metagenome (GOLD analysis project Ga0209379, IMG submission 187124) | Marine sediment microbial communities from the Atlantic coast under amendment with organic carbon and nitrate - tdDd00.1 (SPAdes)... | ecosystem: Environmental > Aquatic > Marine > Coastal >...
GATCGGCAACAATCAAACGCGCCGTGCCTTGACGAATTGCCCGTTTAATATGCGAGGCAATGATCGGATGGGCAGAGGTAGTATCAGAACCAATTATAAATACGACATCCGAATGCTTGATACTCGGGATATCATTGGTCATCGCCCCACTACCAAGAGAGGCTTCCAGACCTGTTACCGTCGACGCGTGACACAATCGAGCACAGTGATCGACATTATTTGTCTCCAGCTCGCGGCGAATAAACTTCTGGAACGCGTAGTTATCTTCGTTAGTTGTCTTTGCAGACGAGAAACCCGCCAAGGCGTTACCACCAAACTGCGCCTTGATGCCTCCAAGTTTCTCAGCGACTAGAGCCAGCGCCTCATCCCAGCTTGCTGGCTGTAGCTGTCCTTCTTTGCGGATCAACGGCATATCCAAACGTTCTTGGCTCTGAATGAAATCAAAACCAAAGCGCCCTTTCACGCACAACATCCCCTGATTCACCGGCGAGTCTTTCGCACCTTGAACATAACGAATTTTGTTGGTGATTTCATCGACAAACATCGTGACCTTACAACCAACCCCGCAATAGGTACAAATCGTATCTACCGGCTTCAGCATTTCGACCCGGCCTTGAGACTTATCGCGACTATCAACCAGCGCACCAGTCGGACAAACCTGAACACAGGCACCACACTGGACACAGTTTGAATCGCCCATGCTATAACCATTATCAAAACCCGGGCGGCATTCTGGTCTTTTGGCGCTACTTCCATCGCCATTTTTCATGAAGCTCAGCGCACCATGTACCGCCTGTTCGTTACAGGCATCAACACACTGACCACAGCTAATACAACGGTTAGCATCAAAGACGATAAATTCGGAGCTATCATCAACACTGAATTTCTGGCAGCTGCCCAAATCCAGATCTTTGTTCTCCACCTTATACTCGGTGGCATAATCACGAAGGCTACAATCCGTATTCGCCTGACAACCACATTCAAGGCAGCGTTCGGCTTCTCGAATGGCCTCTTCGTTCATGAAACCCGTTTCGACTTCGGCAAAACTGAGCTCTCGTTCTTCCGTACTCAACTCCGGCATGACGGAGCGCATTACTTTTGTGATCCCTGCAAACTGCTGCGGATCAACCTGCTTCACCTTCGGCGCTTTTTGGGAGTTAAACGGTTTTACCGGGATATCTTCCATATCACCATTAAAGAAACGGTCAATGGATTGGGCGGCAATGCGACCATCAGCAACCGCTTCAATTGCCGTAGCCGGCCCACGACGAAAATCACCGATACTGAAAATGTTTTCTAAGCCCGAGTGCATAGTGTCCGGATCAGACTCCTGAGTCAGCCAACGGGTAACTGGCAGCTCAATTTCATCATTTTCGAGAAAAGCCAGATCAGGCTTCTGCGATACTGCTGCAATGACGGTATCAAAAGCCTCGGTAAAGTATTCACCGGTTGCTTCTGGACGGCGACGGCCGGAGGCATCTGGTTCTCCCAACGCCATTTTTTCGAGCTTAACGTCACAAACACGCCCATTGTCATCGGCAATATTCTCGACAGGGTTAGTCAGGAAGTGGAATTTCACCCCTTCATGCTCTGCTTCTATTATTTCATAGTCTTCCGCAGGCATTTCATCACGGGTTCGACGGTAGATCAGCGTGGTATCGGCCCCATCTCGAACAGCAGTACGGGCACAGTCAATGGCGGTATTACCACCACCAATGACGGCTACTTTTTTGCCGGTCGTATACTGGTGTCCGGTCACATAATCTTTCAGGTAGTCGACACCCAGATAGCAGCCATCCAGCTCACTGCCCTGATAATTCATTTCTACCGCTTTTGATGCGCCAACCGCAAGGCATACTGCATCGTAGTCTTTGGCAAGCTCCGACAAGAGGAAGTCTTTACCTAGTACCTTGCCTGTTTCGACCTGCATACCGTTACGGCACATCAGCTCAATTTCTTTATCTAGAATCGCTTTCGGCAATCGGTATTCAGGTATACCGTAACGCAGCCAGCCACCAGCTTGAGGCATCGACTCAAACACAGTGACGTTGTAACCTTCATTGCTTAAGTAATAACCACAGGTTAAGCCGCCTGGGCCACTGCCAATAATGACAATCGACTTACCTTTTGCAGGCTTCAATTCGGGAACATATTGTTCTTGCGCAACTAGATCAGCATCGGCGGCATGACGTTTTAGCTGTCTAATTGCCAGCGGCTCATCGACAATGCCACGTCGACATTCAGTTTCGCAAAATGCAGGGCATACACGGCCGATGGAAAGCGGCATAGGCAAAGTACGTTTAATAACTTCAACCGCTTTTTGATGATCATTTTGAGATATATGATAGAGATAAGACTGAATGTCGACCCCTGCCGGACAAGCAGTCTGACAAGGTGCCTCACAGTCTGCATAATGATCAGATAAAATGCGGTTCAATGCTTTTTTGCGAGCGGCTGATAATGCTTCGCTCTTAGTTGTAACATTCATCCCCTCACTAGGATGAATTTCACATGCGCGCGTTGTGCCCTGTCCTTCGACTTCAACGACGCATAATTCACATGGTATTTTTTCACCGTTTTTATTTAAGCCACATAGAGATGGGATATCAATTTGGCAGTGTGTAGCGGCTTCAAGCAATGTTTGCTGCTCATCAACAGCTACAGCTTGTCCGTCTATTGTGACATTTATCATATATTGCCTCTTTACTGTTGCTCGGCGCTGCATCAAGGCAATGAGTTATACGGTTAAGCCTGATTATTACTCAGATAACAAGTAGTAACTAACTTCTTATTCATAGGGAAAGCCAGGTACAGCGCTCAAGGATGATTGAGAGAAATCATCATTTTTTGTTATTCCTTCAACGTATCATGAACAGAATAAAATTCCTTGATTTGAAACACTACAGTGAATTATTTTCCATACAAAATAAAGTAAGCAATAATCTACATCTACAATCAAATAGACATAAACTGAAATATATTTACATTATTCGCTTTCAGCATTCCTACCTCGAAGGTGGCATGAAATTATTACCTCGGGACTTTATCTATTAAATTATCTATAAAACTGAATATGATATTCAAAAACAAACCGAGCCATTGTCTCGCAGGTGAAATAATAAAACACAATCTGTATTTTTATTAGACGTATACCCAAGCCACCTCAAGTTGTTCGTTTCAGCGAGAATTACTTGACTGCAAATTAATCGGAAAAAACATCTTTCGTTTAAAAATATCTCGGTAGGAAATAGCTCGTCACGAAAAGGCTCCTCCGCAGCAGACAGATACGACTTTCAATACCAGAGAATAAATCAAGGTTAGTGATGCCAACCGAAAAGTGGTTCTCATAGCAACTACCGAGTCCGCAGAGACAAAAGAATGTCGTGAGAAAGCGATAATAATCACAGAGTTGCCACTAAACCTGTTACCAAGCTATCAGGAAACGCTATATAACACGTGACTTTTGCTTAGCGAACAACATATAATTTGATGATAATGTTAATAATTTTGTGAACTGCCGAGCAAATTATGGCCAATATTTTAGATTCTGTTGATCAGCGTACACAGCTTGTCGGTGAAAACCGACTCGAGTTACTTATCTTCCAGCTGAACTCATCACAGCTATTTGCCATCAATGTGTTTAAAGTCAAAGAGGTCGTTAAGCTACCTAAGCTGAACGTTCTTCCTGGCTCACACCCTAATATTACTGGCGTTGCCAATATCCGGGGCCAGTCAATCCCTGTTATCGATCTGCGCCAATCTATTGGTATGCGCCCGGTTGAGAGAAACGGTGAAAGCAATATGATCATTACCGAGTACAACCGCTCGGTACAGGCCTTTCTTGTTGGTCAGGTAATGAACATTGAGAATTTGACGTGGCGAGATATCCAGCCACCACCAAGCCAAGTCGGAAAAAATAACTACCTGACTGCCCTTACCAAGCTGCAACGTGATGGTGTTGACAGGCTGGTCAGTATTATCGACGTTGAAAAGGTACTGGCTGAGATCATTGATTATGATATTCAGATCTCCGAAGAAGTCCTCGATAACAATATCGTGAACCACTTCCATGGGCGCAAAGTATTGATTGTCGATGATTCGGCTACGGCCCGCTCACAGATCCGCGATACGCTATCGCAGTTGGGACTCCAGCTCCTTGAAGCCAGCGACGGTCTAATGGCACTGAACCTGCTAAAAGGTTGGTGCGATGAAGGCAAGAATATCAACGATGAAATCTTGATGATGTTCACTGATGCCGAAATGCCAGAAATGGATGGGTATAAGCTAACCCATGAAATCCGTAACGATCCAAGGATGAGCGATCTGTATATTGCCCTTAACACTTCGCTCAGCGGCAGCTTCAATGAGGCGATGGTAAAGAAAGTTGGTTGTGACCGGTTTATCTCCAAGTTTCAGCCAGACCTGCTGGTTGAAGTCGTCCAAGACCGATTACGCGCAGTACTGTAACAGCAAGCTGATGAGAAGAACTCGCCGTCTGGCGAGTTTTTTCTATCCGCATTTTGCCTCTCCTAACAATAAACGGAATCCAGTAATAAACAAGATCTAGCAATAAACGAGGCTTAAGTGGAGTACTGATAGCTTCAACAGCACAGTTAACCATAGTTGTTCGTCCATAATCATTATTCGCACTCCTTATTAGCCACTGGCTCGAGTTCATTCCAAGCCTCCAGCGTTTCACCATGTAAAATCTCAATCTTCTGATCTTTAATATCTTCTGCTTTTACCGTTAACTGCATTGTAAGTAGAACAATGATGAGAAGTGGAAGCACCCAGCCAGGTGCTCCTTTTGGTTTCATTTGGCTCATACTACATCGACCCTATTTAATTTGTGTTCGCGGTACGAACCTGACTCTGACTGCTACGAAGTGTCACTCGACGGTCAAAGAAATCACCTTCAAAATTTTGCTCAACTTTTAGTGGTTCCTGATCACCATAGGCCGATGCAAAGATCTGACTACCTTCAACACCACGTTGTTCTAAATACACTCGAACGGCTTCAACACGTTGTTGTGACAGGTTGTAATTTTTAAGACTGTCACCGCGACGGTCGGCATAACCAGACAGTTCCCATTTCACCTCGGGAGCCTGTTTCATTAGCTCTGCCAACTCTACAAGTTGCTCTTCAAAATGCGGTTCAATCTTTGCGGAACCGGTTCGAAAGTGCACATTCATCTCTAAAGCCAAATCAATCTGACGCTGTTCAAGGGTGTTACGCTCTATGCTTTGCTCAATCATTTCCTGCTGTAAACGGGCAATCTCAATTTGTGACTGGTTGTATCGCTGACTGATGCGCTCAAGTTCGGTATTTCGCGCCGCTAGCTCTACCATCTCTTCGTCTTGTGATTTGATATGCTGCTCTTGTCCCATTGCTGTACCCGCAATACCGCCGACAATTGCACCTATCACCGCCCCAGCAGGCCCTCCAACAATGGCCCCGAACGCTGCACCGGAACCTAAGCCGATTAACTGCTCGTCCTTACCGACTGTATAGGTATCTTGACCGGCATTAATTTCAGAAGGTTGCATTTCTGAAGCTTGAGCCACAGGTGCAATTGCCGATGCCATTAGCGTGGTTGCAATAAGTGTCGAGATTAACTGCTTTTTCATTTTTTATTCCTCATCAATTCAGAGTGTGCTGACTGCTTGTTTTGCTTTTGGTTTAGTTTGATGTCGTTTCGATGAGGTAATTAAACCAATTAGTTCTGGCAATCTTGAGGAGGAAAAAGGGCAATATGCTGATCAATTGTGGCAAAAAAATGGCAATCGCTTCTTGTGGCTTTATTCGGCCTTTTTTTATTGTATAGTCAGCACATATCAACAGCCCAATACCCGTAAAATCATCTGCTAAGGTAGTACATGAAGAAAATTGTGATTGTCGAAGACGAAGCTGCTATTCGTGAAAACTATATCGATGTATTAAAAAAACATGGCTACAACGTGCAAGGGTATGACAACCGACCGGATGCACAAGCTGCGTTTGAGCAAAATCTACCGGATCTTGCCATTATTGATATCGGTCTTCAGAACGAAATTGACGGTGGCTTTTCGCTGTGCCAATCACTACGAGCTTTATCACCAACCGTGCCTATTATTTTCCTGACTGCACGAGACAGTGATTTTGATACCGTTTGCGGCCTGAGAATGGGAGCGGATGATTACCTGACAAAGGATACTAGTCTCCCCCACTTGATGGCTCGCATCGCAGCACTTTTTCGTCGCAGCGATCTTCTTGCCACCCCGACCGAGCAGGAAACCCTCATTGAGCGCGGATCGCTCACAATCGATAAGAACAAAATGCAGATCTTCTGGAACAAAGAACTGGTGGAATTGACAGTCACTGAATTCTGGATGGTTTATGCATTGGCAAAACGGCCAGGTCATGTCAAAAGTCGCCATGACTTAATGGATGAGGCTCAGGTTGTCGTCGACGACAGCACGATCACGTCCCATGTAAAACGGATCCGCAAAAAATTCCTGCAATATGATGACAGCTTTGACTGTATTAACACGGTATATGGAATGGGCTACCGATGGGGTTCATAACTGAGGTTGAACAATACTATGCCTAAATTTCGTATCGGCCTCAGAATAAAAGTGATTCTGATTTCTAGCTTTCTGCTAACCCTACCCTGGGTCGGCTATAAATATATTCTTGAAATGGAAAAGCTATTACGTCAGGGTCAGGAACAAACATTGGTCGGCACAACTCGCGCTGTCGCCACAGCATTAAACGAGCGCCCTAAGCTATTTAGCACTCAAGCCAGCTTTTTGCAGTCCGTCAGGAAAGGGCGTGACTTATACGCATATGAGCTACAAAACCCGATCACCCTCAATGGCCAGCTAATGGACTGGACAGATTATGACGACAAAATGGTGCATTACGGACGCGAATATGTTCAGTTCAGTCGCCGCCCATATAACCAAAACAGTATCAGTTTCCGCCATCTAGTCGGCAAATATGAAGGTTACCTGTACGCCGCTTTTGAAGTGACCGATAGCAGCCCGATCCTACGCCGAAAGAATTCCGTTCGTGTCGATCGCAATGACCACCTAATCATAGCCATGACGTCCCCTGACGGTGAGTTTTTCCGATACGTGGTTTCAGCCCACGCTGATGGCTGGGTTAATGCGTGGCAAATTACCAATGACATCACCGACTCTAGCGGCCTGATCCTACAGAGTCAAATTCAAGGCTATTGGCGTACTACCGACAAAGGATACAACATCGAACTCAGGCTACCGCTTTCATTTCTCGGCAATAAGCTAGGGTTTGCGTTTTATGATGTCAATAACGCCCAAAATCGAGAAATCGATACTATTATCGGCACTTCCAACACCTCTCATCTCAATCGGCTGGGAACGGTACTGGTGCCTTCACCAGAAATAGAAAAGATCCTAAAAGGCATGGGACACACCAGTACTCGTATCTGGGTTATCGACCGCCACCAGCGTGTACTCGCGCAGACAGGCGATATTCAGGAATCAAACGGAGTTTGGTCATCATCGGTTAAATATGCAGATAATGATGGCTCATGGTGGTCGACCATCGAGAAAAACATCCTCCACCCCCTTTATTACCGTTACCTCATTTCCGAACCTACCGAGTTTGTTGATTCCCTCAAGGATGCAGCACTGGTCAAAGGCGTTCATGTTTCCCAGGCTCTAAATGGTCGGGGCTATTCACACTGGCGCCAGTCTGAAGATGGAAAAGCCATGATCCTCGCGGCAGCCTACCCCATCTGGCTCGGTGACAATGTCATGGGCGCGGTCATTGCCGAAGAGTCTACGGCAGGCATTCAAACGCTAAGAAACCGGGCAATGGAGCAACTCTTTAATGCTATTTTGGCCATTATAGCGATAGGTACTATCACGCTGTTTTTGTTTGCTTCAAAAATTTCCTCTCGAATTCGTCGTCTGCGTGATGAAGCGGAGCAGGCCATCGATAGCCAAGGACGCATTCAGCAGCTCATCTCCCCGACAAAAGATACCGATGAAATTGGCGATCTATCCCGCAGTTTGGCCGCCATGGTTGGCCGACTGGGGCAGTATAACCACTATTTGGAGAACCTATCTTCCCGTCTTTCTCACGAACTGAGAACGCCTGTTGCCGTCGTTCGATCCTCAATAGAAAACCTCGCAATGCATAGTCAGGATGAAGACTCGCTGCGCTATATTGCCCGAGCACAAGATGGTGTACATCGACTAAGTACTATCCTTTCGAGCATGACGGAAGCAACGCGTATCGAGCAGAGTCTGCAGGGAGCAGAGAAAGAACGATTCCCTCTCAACGAGCTTGTGACAGGGTGCATGCAAGGGTACCAGATGGCTTATCCGCATCAGACTTTTGATGTACAAACTGAAACGTCGGACATTTTCATTTTCGGAGCACCTGACTACCTCGCCCAGCTACTGGACAAGCTAATTGCCAATGCGGAAGATTTCAGCAACGATAAAGATGCTATTGAAGTCTCATTGATCCAACAGGGCTCATCGGCAATTCTAACGGTGGGTAACTACGGCCCGCTACTGCCTGAGAATATGTCTGACCAACTGCTCAATTCAATGGTATCGGTCCGCAGCCAACAGAAACAAACCAAGCCGCACCTTGGGCTGGGGCTATTTATTGCCAGGCTGATCACCCAATACCATCACGGTGATATTCAATTGAGAAACCGTATCGATAATCAGGGTGTTGAGGTTGTAGTCACCTTTCCAATACAGATCATCGAAAATTAACTAATATACCCAAGTTACCTCAAGATGCTCGTTTCAGCGTGAATTACTTGGGTATACAAAAAAAGCACCTCTCGGTGCTTTTTTCTTATGCCATCACAGCTGCTGAATACAACCCGATTGCAATCATTATTGCAGCAATGGCTAGCAATATTTCAAACAGCATATTTTGCATAATTTATCCAACCAGTATCCACCAAGCCTACGCGCCGTGCTACTTTTTATCCAACCGTGTTGTTGTCACATCAAGGTATTACCTCATCTACGATGGGTATTACAAGCGCCATGATCTCACTAACAGCAAAGGAGGAAGTGAACTGTATGACACATTAGCTTCCACTGTTATTGATAGTTGGATTATTGATTAATTAGCTTGGCCCGATTCGATGCATGGCAATACAAACTACCCGGCTCTACCAGTATCCCTTCAATGCCAGCGGCAGATGAACTCGATATAGCTTTAAACGCACGAACAACGCAAACTACCGTATAAACACTAACTAAAATAAATAACAAACTAACAATGGTGTCCAATATGTCTTCCTCTGTTTAGGTTACATTGTTGATACTACTGATGAAGGCTAAATCGAACCTGAACAACACCCCAGAAGCAATCAAGACAATGCACTCGAATTGCTAGCAAAATGGAGAGTCAGTACTATTGAGCTTCCACTCTTTATCAACACAGAATATAAAAACCTTTACGGTGAAGATATTAACCAGAACCACATTAGAGATGATTATGAAAAAATGCTGATCGCAGCATACACCAGTCCCGAATATGTCGCGATGGGGCTACTTGCAGTCAAAATGAAAGCGAAGAAACGTTGCTGGTACTTTTAAAAGGTCAACGGATAGCAGTATCTATACACAGTGATCTCTGCACTGTTTTTAATATATGGCTCAGAAAGGTCTTAACCCACCTCCCCGTTATCGCGCTTGAATATTAGTACAGATTCTATCTAAAGCATGTACTCATTTAATGCGTTCTTTTTGACCACTTTGCGGCGATTCAGTCAACCACGCCTTTCGTTCATTACTACTAGCCTGTGCCGTCATCTCCTGTTCTTTCTTCTCTATGGCCTGATATTGAGATTCACAAACACTTTTGGTCACCTTGTCTTCACCATATGTATTAAGACAACGATCCATGTATTCATCATATGTCATCAACAAGGTTTCTGAGTGTGCAGGCGCCATAACTAGAACAGCCACACCAACAATAACTAGTGCACTTCGTTTCATCATCATTCCACCAAGGTAGTTTTGCCCCTTTAAGTGAAGATGATCAACAAGCACAATGCCAACTTATTAATGAGACACTCAATAAAAAAGGAGCCAGCGGCTCCTTTTCATTGGATATCAATCAGTTTAACTGTTGTTACTAACCACGGTAGTAGTTCTGTGGTACAAACGGCATCTTCTCAACAGTCATCGGTAACTTCTTACCGCGAACTTCTGCAAACAGTTCAGTGCCAATCTTAGCCAGATCAGTCTTCACGTACGCCATTGCAACCGGTGCACCTTTAGTTGGACCAAATGTACCACTTGTGACGATACCAACTTCATTGTCATCGGCGTCAAACAGCTTGCTGCCTTCTCGGACAGGTGCCTTTGACTGACCAAGCAAACCGATACGCTTACGTGCGACATCCTTCGTCTGGATTTGCTCGAGGATCAGGTCAGCACCCGGGAAACCACCCGGACGTTCACCGTCAGCACGGCGAGGTTTGCTGATACCCCACAACAGGCTGGCTTCAACAGGCGTCGTTGTTGTATCGATATCATTACCGTATAGACATAAACCGCACTCAAGACGCAATGAATCACGAGCGCCCAAACCAATCCACTCTACTTCAGTGTTTGCTAGTAGTTCACGTGCTAATGCGTCTGCTTTATCAGCCGGTACAGAAATTTCATAGCCATCTTCACCGGTATAGCCAGAACGGCTTACAAAACACTCTGCGCCAAGCAGATCAATAGAAACGGCATCCATAAACAGCATGTCACTCACAGCTGGATTCAAACGAGCCAGTACCTCTGCTGCTTTCGGTCCTTGCAGGGCAAGCAATGCACGATCGTCGATCAGCTCCATCTCAACGTCTTCAGGTAAGTGTGCTTTGATGTGGGCAATATCTTGGTCTTTACATGCGGCATTCACCACGACAAACAGGTGATCGCCGAAATTAGTCACCATCAGATCGTCTAAAATCCCACCCTGCTCATTGGTAAAGAATGCATAACGTTGCTTGCCTGCTGGCAGGTCAATAATATCGACAGGAACGAGTGCTTCTATGGCTTTCGCTGCATTGGCACCATGAAGGCGAAGCTGACCCATATGTGAAACATCAAACAGACCGGCTGCTTCACGGCAGTGGATATGCTCTTTGCGAACACCTAATGCGTATTGAACAGGCATGTCGTAGCCAGCAAAAG
>Ga0209379_10002479_pt1 | contig 11187 bp, 7 predicted proteins | sample tdDd001_FD_187124 | JGI IMG/M metagenome (GOLD analysis project Ga0209379, IMG submission 187124) | Marine sediment microbial communities from the Atlantic coast under amendment with organic carbon and nitrate - tdDd00.1 (SPAdes)... | ecosystem: Environmental > Aquatic > Marine > Coastal >...
CTTTTTTCTTTTTGCGCTTAATTTTTTTAGTGGTTTTACCATCTTCTGAAACTTCGACTTCTATATCTATGTCTTCATCATGATCAGATGTGCATTCTATCTTGATGATTTTCACATCACCATCTTCGGAGATATCCATATCGATATCCTTTTTAATGATGAAAACCTTTTTATCACCTGAATGTTCCTTATGAATATTTCCATCTTCATCGATGATTTCAATTTTGATGGTCTTGTGTTCGCCATCTCCATCGGAGATTATGATGTTTTCTCCATCTTCAGAAATAACTTTGATATGTTTTCTCATTTTAGAGTGAAGAGATGAATCAGAGCTGTGAAACTCCTTTACAATAACTTTATGCTTCCCATGAGAATCTTTGTCATCCGAAATCCACATGAAATTTTCGCCTTCAAAAACCTCTAATAAAGAATCTGGTAAGTTCTTTGACTTCATTATTTTCATGAGCTCTTTGTGATCTTTAAAATCGTGAAGAGTTGTGTCGAACTTAGTGGTTTTGCCATCTTTGTTTATTAGTATTTTAACCTTTGCTTCTTTCTTTTTCTTGTTTTCCTGAGCTAAGGAACTTTGTGCACAAAAGAAGATTAAGCCAACTATTAAAAGTAAGAGAGATAATCGTTTCATAATTCTAAATATTTAGTTTTGATTAAATAACTACTTTCAAAATTAGGAATAGCCTAATATAAAAGGCGTTAAGCTTTGACTAAAAAGAGTTAAGAAAACCTTAAAATGTTAAGTATTAAAGGCGAAAAGGAATTGTTTCCTCTTTAATACTCCCTTTCGGGTAAGGCTATTACAGAAGGAGACATTATAAATAAAAAAAAGCTGCTCGATTAAATCGAACAGCTTTTCATATTTTTTAAAGTTAGAATTATTCATCATTAATTCATAACTCAATCTATTTAGTCTAGTTTAAGAACCGCTAGGAAGGCCTTTTGTGGAACTTCCACATTACCTACCTGCTTCATCTTTTTCTTTCCTTTCTTCTGCTTTTCAAGTAGCTTACGTTTACGAGTGATATCACCACCATAACATTTTGCTGTTACATCCTTACGAACGGCTTTAACAGTCTCTCGAGAGATGATCTTAGCACCAATAGCACCTTGTATGGCAATATCAAATTGCTGACGTGGTATAAGCTCTTTTAGCTTTTCACACATTCTTCTACCAAATGATTGAGCATTGTCAAAGTGGATTAATGTTGAAAGAGCATCAACACCCTCACCATTAAGAAGAATATCAAGTTTTACCAATTTGGCTGCTTTAAATCCGATCTGGAAATAATCGAATGATGCATAACCTTTTGAGATACTCTTAAGCTTATCGTAGAAATCGAATACAATTTCACCCAATGGCATTTCATAAGTCAATTCTACACGATCACTTGTTAGGTATTGCTGGTTTGTCATCATACCACGCTTAGCCAGACAAAGGTTCATTAAAGAACCAACAAACTCTGATTTTGTAATGATTTGTGCTTTAATATAAGGCTCCTCAATAAAATCAAGGGAGTTTGGATCTGGCATATCCGATGGGTTATGCATTTCGAAAACATCACCTTTTTTAGTGTGAGCAATATAGGAAACGTTAGGTACCGTGGTAATAACGTTCATACCAAATTCACGATCTAAACGCTCTTGAATAATTTCCATATGAAGTAGACCAAGGAAACCACAACGGAAACCGAAACCAAGTGCTAATGAAGACTCTGGCTCAAAAGTAAGTGAGGCATCATTAAGTTTTAGTTTTTCCATTGAAGCACGTAAGTCTTCATAGTCTTCACTATCGATTGGATAAACCCCGGCGAACACCATTGGTTTTACTTCCTCAAAACCATCTATACCTTCTGTACAAGGTTCTTCTTTATGAGTAATTGTATCACCAACTTTTACTTCGGTAGATGTTTTAATACCTGAGATAATATAACCTACATCTCCTGTTTTTAGAACTTTTCTTGATTCACGCTCTAGTCTTAATACACCAATTTCATCAGCGTAATAATCCTTCTCGGTGTTAAGGAACTTAACTAGATCACCTTTTTTAACCTCACCATTCATAATACGAATGTAGGTGATAATACCACGGAAAGAATTGTATTCAGAGTCAAATACCAAAGCTTGAAGTGGTGCTTTAGGATCTCCCTCAGGACATGGAACACGATCTACAATCGCCTCAAGAATATCAGGGACACCTTCACCAGTTTTACCTGATGCTGCAAGAATTTCATCTCTATCGCAACCAATCAAATCTACAATTTGATCTTTAACATCTTCCGGATTCGAGTTAGGAAGATCAATCTTATTTAGAACAGGAATAATCTCCAAATCATTCTCGATAGCTAAATAAAGATTCGAGATGGTTTGAGCTTGAATTCCTTGTGTTGAGTCAACAATTAATAAAGCTCCTTCGCAGGCTGCAATTGAACGAGATACCTCGTAAGAGAAATCGACGTGACCAGGCGTGTCAATTAAGTTGAGAACATATTTTTCATCATCCTTGCCAATATAGTCCATTTGAATGGCGTGACTTTTAATGGTGATACCACGTTCACGTTCCAAATCCATATCGTCAAGTACCTGAGCTTGTCTTTCGCGTTCTCCTACAGTTTCTGTTTCCTGTAGTAAACGATCGGCTAATGTACTCTTACCGTGGTCAATATGTGCTATTATGCAGAAATTACGAATGTTTTTCATCTTCAAAAATCAAATTAGATAATGCTTGTGACTCCTTGTGTCATGCAACCGATTCAACCTTACTTAAGGAGCTTCTTAATCAATCAACAAAGATATTGAATTCCTTGGATTAGACAAGATAGTTAAGTTTCTTAATACTAGCATACTACTTGCTTTGTGGAAAGTGATTTTTTCTTAGGAAGTAAGATTTTTGTTCTTAGGCGTTTATTGGGTCTATATTTTAAACGAGTGCAATGTTAAATTATAGAATAAAATAGGGGAATATTTATAGGATAGGTTTTAAATCATTTGCCGAGACTGAATTATTTCATCAATCCCGGCAAAATTACAACTACTACTTAAAATTCTTAATTGCTTTGATTAGGGCAAAAAAGCAAATGCTTGATCCAACTATTAAGATGGAATACACTAAAACTTGATTGCTTGTAAAAACCTGAACTATTCCGCCAACAGCAATAATACTAAAGCCCCCAATTGAATATACTTGGGCTTTCTTCAATTTTCTTTCCTTCACTTATCCTTCTTTTTTAATCTATATAAACAGTTCCTGTCATCTCTTAATTCTCCTAATGAAGAAAAAGTAACCCAAGAATTTGTTGATTTCCTTAAAAGGATAAAAGCTGTTGATGAAGCTGCTAAAAAACCTGACTATTGTTTTTAAAATTGTTGACACGATTTTTTTTTATACAAAAAAGGAGGGTAGATGAAACTTTATGCGGTACACATATAGAAAGAAGGAATAAATAAGCATTTTTTTAATATTGAGTTTAACCCATAAAAATCTATAGTCATGAAAAAATTATTATTTGTGTTTTTATTAGGAGTTGGTTTTACATTCATGTCATGTGATAAATCGGATGATAATGTGAAACTAATTGACGAGAATGAAATTACTATTAGTGATGTGGCATCAGTTGTTGATACTGAAGTAGCTATTGCGAATGTAATGACGGAAGCTGATTACGAAAGTGATATGTTTTCTTTGGAAGAGAGTTCTACAAAATCGGGAGGTTATGGTTATCGTTTAAGAAACCTGGCAGAACTTTATAAAAGATGGCGTTGCTACCATAATGATATTGGGCCTGAAGTTACTGTTGAAGAAGGAGATGATGATGGATTCCCGAAGACGATTACTATTGATTATGGTGATGGTATCACCTTAAGAAATGGTAGAATAATAAGTGGAATTGTAACCATTGTTGTTTCAGCTCCTCCTCGTACAGATGGCGCTATGCGTGAAATTACCTATCAGGATTTTAAAGTGGATTCGATTGGAATAGCGGGCTACAAAAAGATTGTATTCTCGGGAGAAAGTGGCGTTTCAAGAAAGTTTGAACATGAGTACGATTTGAATTTTACTTTTGTTGATGAAACTGAAGTATCTTGTGTTGGTAATAAAACCAAAGAATGGATAGAAGGATTGGATACAAGCTACGATAGAGCAGATGATAAGATTCATATTACTGGGCAAGACGTATTTGTTGATACAGAGAATAACGAGTATAAAAAAGAGATTGAGGATTACCTTTTAAGATTAGGTACATGCAAATTTATTGTAAGCGGTATTGTCGTTTATTCTCAGAATGGCGAAGAGTTTGCCAGAGTTGACTTTGGAGATGGAACTTGTGATGATAAAGCTGTAAAGACGACAGCTGATGGTGAAGAGGAGATTACCCTTGGAAAACATAGACACGGAAGAAAGAAATAAGTTTGGGGTGAATGGAATAGCGATTGGTTAATTTGCTGATTGCTATTCCAAATATAGATAATGACTAGATTTCAGTTCTTTATCTAAAATTTATTTTATTTTTAAGCTAACCATTTACACACAGTTTTGAATAAGGAACAGTTCAAATATCTCTTCGATACCTACTTCGATGCCATTCGGAATTACTTGTATTTCCGGTCTGGAGATTCAGAGTTGGCAACTGATATTGCTCAGGAGTGTTTTATGAGGCTTTGGGAAAAGCGTGCTAGTTTTAAAGATCCACCAAAGAAAGCTTTACTATACAAAATAGCGAATGATTTGTTTATTTCCAGATATAGGAAAGATGTTGTTGCTCAGAATTATATCGCTAACAAAAAGCAAATCGATTCAATGGAATCTCCAGAAGAAATACTAATGTATAAGGAATTGAATCGTAAATATGAATTGGCTTTATCAAGATTGTCTGAAAAACAAAGATTGGTTTTTCTGATGAGCCGACATGAAGGGTTTAAATATTCTGAAATTGCAGAACGGTTGAATCTTTCGGTAAAAGCGGTTGAAAAACGAATGAAGAATGCTCTTCAATTTTTGAAAGATGCATTAAAAAATGAAACAATTTTAAATTAATCGATAACATTCTCATGAGTCTTGACTTAAAAAATATGGATCAATTTTCAGAGGAGGAGTTCGCAAACTCTTTACCCGAGATTGAATTACCTTATTCAAAATCGAAAGATGAGATTTGGTCTGAGATGTTTTCAGATATTGAAGATGTTCAGGAACCAGTAAGGAAAATCAAAACCCGTTGGTTGATTTATTCGCTTGCTGCAAGTCTGTTACTTGTGATAGCATCTGCTACTTTTATGCGTTATTATACTGAAAGTGTCTATTGTCCTAAGGGAGAGCATTTGTCACTATTGTTGCCAGATAAGAGTCGGGTAGAACTTAATGCAAATTCCAGTTTGTCTTACCATCCTTATTGGTGGCGATTTAATCGTGAAGTGCAATTTGAAGGGGAAGCGTTTTTTAATATCAGTAAGGGGAAACGTTTTGATATCGTTTCTCGGTCTGGTTCCACAAGTATTTTAGGAACAAGTTTTAATATTTATACCCGAAAGAATAATTATAAAGTAACTTGTTTTACCGGAAAAGTCAGGGTGCTTTCGACTTTAACTCAGGATGAAGTTGTGTTGTATCCTAAAGATTTTGCTTCGATTAATAGAAATGGTCAAATTGAGTTGGAAGCGGGAATAAATGTTCAGGAAAAAACCATGTGGCGCGATCATATTTTTTTCTTCACGGCTACACCAATTCAACATGTTATTGAAGAAATTGAATTGCAATATGATATTCGAATTGAAAAGAAAAATTTGTCGAAAATCCCTTATACGGGCAACTTCAAAAAAAGCGATTCTATAGATGAAGTATTGAATTGGGTTTGTCTACCTTTAGGTTTAGAATATTCTAAAGTTTCATCGAAAAAATATATTGTCGTTTCAAAGCAAACTAAGTGAGATTAAAAATTGTTATTCTACTCTGTTTTGTTTTCGCAATAGGACTCAAATCGTATTCTCAAGAAATAAAAGTCAATGCGAAACAACAAAGCTTAAATCAAGTTCTAATTGATTTGAGGGATAGGTATGATGTGCAATTTTCTTTTAATGATGAGCTACTCTCCAAATTTATCATTACAACATCCCGAACTTTTCCAGAAGTGGAAGAAGCGATTAAATTTTTATTGAAAAATACCTCATTGCATTATCAAAATACGGCTGGGGTCTTTCTTATTTATGCTGATAAAAGAAAAAAGAAATTTCATTTAAGAGGAAATCTTTATGATTTTGAAACCAATGAAAGCCTGCCTTTTTCACATTTGGCGATAAATGATATACATCAGGTCAGCGATATGAGTGGTGGCTTCTGTTTTACTTTAGAGGAAGAAGAAAATTTACATCTTAAGGCTTCACATCTGGGCTATTTTATTTTAGATACTGTTTTAAATTCGGGTAATATTCATAAGCTATACCTTAAACCTGCCCAAGCAGACTTACCTGAAATTTTGGTTTCAGACAGAATGGTTCAAAATTTTATTAAAATTGGGAATGAAGCCGGACAAATCAGCTTAAATCATAAAATAGTAAATTTTTTACCAGCTAATGGTGATAATTCTGTGTTTGAGCTATTGAGAATGCAGCCTGGTATTGCGGCCTCAAATGAACAATCTGACCGAGTCATTATTTGGGGATCATACGATGGCGAAACTCAGGTTTTATTTGATAAAATAACACTTTGGGGGCTAAAGAACTCCTATCAGGATATTGGGGATATAAATCCTTTAATGGCAAAACATATTGATGTTGAAAAAGGGGGATACGATGCAAGTTATGATGGTAGAGTCGGCGGATTTGTAAATATTACAGGTAAGAATGGAAATAAAATGAAGCCTGCTTTTAACCTTGTCTTGAGTAATGTAACGGCCAATGCTTCTTTTGAATTACCCTTAAGCAAAAAAACGTCACTAATTGCAGCATACCGGCAGACTTATTACAACTTGTATGAAAATGCGAATGCGACCCCACTTAGTTTAAACTCTCAAAATGATTCACAAGGGGTATCAAATATTGTTCTTGTCCCCAATTATCAATTTAGGGATATGAACCTGAAATATGCCTATACGGGTGATAAGGGAGATGCTTTTAATGTGAGTTTACTTCATGGTACCAATGCGTATGATTACGGTTTTAACGAAGGAAGATACAATCAGATCAGAAAAAGTAAGGATGAAGATACAGAACAGTTTGGGGCGTCTATTTCATATAGTAAGCATTGGAAAAAAAGTGGAAGAAGTGAGCTGTTTGTTACTAGTTCAGGTCTGAATTCGTCCATTACTAATTTAGTGCAAATTTATAGGATTAGAAATCAGGAAACTGAAATTCGGCGAAGAGATGATAGAGAAACAAAAATTATTGAATACAAAGCAGGAGTAAGGCATGATTTTAATCTATCTCAAAAAATACGCGTTGAAACAGGTATGACCTACTTATATAATAAGATTGAGTATTCGGAGGACTCTCTTAATGTAAGTAAAATGAATTACGATTCAGATATGAGTAGGTTCAGTGGATTTTTACAGAATATCGTTTCATTCAATGAGAAACTGAGTGCAAAAGTAGGTGTCAATTTTAGTTATCCAACTTTAATAAATCAATTGTATTTTGATCCACGAATTTCGATAAGCTATAAAATATCTCCATTAATATCATTTAATTCAGCATGGGGTATTTATAGGCAATTCATAAGTCGAAGTATCATTTGGGATGAAGAAGGGAATCGTCGTAATTTCTGGGTGGGAGCAGATGACAAAATCATTCCTGTTCTAAACTCGCAACATCTTGTTTTTGGGGCCTCTTATCATCAGTATGATTTTAGCCTGAGTCTTGAAGCCTATCACAAGTATACCAAAGGACATACACGCTATTTCAGAAATAGAATGTTAGAGGGTATAACGCCTGGTAAAAGTCAGACCTATGGACTGGATATGTATCTGAAAAAAACAATAAACAAACATGCCTTTTGGCTAGCTTACACACTGGGAAGAACTGAGGAGAAATTTGAGTATGGTCGGGTGCAAACTTTCCAAAGAGCTCTTCACGATCAAACTCATGAACTTAAACTGGCCGGTTTGATTAATGTGGGCCGTTTTTATTGTTCTGCTAATTATATTTGGGGATCTGGTTTTCCTTCCTATAATGTACTTCAAAACACAATCGTATCAGAACCCAACTATAGTCGTTTGGATGCTTCGATTATCTATAAGATGAAGCCTGAGAAGATAAAAACTGAGTTTGGATTGATGTTCCTAAATGTTTTTGATAGAGAAAATATTAATTATTTCGAATCGGAACAAGTCAAGGTTGGGCAGGAAACGATATTAAATATTAATGAGAGAACGACACCATTTTCGCTACGATTATTCTTAAAGATGTCGTTTTAGAAAATTTTAATCTCGAAGAATCTAAGTGATCAGATAAGTGTTTTAAGCTTCAGAAATAAACTACTAAATCTAACAGAAGGGGTGATTCACAATTGTATCTATTATGGCCCTACGAAGCATTTTATTCACTATCCTCACGACTTAGTTTTCTTCAGATTTGGTTAATAATTAGACGACTCAAACAGTGGGAAAACTGTTAGGTTGCCCTGCACCACTAAACTAACTTTTTCAATTCCTTATAGCCTTGTATTGTCTTTTAGCTATTATTTTTAAGCAATAAGATTGAAAAGAAGATTTATTGATATTTTAAAAATCGTTATAGTATACTATCAGCAGGAAGCCCTTCAAAGCAAGATTTAAGTGTTTTGAGACGTCTTTTATAATTGACAGATTGATATTCATCTGTTTGTTTGGATAAGAATTTTGAATCTAATTCTGATCTAAAAACATCCATTTCTTCTTTACTGATTAATTGCTCAATCATTGTAAGCCCTTTATGGATATCCTGATTCAGAATTCCAGAAAGTTTATCAAAGACTATTTTATGAAGGCTTTGTTTTTGACTTGTGTTAATTGAATCATATTCAATCTCATTAGTTAAAACAGGTTTGCCGAATTTTATTACATTTGAACGCATATCCTATGTTGCTGACGGTGTTAATTTGAAAAACGACATGAATGTAGCACATAGCTTAGGCTCTGGGAAACCACTTTTGTGGCTTATTTCCGAAGTTCAAAGTTTCGTTTGTGCGATAAATAACTTGTTTATTAGTTAGATACAGAAAAAAAAACTACTATGTCTAAGCATCAAATTGAACCTTTATTTCAGCTTATAAAATCGATGACTAAGTCGGAAAAACGGAATTTTAAACTTTACGCAAATCGAATAGCAAGCGGAAAAGAGAGTAAGTTCATTCAAGTTTTCGACTCGATAGATAAGATGGAATCTTATAAGGAAGAACTCATTATTAAAAAGGCTAAGGATATTAAATTATCTCAACTTCCTAATCTGAAAGCACATCTTTATAAGCAGTTGTTAACAAGTTTGCGGCTCACGCAGGTTAATCATGATATTACGATTAGTATTCGTGAACAGATTGATCATGCAAAGGTGTTATATAATAAAGGCTTGTACCAACAAAGTTTACGAATGTTGGAAAAGAGTAAGGTTTTGGCCGAGAAATATGAACGAAAACTACTTCATCTGGAAATTGTTGAGTTTGAAAAACTCATTGAATCTCAGTATATAACCAAGAGCATGGAGACTAGAGCCGATGAAATTACTCTGGAATCTAAAGGTCTCAATCAAGAGATGGGTGGGACTATCTATTTCTCGAATATGTCTATTCGCCTGTATGCCTTATATCTAAAGGTGGGATATGCCCGAAACGATAAGGACCTTTTGATGGTTAGTGAGTTCTTTAATGCCAATATCCGATCGGTTGATATGACGAAGCTGAGTTTCTACGAAAAGCTGTATCTCTATCAGTCCTATGTTTGGTATTATTTGATTATTCAGGATTTCTTGATGTGTTATAAGTACGCACAAAAGTGGGTCGATTTATTTCATATGAAACCTGATATGATTACGAGTCAGTGTGATTTGTATCTGAAAGCTCTTAATAATATATTGGTCGCCTTATTCTATACGAATCACCTGAGTAAGTTTAAAAAAAATCTCAAGATTCTTAAAGGTCTTGAAGACAAGGCGTATGTGAAAGCAAATTCAAACCTGTCTATTTTGCAGCAACAGTTTTCTCATATGCATCAAATCAATCAATATTTTATGGAGGGCCAATTTAAAGCAGGGACTTCGATTGTCCCTAAAATTGAATCCTTTATTGAAGAGAATAAATTTAGTTTAGACAAGCACAGAAACTTAGTATTCTATTATAAAATAGCCTGTTTGTATTTTGGATGTGGTGAATATAGAGATGCAATAAAATATCTGAATAGGATAATTGACGAGAAGGATACGTCTCTAAGAACCGATATTCATTGTTTTGCGCGTATTCTGAATTTAATCAGCCATTATGAGTTAGAGCATACCGATCATTTGGATTATCAAATTAGATCGACTTATCGTTTTTTAGTGAAGATGGAAGATTTGCAAGAGGTGCAAAAATATATTTTGCGTTTTATCCGAAGATTAAGTGGGATTAGCCCTGATCAATTAAAAGAGGAGTTTATTAAATCGAGGCGAGACTTAATGCAATGGGTCAATGATCCATTTGAAAAGAGAGCTTTCCTTTATTTAGATCTCATTTCCTGGTTGGATTCAAAAATTGAAAAACGCCCAGTACAAGAGGTTATTATAGAAAAAGCAAGAAATAATAAATAAGAAAAAGCTCTCAGAACCGTCACCTGAGAGCTTTTTTTATATCCTTAAAACTTATAGATACAATTTAATTCAAAGCGAAGTTGATTGGGATAGTGTATTGTACATTTACATTTTGACCTCTTTGCTTACCCGGTTTCCACTTTGGCATGTTGCTGATTACTCTTATAGCTTCTGCATCTAGCGAAGGAGAAGCACTTCTGGCTAATTTCACTTGTTTAACATCACCATCTTTGGTCACTACAAAGTCAATATAAACGCGACCTTCAATACCATTTTTTTGAGCAATTTTTGGATATTCTACATTTTTAGAAATCCAAGTCATTAGAGCTTTATCACCCCCAGGGAACTGAGGCATATCTTCAACCATTACAAAAACAATTTCTTCTTCTTCTTTTTCTACGGTTTCAGATTTTGTTAGAGATTGATCTGTAT
>Ga0209379_10002480_pt1 | contig 11181 bp, 12 predicted proteins | sample tdDd001_FD_187124 | JGI IMG/M metagenome (GOLD analysis project Ga0209379, IMG submission 187124) | Marine sediment microbial communities from the Atlantic coast under amendment with organic carbon and nitrate - tdDd00.1 (SPAdes)... | ecosystem: Environmental > Aquatic > Marine > Coastal >...
TTGAAGCCTTCCGAGCTGACGCCAGTTAACACGCTTAAACTTGGGCAACTTCTGCAAGATGTACTGCCTGCGGGGGTTCTGAATGTGATCTCCGGCGGTGGCGATATTGGACGTGCAATGAGTGAACATCAACAGATCAATAAGCTCGTGTTTACTGGCTCGACACCGACAGGACAAAACATTATGCAAGCGGCGGCGACAAACCTAAAACGTTTAACACTTGAATTGGGTGGAAACGATGCAGGGATTGTTCTGCCAAACGTAGAGCTGGATGCCATTACTGAAGGGCTATTTGCAACCGCCTTTATCAATATGGGACAAACTTGCGCGGCATTAAAGCGACTCTACGTACATGAATCTCAACATGATGAGTTGTGTCAGAAACTCGCTGATATTGCGACTAAACAAGTGTTAGGTGATGGTAGCGATGACGGTGTAACCTTTGGTCCGGTGCAAAATAGCGCGCAACTAGAGAAAGTGATTGCGATGGTGGACGAGGCAAAACAGCAGGGTGCTGCAATCTATTCTGGGGGCGCAAGATTAGATAAAGCTGGCTATTTCTACCCGCCAACTATCATAGGTAACGCGCGCAGTGGCATGCGAGTCGTCGAAGAAGAGCAATTTGGCCCAGTATTGCCCGTTATTAAATACAAAAGCATCGATCAGGCCATCGCCGAAGCAAACAGTGTTGAAGTTGGATTGGGTGGTTCTCTCTGGGGAGACGTGGCGCAGGCAAGTGAACTGGCTTCTCAGTTAGAATGTGGCTCTGTATGGATTAATGGCCATGCTGAAGTATTGCCTCACGCCCCGTTTGGTGGCTGTAAGATGTCGGGCTTTGGTGTCGAATTTGGCTTAGAAGGTCTACTTGAAAACAGCCTACTTCAAGTCGTGAATATCAATAAATAGTAGTCTTCCTGCCAATTAAATAGATGCCTTTTAAAGCTTAAGTGAATAAAAGGTGTCTATTTCTCCCAAATATTCCCCAAATAAGGTGAGCAAGTATTGTACTTGGCTCGCTTAAATCTGTTTTTATTTCTGGTCACTTAAATGAGCAAGCCAATGGGCAAAGTGACGTATCTTCGGCATGACGGTTAAGTTGAGCGCAAAAGCGACTGGCCAAGCGATGAAAAATGAATCTCGCCATGAACTCAGCCACTGTAAGTTTAGGCCGACTTTGTTGAGTGTAATCACGCCAGACATCATTATTGCCATGAAAAGCGAGCCTAAAATCGCCTGGAACAGCCTCTCTTTCTTACTCATTATTTTTCCTCGTGTCTGCTGCGAAAAGTGCAAGCGTTTACAACAAGTGTCTATTCATTCCAGAGCCTCTTTTTAGCATTATTATCACAGCTATTAAGTAAACCGATAAATAAAACCATAAGTCAGAACTCAACATAAATAAGGAATTACTATGTCTCTACAACAGGACTTTCGTGACGCTATGTCTAAACTAGCCGCAGCGGTCAATATCGTCACCACTGGTGGTGATGCTGGTACAGTCGGTATTACGGCAACTGCGGTTTGTTCAGTGAGTGATTCACCAGCAACGGTACTAGTGTGTGTGAATCGTAGTAGTGCATCAAATGCGATATTTAAACAAAATGGCAATATGTGTATTAATGTTTGCGCTGCCGAACATCAAGAAATGTCGATGCACTTTGCGGGTATGACAGGCTTAGCAATGGAAGAACGTTTTGTATTAGAAGGCTGGAAAAACAACGCTGATCAGGTGCCTGTTTTGCATGGTGCACTTGCGACCTTAGAGGGCAAAATTGCTTCAAGCCAGGAAGTGGGTACCCATACGGTGTTCTTTGTCGAGCTGCATACCATTACGACCACCAATAAAGATGGCTTGATCTACTTTGATCGTGAGTTCAAAAGTGTAGAGACACGTGAAGTCGTGGCCGCTGTTGCTTAATTCCGCATTGAGGATTCACATCGATAACAACAAACACCCACTTCGATGTGGGCGTTTGTTATTTAGTCTGAATCTCGATCAGCTCATTGAGTAAATCGGATAGCTGCTCATATTTTGCCTCGCCTAACGCCTCCTTAAGCGCTACATATTGTTGTTCAATTTGTGGGCGTAGCTTTTCAACTAAAGCAGTCGCATCATCTGTCATATGAATATAAAATTGACGACCATCGTGTGCCGATTTCTGCTTTGTTACCAGCCCTTGCTTATCTAAGCGATTAATAATCCCGGTCAAACTTGGACCTAGAATACAGGTCTCTTTTGATAGGGTAGAGAAATCTATTGATCCTTTTGTATCTATCACTCTTAATACGCGCCATTGTTGCTCAGTTAAGTCATTCTGAGCCAAAATAGGGCGAAAGAAGTGCATTGCAATATCTCTTGCTTTAAGCAATTGAAGTGGTAGAGAATTTTCGTATTTAGTCACTAAACTAACCTTATTCATCTTATTTGTAGCCAACATTACGGATAATACGACTCATCCCTGTTTGTATGCTATTACAAGATACAACTTTGGTCTAATAGTTAGGGAGTTGTATTCGAGCAATTAGACGAAAAAAAGCTCTTTAACGAGTAAAGAGCTTACTAATATCAATAAAGCATATTTGGCAGATAAAGTGCGATAGCTGGCACCAATACAATCAATGCTAATCGAACCATATCTGCAACCCAAAATGGCAACACGCCTTTAAAAATGGTTGCGGTATTTATATCTTTAATCAACCCGGATAAAACGAAAACATTAAGCCCAACCGGTGGCGTAATTAAACTAATTTCAGTTACAACGACGACAATGATACCGAACCAAATTGGGTCAAAACCGAGTTCGACGATGACGGGGTAGAAGATAGGTACCGTCAGCAACATCATCGACATGCTTTCAAATACGCAACCAAGAATAATGTAGATGAGTAAGATAAGCCCAAGCGCCATCATAGGCGTGATATTGGCAGTTTGGATTATCTCGACCAAGGCGGTAGGTAGGCCAGCACGGTTGACGAAGTTGGAAAGGATCAACGCAGAAATAACGACGGCAAATAGAGACGCAGAGGTTTTTGCCGTGTCGATAAGAATTTCACGTAGTACAGAGTAATTTAGCTTGCCCCGAGCTGCGGCCAAAGCAAAGGCACCACATGCGCCAATTCCCGCGGCTTCGGTTGGGGTAAATGCTCCAACATAGATACCGCCCATGACAACAACAAACAACAATAGCGTTGAGAAGATGCCTTTAAGCGCAATGAGTCTATTTTTCCAATCGACTCGTTCGCCAGGAGGGGCACTTTCCGGTTTACGAGATACAACCCACTGAACCGCGAGTAGATAAAGCGCGATACCGAGCAGTCCCGGGATAAAACCAGCAGCAAACAGCTCTCGAATGCTCGTTTCCGTGAGCAGGCCATATATGACTAACATGACACTTGGTGGTATTAATATGCCCAAGGTTCCACCAGCGGCAATCGATGCTGAGGCAAGCCCATCTGAGTATCCATATTTGCGCATTGGTGGCATTGCGACTTTGGACATGGTCGCAGAAGTTGCAAGACTAGAGCCACAAATGGCCGAAAAGCCTCCGCAGGCAAGAATGGTAGACATCGATAGACCACCACGACGATGACCAACGAAGGCATTGCACGCTTTGTACAACTCATTTGAAATGCCAGCTTTGGTTACAAAATTACCCATCAGAATAAAAAGTGGGATAACGGAAAGCCCGTAGTCTTGACCTGTGTCGATGATACGTCGCGCCGCCATAGACATAGCCGCGTTCCAATTATAATCATTGATATACCAGAAGCCGACAAAGCCAATCACACCCATGGCGAATGCTAATGGTAAGCGTAGTAATATCAGCGCGATAAGTACCGAAAAACCAACTATAGATTCAATCATTTAGGCCTCCTTGCCTTTAATGCTCATGTCTGACTCAGAGGGTTTATTGGAGAACATCTGTTTGGTGTAATAAAAGGCATTGAATAGGGTTAAGAGTCCACCAATGAAGCCGGTAGTAGAAATAAGATATGTAACGTATCCAAGAGGCATCTCAAGGATTTCAGAGACTTCTTCATATTCCAATGAGCGACCTGCAAGCTTCCAGTTGGTTGTCGCGACTAATATTAAAGAGCAGGCACATATCAGATTGATTATGACCTGGCGAACGCTCACCCATTTACTCGGGAAGTAATTATCGAGCAGATCAACGCAGATGTTTTCCTCTTGCCAAGAGACCAAAGGAAACGCCATAAAGACCATAATCGCGAGCAAGATTTCAACCATTTCTGTAGAGCCCATAATTGGGGCATTCAGTAGGTTTCGTGACGCAACATCTACAAAGGTCACGACCATCATTAAGAACAAGCTCAAAGCAGCGAGGGAACCAAGCCCTCGCTCAATGGCTTTAGAAAACCTAAAACCAGACATTGAATTACATTCCTTTCGCTAACTGTTGGTTAAAGAACTGATGTGCTTCAGGGCCATTAACTTTTCGTTTTTCAGCGACCTTATACCAATCTTCGACTAAAGGTTCACTGGCTTGTTTTAGCTTCGCAATCATCTCTGTAGAAGCGGGGGTAAATGTATGACCACCTTTAAGAGCAGCTTGGTAAGCAGTTTGGTCGGCGTTATCCCACATTTGGCCAAATAAGCGAGAAAGCTTTTCACCGGAGACGGCTCGGATTGCCGCTTGATCTTGCTTAGAGAGATCGGCAAATGTATCTCGATTCATGATGATGGCGAAACTACCTCGGTATAAACCGCCAGGGACAACCAGCGTATTGTCAGCAACTTCTGCCAATCGAAATGAGCTGAGTGCTTCAAAAGGTAGGTACGCACCTTCGACAACTCCTTGTGAAAGTGATTCGTAGACCTTATTAGTAGGGATGAATACGGGTGAAACTTTCATATCTTTAGCCATGGTTGACATAACGCCACCACCAACTCGGATTTTCTTACCTTCAATGTCACTAAGAGATTGCACAGGATCCTTCGTGATAAGTTGGCCCGGCCCATGAACACTCAGCCCCATCACTTCTACGCCACGGTGCTCACGACCTTGTTTTAGATACTTATCAAAGGTGCGCCAATACGCCATCGACATTAGCTCAGAGCTGCTTCCTTCAGAAAAGCTTGGAATTTCTGGCAATTGAGTCAGTTTAAAACGACCGGCCTTGTGACCATGAAAAATCCAAGTGACATCTCCTATGCCATCGGTTACCACATCAATTTGTGTGTGGGGAGGGGCAAGATCATACTCCACTTTTAGGATCACACGCCCCTCGGTGGCTTCTTCAATCCATTGGCCCCATGTAGGCCACACGACTTTATTGATGCCGTGATTTGGCGACCCCCAAGTACTGACTTTGATTACTTTCTCTGGTTGTGCATGTGCCGACATAGAGCTCATTAGCAAAAGTGCTGATGTCGCTATAGAAGCGATTTTATTTACTCGCATGACGCTAGTCCTTTTTCGTTCACGTTAGGTGGGTTTGCTCACTGAGTGAGTCGTATTGAATATTAATTAATATATTAACTAAAAGGAGACAAAGACAAACCGTAATGTTAATTCTGTGTTGAAAATATAGTTAATATGTTAATTAGATCAATTTCTGAGAATTAATTTGGCTGCATTGGGTGATTTCAGCAGCCAACGCCTATTTGAATGGTCGACTTAGGGGTATTTTTGGGGAACTACGTCACAAATGTCATGTAACGAGAATTTGTAAAATTTGCACAGTTTAATTTTTGTCAATATAACCAATTGAATTAGAAGTATTTATTGTGATTTTTGGCTTGATCTGGACATTAGTTAATATATTAAATAAAGTAATTAATATGTTAAATATATTTATCATCTAGTCGTACTGTTGGTTGGAAAAACAGTAGCTCTGAACTAGTGAATGAATGTCAGTCGATAGAAAAAGGAAAACGAAATGTTAACAAGTGAGCAGTTGCAAGATGCGGCTGAACGACTGTACCACGCAGAGAAACAGCGTGAACAAATCTCCGCGCTAACTTTGGAATACCCAGAAATGACAATGGATGATGCTTATCAAATTCAGAGTGAATGGGTAGGGCGCAAAGTAAGCGAAGGTGCTCAAATTAAGGGATATAAAATCGGTCTAACTTCGCGCGCTATGCAGATGGCTGTCAACATTGATCAGCCAGATTATGGCGTATTGCTTGATGATATGTTTTTTTCTGATGGTGCGCAGATCAAAGCTGCGGACTTTCTTGATCCGCGTATCGAAGTCGAATTGGCGTTTGTTCTTAAGGATAAGCTTGAAGGTGACAATGTCACAATCTTTGATGTGCTCAATGCGACCGATTATGTAGTGCCGGCTTTAGAGCTGATTGCGGCTCGTTGCCATCGAACCGACCCAAATACAGGCTACACGCGTAAGGTCTATGACACCATTGCAGATAACGCTGCCAACGGTGGCATCATTTTAGGTGGGCGACCGATAAAGCCGACCGAGTTTGATTTACGTTGGGCTGGGGCAATGCTTTATCTGAATGGCCAAATTGAAGAAACAGGTCTTGCAGCCGGCGTTCTTGGTCATCCTGCGAATGGTATTTGCTGGGTATGTAAACGTTTTGCTCCTCACGGTGTGTCACTCGAACCTGGACAAGTCATTCTTGCAGGTTCATTTACTCGACCTGTAGCCGTAAAAGCAGGCGACACGATCCACGCTGATTTTGGTCCACTGGGTGGTATCTCAGTGAACTTTGTTTAGGGGTGGGTATGTTACCAATTAATCAATTTAAGCAGGGACTGACTCAACCAAATCCTCTTTGGGGTTTGTGGCTTGGGCTGCCTGATACTAGCTGTGCAGAAATATGTGGAAGCGCTGGTTTTGATTGGGTCTTGATTGATGGCGAGCATGCTTCGTTTGACTTAACCAGTATCAAATTACATTTGCAGGCGCTTGCTCCGCACTCAGCATCACCGATTGTGCGTGCAGAAGAAGCCAATCCAATTTTGATTAAACGTCTATTGGATATAGGTGCACAGACACTTTTACTACCGATGATTAATACCAAGCAGCAAGCTGAGCAGGCGGTACGCGCGGCTTACTACCCACCACTTGGTGAGCGTGGAATAGGAGCCGCATTGGCACGTGCTTCGCAATGGAATCGAATTCCAAATTACTTACATCAAGCCAACGAGCAAATCAGTGTTTTGTTGCAAGTGGAAACTAAGCAAGCGATAGAAAACATTGAGCAGATTGCAGCGGTTGAAGGGGTTGATGGCATCTTCATTGGCCCATCTGATTTATCCGGATCGATGGGACATATAGGTAATCCTTCTCATCCTGAAGTGGTTGCAGCGATCGATCATGCAATTAATGTGATTCAAGCAAGCGGTAAAGCGGTAGGCATATTGAGCTTAGATCCTATTCAGGCGCAGCAATACGCCAAACGGGGTGTGAAATTCATAGGTGCTGGTGTTGATACGTTGTTGCTTCGAACCAGTGCGGAATCCCTAGCAGAGTCACTGAAACAGTCGTCAGTTAAATCAAGTAAGTTCATCGATAATGTCTACTGATCATCATAGTTAGAAACTAGAGAATAGAAATGAATACACAACTACAAGGAAAAGTGGTGTGCGTGGCCTTGAATGATGCCGAGCAACTGCAATCAATGCGCGCTACCTTTGAACAAGCGCCATATAAAGCGTTACCGACTCAACCGGTACTCTATTTTAAACCACATAATACTTGGAATCATGATCACCTGCCGATCGACATTCCTAATAATGAGCAGTTGGTCGTTGGAGCGAGTGTTGCTTTGATCATTGGCGCTCCTTGCTGCCGTGTGAAAGCAGACTCCGCCTTAGACTATGTCGGGAGTGTGGCGCTGTGTCATGATTTTTCGCTACCTGAAACCAGTTATTACCGCCCCGACATCAAAGGTAAGTGTCTTGATAACTCCGCGACAATTAGCCAAGCCGTCATGCTGTCTGATATAGGCGATTTATCTCAGAAAGCGGTTACTACCTATGTGAATGGTGAACAAGTACAGCATTTTCCTCTTACACGCCTTGAGCGCTCTGCTGAACAGTTAATTGAACTCATTTCGCACATTATGACATTGGATAAAGGCGACGTTATTGCGATTGGATTTGCTGGAGAGCGAAGCCACCTTGTAGCAGGTGATGTTGTGCACTCTAAATTAGGTGAAGCGGTTGAGTTGGAGAATCAGGTAAAAGGAGAGGCAGTATGAAGCACGCGCGTATCGAATATTTAGGAGAAGTGCTGTCCGTTACTATTGATGATGATAGCAATGCGACAACCTCAGATGGTCGCATAATTCCTGCCGGCCAATTCAACTGGTTATCACCGATAGAGAATCCAGGCACCATTTTTGCGCTTGGTCTGAATTACGCCGACCACGCGTCTGAATTGGCGTTTGAACCACCAAAAGAGCCGTTAGTATTTCTTAAAGGCGGCAATACGCTTACTGCGAATCAACAGCCTTCATACCGCCCGAATGACATTGAGTTTATGCACTACGAATGTGAGTTGGTTGCCGTTATTGGCAAGGAAGCACGTAACGTTAAACGTGAGCAGGCGATGGAGTATGTCCAAGGGCTGACAATCTGTAATGACTATGCAATTCGGGACTACCTAGAAAACTATTACCGTCCAAACCTGAGAGTTAAAAGCCGAGATTCATTGTGCCCTATAGGACCATGGATTGTTGATTGTGATGACATTGAAGATATCAATAACCTTGCTTTGACCACACATGTAAATGGTGAGCTTACTCAGCAGGGTAATACCTCAGACATGATCTTCGACATACCGTTTCTGATTGAATACCTGAGCAGTTTCATGACGTTAAAACCAGGGGATTTAATTGCAACTGGCACTCCGAAAGGCCTTAAAGACATTGTGCCAGGCGATGTGGTTTGTTGCTCGATTGAAGGCATTGGCAAGCTTGAAAACCCAGTATTGTCGGAAGACGAATTTTATGCGCGCCGCACTATAAAACAGTAAGGAAGTAACATGACTCAACAGTTTGAACAAAACCTAGCGACAGCACAAAAATATCTTGCGCGCTTTCGTGACAACACAACCGGTCACTTCATAAACGGAGAGTGGACGTTGGGTTCAAAGGGGGAGACTTTTGACAACTTAACACCAACCGACAACACCTCGTTGGGTCAAGTCGTGAAGGGAACGGCTGAAGACGTGGACGCGGCTTGCCAATCTGCGCAGCAAGCATTTCCTGCGTGGGCGGACATGTCGGGATCTGAACGTAAGAAAATTTTGCATAAGTTGGCTGACAAAATAGAAGAGCGCGCAGAAGAGATCGCACTGGTTGAATCTATGGATTGTGGTCAGCCACTGCGATTTATGCGTCAAGCTGCGGTTCGTGGCGCAGCTAATTTTCGCTTCTTTGCTGATAAGTCACCGGAGGCCAAAAATGGCTTATCGTTGCACCAAGACGCGCACACCAATTACACCATTCGAACGCCTATAGGGCCGGTTGGTGTAATCACACCATGGAATACACCTTTCATGCTTTCAACATGGAAGATTGCGCCTGCACTCGCAGCTGGTTGTACCGTGGTGCATAAGCCAGCTGAATTTAGCCCGCTCTCCGCTGCGATATTGGCAGAGTGCGCGAAAGAAGCAGGGCTACCTGATGGTGTATGGAACATGGTCAATGGTTTTGGCGAAGTCGCAGGTAAAACGCTAACAGAGCATAAAGCAATAAAAGCGGTCGCTTTTGTTGGTGAAACGGTGACAGGTTCAATGATTCAAGCTCAAGGAGCCCCAACATTGAAGCGCGTGCACTTTGAACTCGGTGGCAAAAACCCAGTGATCGTATTTGATGATGCGGATTTTGAACGCGCGCTCGATGCGGTGGTGTTTATGATTTACAGCTTAAATGGTCAACGCTGCACCAGTTCAAGCCGACTGCTTATCCAAAACGGTATTAAGACTAAGTTCATCGAAGCACTTAAACAACGTGTTGAAGCACTGAGAGTTGGACATCCATTAGATCCAGAAACAGAAGTGGGGCCACTGGTGCATCAATCTCACTATAACAAGGTTTTGAGTTATATGACTGCGGCGGAGGAAGACGGCGCAACTATCGCGGTTGGTGGTCGTAAGCTTCCCGAAAAAGGCGCTGGGAATTACTTGACTCCAACGCTGTTTACCGAGGCGAACAATACGATGCGTATCGCGCGTGAGGAAATCTTTGGCCCGGTGTTAACTTGTATCGGCTTTGATAGTGAAGAAGATGCGCTAGAGATCGCGAATGATACTGACTATGGATTGTCAGGTTATATCTGGACATCTAACACTGGCCGAGCGATGCGCATGGCGAGCAAAGTAGAAGCAGGCATGATCTGGGTGAATTCTGAAAATAATCGCAATCTACCTTCGCCATTTGGAGGCGTGAAGATGTCAGGCATCGGCCGTGATGGAGGCGATTGGAGTTTTGACTTCTATATGGAAACGAAGAACGTTTGTATTGCACATGACCTTCATAAAGTCCCTGTACTGGGTAGATAGCCATTAAACAAAATTGAAAGCCGGGCTCTATATTAGAGCCCGAAAGGAGTGAAAATTGCCGCACTTTATCATGGAATATTCGCCGAACGTTGAATCTGATATCGATATCCCAGCCTTGATGCAGGCCATTCATCGTGAAGCGATTGATACCGGAGTCTTTCCGAAAGGAGGAATTCGCACACGAGCAGTTAAATGTGATTACTACTTGATTGCTGATGAAGATCCTGAAAATCGTTTCATTCATCTTACCGCAAAGGTGGGAGTCGGGCGTGACATCAAAACCTTACGGCAAGCAGCGCAGCGAGTGTTTGATGTTTATTGTCAGTTTTTAGCACCGGCTTTCGAGAAACATTATCTCAGCATCGGTTTTGAGATGGTTGAGCTTCACCCACAACTGAACTTTAAGAAGAACAATATTCACCAAAAGCTGGCTCAGCAGGCATCGAAGTCGTGAATTAGGTAATCGTTGATGGAACAGCTTAGCTACGTAGTGATGACGATACTGCCAGTGTTTGTCGTCATCGGTGTTGGTTATATTGCGTTTAAACGTGAAATCATCCCGCGCAATGGTCATAAAAGTCTCGCGGCATTTGTGTTTAATTTTGGTTTGCCAGCAGCAATTTTTAGTGCGCTGAGCAGTAAATCACTGGACCAGATTTGGCACACAGATTATGTCATTGC
>Ga0209379_10002482_pt1 | contig 11177 bp, 8 predicted proteins | sample tdDd001_FD_187124 | JGI IMG/M metagenome (GOLD analysis project Ga0209379, IMG submission 187124) | Marine sediment microbial communities from the Atlantic coast under amendment with organic carbon and nitrate - tdDd00.1 (SPAdes)... | ecosystem: Environmental > Aquatic > Marine > Coastal >...
ATGCAAAAATTATCGACGCACGACGAGATCCAATGGATTGCTGCTTTAGTAACTTCAAGCAATTGTTTGGTGAAGGACAAGAGTTTTCTTATTCCCTTGATGACGTTGCCCGTTACTATCAGGCTTATTTATCACTCATGGATCACTGGCATCAGTGTTATCCTGGCGACATCCTTACTGTACATCACGAGGACGTGCTGGATGATCTGCCCGGTCAGGTCGCCCGGATTCTGGACTATATTGGGGTGCCATTTGAAGAGGCTTGTGTGGCGTTTCACCAAACCCAGCGGTTAATTAAAACGCCCAGCGCTGAACAGGTCAGACAGCCTATCAATCGCTCAGGACAGGGAAGGTGGAAGCCTTACGCTTCTCACCTGGATGCACTCACCAAGCGCTTTCAGTAGCGCCGAATATTCAGTACTTCCTACGCTGTAAGCCAGTTTCTGCAAGAATTTTGGCTGAGATTTCTTCAATAGAGTATTTGGTACTGTTCAGGAAAGGAATTTTTTCTTTGCGATAGAGGTTTTCAACTTCCCGCAATTCCATTCTGCATTGTTGCAATGACGCATACCGGCTGTTTGCGCGGCGCTCAGAGCGGATCTGGTGGAGACGGGCAGGCTCGATGGTCAGCCCGAATAATTTTTGTTTAAAGCGTCGCAGTACGGTTGGCAACTTCAGCATGTCTCCCATATCGTCTTCTGTAAACGGATAGTTAGCAGCTTTGATGCCGTATTGCAATGCCAAATAGAGGCTCGTTGGGGTTTTACCCGACCGGGAAACGCCGACCAAAATGATATCCGCTTCGTGGTAATCCTTCAGATTTGATCCATCGTCATTTGCTAATGCGTAGTTAACCGCTTCTATGCGAATGTCATAGGTTTTTTCGTGAATACTGTGGGTGCGATGTTTCTCTGGTTTTGAAGGCACGCCAATGACTTTTTCCAGCGGCGCCACAAATTGGTCGAGGAAATTGTAGTTAATACCGACCGAACGGGATATTATTCGACGAATATCAGTATTTACTACTGTATAAAAAACGAGCGGCCTTTCACCGCTATCTTGAAAACTTTCAGAAATTTTTTCAATTACGCCGTAAGCCTGTTCTTCAGTTTCAACAAAAGGAATTGTCTTATGATTGAATTCTGTCGGGAAAAGTGACAGTAAAGCGTGGCCAAACACCTCTGCAGTGATGGCTGTGCCGTCTGAGATATAAAATGCGGTGCGCACAACAACTCCTTAACTTTGTCGTAAATTTATTACGAAATGAAATAAAATTTTACTTTCTTATAACTGGCATTTTAGAATTTCCGTAAGGAAAATCTAGTCTGCACACCACATCAGGCCTGTTTTCCCTCTACCCTACAAGCGCATTTTAAAACCGCGCGTACAGAAATAGTTACAAGCTGGAGGCTGTAAAAGTGCAAGAATACGTACTTTGGTATCAAGAGTTAGGCATGCACGATGTTAATCGTGTTGGCGGTAAAAATGCTTCGCTCGGTGAGATGATTTCAAACCTGGCCAACGCAGGCGTACAAGTGCCTGGTGGATTTGCAACAACAGCCTATGCATTTAATGAATTTCTAGAGCAAAGTGGTCTGGAAGCGAAAATTCATGAAGTGTTAGATGCGTTGGACGTCGATGACGTAACCGCGTTGGCTGAAGCGGGTAAAAATATCCGCCAGTGGATCATCGACACACCTTTCCAGCCTGCGCTGGAGGATGCAATTAAAACCGCGTTTGCTGAGCTTCAGGGCGATGCAGGTGACGAAGCATCATTTGCGGTACGTTCTTCTGCGACTGCTGAAGACATGCCTGATGCATCGTTCGCAGGGCAGCAGGAAACGTTCCTTAACGTGAAAGGCTACGACGCCGTTATCGTTGCAGTGAAGCACGTGTTTGCGTCGCTGTTTAACGACCGGGCTATTTCTTATCGTGTTCACCAGGGTTACGACCACAAGGGCGTGGCATTGTCGGCTGGTGTTCAACGTATGGTGCGTAGTGACATCGCTTCTTCAGGCGTTATGTTCACAATCGACACCGAATCAGGCTTCGAAGATGTGGTGTTTATTACCAGTTCTTACGGATTGGGTGAAATGGTTGTACAAGGGGCAGTTAACCCTGACGAGTTCTATGTGCACAAACCTACTCTGGACAATGGCAAGCCAGCCATTGTGCGCCGTAACCTGGGCAGCAAACTGACCAAAATGATTTACTCTGAGGATCAGGACCACGGTAAGCAAGTGACTATCGTGGATATTGAGCCCGCACAGAGCAAGACCTTCTCGTTGAGTGACGACGAAGTGATGGCACTGGCGAAGCAGGCGCAAATAATCGAAAAACACTACAAGCGTCCAATGGACATTGAGTGGGCTAAAGATGGCGTAGATGGCCAGCTTTACATCGTACAGGCGCGTCCTGAAACGGTACGCAGCCGAGAAGACGCGCAAACCATTGAGCGTTTCCAATTGAAAGGCAGTGCAGGCATCGTCTGTGAAGGCCGCGCGATTGGTCACAAGATTGGTGCTGGTGAGGCCAAAGTGCTTGGTTCCATTGAAGAGATGGACAAAATTATGCCCGGCGATGTGCTGGTAACCGACATGACCGACCCGGACTGGGAGCCGATCATGAAGAAGGCGTCTGCCATTGTTACTAACCGAGGCGGCCGTACTTGTCACGCGGCAATCATTGCACGTGAGCTAGGCATCCCTGCGGTGGTTGGCTGTGGAAATGCAACCGACTCTATCGAGACTGGTGACAAGATCACTGTGTCGTGTGCAGAAGGTGACACAGGTTATATCTACAATCAGGAACTGGAATTCGACGTTACGACCTCACGCATCGATGCTATGCCTGATTTGGCACTGAAAGTCATGATGAACGTGGGTAACCCTGATCGCGCATTCGATTTCGCGCGTCTGCCTCACAAAGGCGTGGGTCTTGCGCGTTTGGAATTCATTATAAACCGTATGATTGGCGTGCATCCGAAGGCATTGCTGAACTTCGACTCGCAGCCGGAAGAACTGAAAGAAGAAATCAGCGACATGATCGCTGGATACGAGTCACCGAAAGAGTATTACATCACCAAGCTGGTTGAAGGCATCTCTACTATCGGTGCGGCCTTCTCGCCAGAGAAAGTGATAGTGCGTATGTCAGACTTTAAGTCTAACGAGTACTTCAACCTGGTTGGTGGCTATCAGTACGAGCCAGACGAAGAAAACCCAATGCTGGGCTTCCGAGGTGCAAGTCGCTACATTTCTGAGGACTTCCGTGATTGTTTCGCCCTTGAGTGTGAGGCTATCAAGCGGGTACGTAACGAAATGGGCCTGACTAACGTGGAAATTATGATCCCATTTGTACGTACACTGGAAGAAGGTCAGCAGGTTATCGAACTGCTTGCAGAGCAAGGCTTGGTGAAAGGTGAAAACGGCCTGCGCATCATTATGATGTGTGAGTTACCGTCTAACGCACTGCTTGCTGACAAGTTCCTCGACATCTTCGACGGCTTCTCAATTGGCTCTAACGACCTGACACAGTTAACTCTGGGTCTGGACCGTGATTCTGGCTTAATCGCTCACTTGTTCGACGAGCGTAACGAAGCGGTAAAAGCGCTGTTGTCGATGGCTATCCAAGCTGCCAAGAAACGCGGTAAGTACGTAGGTATCTGTGGTCAGGGACCTTCAGACCACGAAGACTTCGCTGCCTGGTTAGTAGAAGAGGGCATCGATTCAGTATCACTTAACCCGGATACGGTGGTTGAAACCTGGTTGTACCTTGCTGAACAACACGGTGACAAGGCGTAAGTCTCAATCCACAGAGCAACACGCAAAGTAATCGCTCAAGCGGTTACCCAATCACAAAAGCCCATTCGGTAAACGCATGGGCTTTTTTATTACTGCATAGACGGGTTAGCTGTACTTGCCGCTAATTAAAACCAATCGCAAAAAGTAAAACCAGACCACGTTGCAGCGTGCCAGTCTTGATGTGGTGTTTATTCGTTTGAGTGGATAGACGAAATGAACAGGGGCATTGCGCCTGCTGTCCACACGAAGACAACAGGCACTCAGAATAGGGGGTAACTTAACAGTCGCTGTCTAACACCGTTATAGTCGGACTCGAACCGGCTGACTGGGCTTCAGTATAGATAACCTTGCAGTTTTCTGTTGAGCCGACACCACTTGGCAGAATAGCAAACTGATCAGTTTGCGTTACGGCCTGTGGTGCTGAATCGGTGGAAACCGCAATTCGAAAATCGGTGCCATTTCCGCTGCCACTGCCGTCAATGTCAGCCCATGCACTCAGATTGGTTACCACATCACGAATGGCAGGGTAGCCGTACACAGTGTAAATAGTACTGCCGTTAATAACCAGATTTTCACTGGCTGAGCGCTGCTCTCCTGCGACTGCTGACTTAGCAAAAATAAGACGGGCGCCGCCATCCAGCGCCGCTTTTACGCCTTGCAGTGTCGCCTTACGGGCATCACCCTGAAAATCGATAAAGCGCGGGGCTGCAGTTACTGAAAGAATACCGAGAATGACAATGACAATGATCAGCTCAATGAGCGTAAAGCCTTGTTGTTTCATGTTTAACCTCTAAAACAATGAGTACGTCTAAACGAAAACCCCATTTAATAGTAACAGCAAAATAATTGCTACCAGTCAGCTATTATCCTTTGGGCTAGTTTTAGTCGTGCCAACGCATACCTTAAGTAATTAATTTTACTAAAGTATTAGAATTAGCGTTATCGGTAGCGGTAGCGCCGTAACTGAGTGCTGCTAAGTTATATTGGGTAACGGAAGACGTAAATCTCGAATTAACTTCTGTTACGGGCTTTGCGAAGACGACGACCTAACAAAAACTTGTCCAGGCGTCTGGCTGATGTGCTCATTTGATTCTGAAAAAAACGGAGCCAGCTTCTGGCACGAGGCCAATCGTAGCTCAACAAAATAAGCCCACCGATGACGAGCAGTATAGAACCGGGTAATAAGGTTAATACAATACCACCCAGGAACAACAATGCTCCCACGCTTAATCGAATCACTTTAACCATACATTACTCCTCTTTTTACACCTGCTAGTTTAACTTAATTGCCGAATAATCCTATTTTTTATATGTAAAAAAATGTAATGGCACGACACAGGGCAAGGTGCAGAGCAAATAAAATCGTCTCAGGCATTAACGGCAGACGGGGGAACGAGACCTTCTGCATTTGGATAGAGTGTTTTCCCGGCTAGGATATGTTGTTTGATTTTTTCTTCAGGTAAGGGTTTGGCAAATAAATAACCCTGGGCTATGACACAGCCCATTTCATGGAGCAATCTGGCTTGAGACAGGGTTTCCACACCCTCCGCTACCATTTTACAGCCAAATGATTGGGATAGTGTAATGGCCGACGCGACAATGGCTTTGTGGCCTGTATTGGTTTCAATATCCATCACGAAAGCCCGGTCGATTTTCAGTACATCAACGTTCAGGTGGGCCAGGTAAGACAGCGAACTCATGCCAGTACCAAAATCGTCAATGGCTAACACAATTCCGAGTGCTTTAATGTTTTCCAACGCAGCTTTAATGTACTTAATATTCAGACAGGTTTCATTTTCTGTCAGCTCAATTTCGATTAAATGGGGTGATACCTGATTTTCATTTAATTTATTCTGAATATAGGTGATCAGCCCCGGATCAAGCAGATTGTAGGGCGACAGGTTGACGGCTATAGGGACTTCAATGCCTTGCTGCTGCCAACTCGCCGCTTGCGTAATGGCCTCGGCAAGAATGTAGCGTCCGAATTCCTGTACTTTTCCGCTGTCTTCAATCAGATCAATAAATTGCCCGGGCATCAGTAATCCCAAACGAGGGTGTTCCCAACGACATAATCCCTCTACACCGATGATGTTGCCGGATGCAAGATCAACTTTTGCCTGATAATGCATGATGATTTGCCTTTCTTGCATGGCATCACTGAGCTCTGCTCGCAGCTGTAAATTGTGTTTGTAGTCAGCAATTTTCCTGTCATCGTATACCTGCCAGCCATTGCGTTGTTCTTTAGCTTTGTACATCGCAGTATCTGCACAAACGATGAGTGCTTCGGGCTCCTGGGCATGCGTGGGGTAGTGAGCAATACCTATACTGGCACCGGTATTCACAGCTAAACCATTGATCATTATTGGCGTGTCACATGCGTTGACCATGTCCTGGGCTAAGTCTTCAGCACCGTCGATACTGATATCAGGTGCCCAGATAATAAACTCGTCACCGCCTATGCGAATTAGCTCCGCTGGTGAAACCACCACCTTTAATAATCTGGCTGCGACTTCTTTAAGAAGCGTGTCGCCAGCAGAATGGCCAAATGAATCGTTTACCTCTTTGAATTTATCCAGATCAATGACAAACAAACAGCCTTGCGCCACTGCTTTTGCCGAGTCGGTATTCGGCAGGGCAGCGCTCAACGTATCCATTAAATACAGGCGGTTGGGTAAGCCGGTGAGCGCATCATGGGTGGCGATGGTTGCTAGCGCATCATTGATTTCCTGAGCGCGTTTGGCAATAAGGGAAGATAGCGTAAGTGCAAGCCAAACCGCTATCCAGAACACTAATACAGACGTGATCAGCAGCCTTTTAGCAACAAATGACAGCGTCAGGTCAAGTGCGGTGGTTTCCTGAGCGAAGGTTACAGTGTGCTGCTCTCCGACATGTTGCTGCCATAAAAAGTTGCGATTATTCACTGTCACTAAGTGCGAGTCGTCTATTGGGCGACTGATGGCGGTGAGTAATTGTTTTTGTTCGGTTTTCGAAAGACGATGGCCTCGTTGCCAGGCTTCCGTCTCGCGGGTTATGTGGAATAACCTGGGCGTATCATCGTTGGGATCAGACAACAGGTTTATCAGTGAGCCAGCCTGGTCAGCGATTTTTCCTTCATGCATATCCAGCTCACTGCTTAGCAGGCGAGCCAGTTTTTGCATGGCGGTTAGTTCGGTCTGTAAACTGACGTCAGCGGTGAGCCGGTAAGAAACCGTAACGTAAATCGCAGAAATCAGTACCGATACGGCCAGGCAGGCAACGATTAACCGTGGCCTGACAGAGGTATCGCGTTTGATATGCGTTATCGGTTGTGCTGGCAAGAAAAGTACCTGCTAGGGGTTATTGTTTGCGCGTGCTAATCCCAGCAATGTGATAAACCGGACACCATCCTGATGCCAGTGAAATTAGGTTCAGAATACCGAAAATACCAAGCAGTATCTCTATGAATACATCATCGATGATGTCGCCATTGAATAGGGCAAAAGCTGTGACGCCAATACCAATCAGACCGCGTAAGGAACGATCTAAAATGTTGAGGTTAGACTCAATCGCCATATCTTATCTCACTATCGTTATTATTATCTTGTATGAAAATAGCGTTGAAACTGGAATTTTGCAAGAGATAGTGCTTTTCTCTGAATTTGCTTTGAATTTTAAAATCAATGATTTATGAAAATAAGCTGTGTTTGTCGATAAGCAGTTTCTATAGATTTTTCTCGGTTTATCAATCTATTCAACTTCCGTAGAAAATACCTGTGTTAACGGTGGAGCCAGACCGACAGGCTAGGTATACTTAGCGACCAAACTATTGACGAGAGCGTTGCCTTGAACTTACCTGTTGTACCCATCGAGTCTTCTGTTTCCGATGTTTATCGGCGTTATCTTCTAAGTCTGGAAAAATCGGCATTCGCTGGTGATATTGAATACAGCTACGGCAGCCGTTTGGCGGTTGCTACTGACAATTCTGTATATCAAAAACTACCCCAGGCCGTGGTGTTACCAAAAGGCATTAATGATCTACAGATCATCGGTGAATTAGCTAATCAGCACCCAGAGGTAAAATTCAGTGCGCGTGGAGGCGGTACCGGTACCAACGGTCAGAGCCTGACAGACGGCATTGTGGTTGATATGTCGCGCCACATGAACAAAATCCTAGAAATCAATCCTCAGGAAGGCTGGGTCCGGGTACAGTCTGGCGTTGTTAAAGATGCACTTAACGATGCGCTTCGACCTTATGGTTATTTTTTCTCTCCGGATTTATCTACCAGTAACCGTGCCACCATGGGCGGTATGATCAGCACCGACGCATCGGGTCAGGGCTCACTGGTGTATGGTAAAACCAGTGATCACGTATTGGGCCTGACCAGCGTGCTGGCTAATGGCGAAATCCTGCAAACATCACCAGTGAGTGTTGAAGACGCTGAGAAAATGGCGACGCGCAGCGACACCTACGGTCGCATTTTGCGACAAGTGTTAAGTACCTGCCGCGGTAAGCGCAATGAGATCCTCGAGAAATTCCCTCGGATGAATCGTTTCTTAACTGGCTACGATCTTGAACACGCCTATGATGAAGAGCAGTCACTGATTGATGTAAGCCGCCTCATTACCGGATCTGAGGGGTCGCTGGTGTTTGTGGCAGAAGCGAAACTGTCGTTGACGCCAATTTCCAAACACACCGCCCTTGTCAATATTAAGTACGACAGCTTTGAATCGGCGTTACGTCATGCGCCGCGAATGATTGCTGCTCAGGCAACATCAGTAGAGACCGTTGACAGCAAAGTGCTAAACCTGGCGCGCACAGATATTATCTGGCATTCCATTTCTGACTTGATTCAGGATGTACCGGGTAAGGATATGCAAGGCCTGAACATGGTCGAATATAACAGTAACGATCTGGATGAAATTAAAGCCCGGATTGCTCGCCTTGAAGAAGAACTGTCGGCCGCTGCGGCTACTGGCGAGTATGGCGTTATCGGTTATCAGCTGACCTACGACCGTGCTGATATTAATAAAATCTACGCCATGCGGAAAAAATCGGTGGGCCTGTTGGGCAACACCAAAGGCAGCCAAAAACCCATCGCTTTTGCCGAAGATACCGGCGTTCCGCCGGAAAACCTGGCTGACTTCATTATGGAGTTCCGCGCGTTGTTGGACAGCCATGGCTTGCAGTATGGCATGTTTGGTCACGTTGATGCCGGTGTATTGCACGTTAGACCCGCGTTAGACTTGTGTGATCCGGAACAAGAAAAACTGATGCATCAAATCTCCGATGAAGTGGTCGCGTTAGTGGCAAAACACGGCGGTTTGATGTGGGGTGAGCATGGTAAAGGATTCCGCAGCGAATATGGGCCGGCATTTTTTGGCGAGTCGTTGTTTACCGAATTAAGACGAATTAAAACAGCGTTTGACCCATCGAACAAAATGAATCCGGGCAAAATCTGTACGCCATTAGATAGCACTGATGAATTAGTACGTGTGAGCGATCCGAAGCGCGCAACACTCGACAGAACTATTCCTGTTGCGTTTAAAGACGCATTTAAACCCGCCATGGAGTGTAACGGCAACGGGTTGTGCTTTAACTATGACACGACATCCCCTATGTGTCCGTCCAGTAAAATTACCAAAGACCGTCGCCATAGTCCGAAAGGGAGAGCAGGCCTTATTCGTGAGTGGGTGCGGTTACTGGCTAACCAAGGCGTCGATACAACCAAACTCTCGGCTGAGCAGTTTAAAACCAGCTGGTGGACGCGATTTAAGAATACCCGCGCGCAACACAACGATTTTTCGCATGAAGTGTTTGAAGCCATGAGCGGTTGCCTGGCTTGTAAATCCTGTTCAAATCAATGTCCGATTAAAGTGGATGTACCCGCATTCCGCTCTACGTTCTTGTCGATTTATTACCAGCGTTACCTGCGGCCAATGAAAGACCATCTGGTGGCAAACGTTGAACAAATCACCCCGTTGATGGCGAAGTTCCCAAGAGTGGTAAACACCTTCCTGGGGGCCAAATGGCTGCAGCGCTTAATTGAAAAACAAGTAGGTTATGTGGATGCGCCTTTGTTGTCGTATCCCACGCTGACACAACAACAGGACAGTGTGTTCAAGTCATTTGATTTAGCCGAACTGGCAGCAATGCCGGAATCTGAACGCCAGAAACACGTGTTGTTGGTTCAGGACCCGTTTACCAGCTATTACGATGCCCAGGTTGTGATGGACTTCGGGCGCTTGGTCAGTGAACTGGGTAAGGTGCCGGTGTTACTGCCGTTTAAACCAAACGGTAAGCCTCAGCACGTTGCTGGATTCCTGGAAGAGTTTGCTCAAACCGCTACAACAACGGCAGCATTTCTGAATGAAGTGGCAGCGTTAAATATTCCTCTGGTAGGTGTTGATACGCCACTGGTACTTTGTTACCGCGATGAATACAGCCATAGTTTAGGTGAAAAGCGAGGCGACTTTACTGTTCATACCGTCCACGAGTGGTTGCAAGCATTACCTGATGACCTGTGGGAAAGCAAAGCAGTTAGAGAACAGACGCAGACAATGGCACTATTTGCGCATTGTACTGAGAAGACCGCATTACCTAAAACTGAACAAATCTGGCAGTCAATTTTCAGCAGTCTGGGTCAGCCTGTCGATATCGTGAAAGTGGGTTGCTGCGGCATGGCTGGTAACTATGGTCATGAAGCGCAAAACAAAGCAAACTCATTGGGCATTTATGCAATGAGTTGGGAGCAGGCGGTTGCCCGCTATCAGCCCGATCAGGTAATGGCGTCAGGTTATTCCTGTCGGAGCCAGGTTAATCGCATAGACGGTTTTAAACCCAAGCACCCGCTGCAACATTTATTGCAGTGTATAACCAGAAAATAAATTTATGACAGAACCATTTAACGAACAATAAATGGCAGCCTGGGTACACGCCTAATTCCAAAAAGCGAACCAGTTTCTGCCCCGGGAAGGGAGCCTGTTTGACAGTGTTATCACAGAACAGGGTTGATATCTCACCGTGTGGGAGATCAAAGCAATGGATCAGAAAGTCTACTGGGAAATCTCAGGCGACATGCTTACCTATGTCGCGCTGGCAGTTAATGCCACTGATGCCAGGGACGTGTTGCGTTATTTCTCGATACAATGGCAGTTGAAGGCGGAAAACCCGGAAGCAAACAACTCCCAGCAGCATGTACGTCAGGCAGAATTCGTTCTGTTACGTAGAAGCAGAGCAGGTAGTCTGTACACTATTTGCGAAAACGAGAGCTTTGGGGCTAGGCGACATTAATGAATGTGTTCGACGTCCGGTAAGTCGAACTGAGTAAGCTGGCACACCATTTTTTGCATGGGAACGCCAGCTTCCATAAATACCGGGCCCTCTGGCTTAAAGCCACG
>Ga0209379_10002485_pt1 | contig 11176 bp, 11 predicted proteins | sample tdDd001_FD_187124 | JGI IMG/M metagenome (GOLD analysis project Ga0209379, IMG submission 187124) | Marine sediment microbial communities from the Atlantic coast under amendment with organic carbon and nitrate - tdDd00.1 (SPAdes)... | ecosystem: Environmental > Aquatic > Marine > Coastal >...
CTCACTGTCTCTGTATCCCAGGTAGTTACTGGAGGAAAAATCCAAAAACTTTTTCCCCATACTGTGTATATACTTTCCCTGTATCTTATCTATATCTTTTATCCTTCTAAAGAGCCCCTTTTCCTTGAGGGAATCCAGTATTTTTCTGATCTCCAATGCTCCACCTCCGTTAATATGAAATTATATCGCCATTTTTTGAAAATTACAACCGGAAAATCCCTGCTATTATCCAAACGAAAAAAACCGACAGTAAAAAACTGCCGGCCTTTCTTTATCTCCCCTCTCCTAATATCCCTCATAGAGCCCTCTGAAAAACAGTGAAAGGGATACTGCTCCCGGATCCTTTATCCCTATAGCTCTCTTCCACTTATTCCTTCCCTTTCCACAGGAACAAGGCATCTCCCTGGTGCACTCTGCCCTTCTTAGTGCTACTTCCTTCATCTGTCTGAATATCTCATAAAACTCCTCCTCTGAATCAAGGGATTCTACTACCGGAATAAATACGTCCATCATAGTCTTATCTCCCATCCTTGCTCCAGAGGCTTCCTTGAGACTCTCCAGGGATGATGTAAACATCTCCCCCAGTCTCCTCTCATCTATACTACACTCATTTTCCTCAAGGGGTTCTGCCAGTCCCTGAAACATCACTCCCCACAGGGGTGCTGCTGTTCCTCCCTTGATAGTCATTATTCTCCAGCCTAAATCATGAAAGAAATCTTTCAGTGATTTTTCTTCAATTTTTTCCAGTTCTTCAACAATTAGATAGGATATTTCCTCGATGGCCAACCCGTGGTCTCCATCTCCCGCCTTACTATCCAGATAACAAAGGTAAGACTTGCTCTCATATAAAAGCTGCGCTGTATACTCCAACATATTTTTTAGTGTCTCTCTTCCTATTACCATAGTTATCCCCCTCCTGTGTCACATATCAGAGATAAAAAAATTAGAGGCCTCTCAAATTTTAAAAACCCCATGTTAACCACCTCCCTTTATTTATAAAAAATCATTCCTTTTTTCATTATACTTAATTAATGATAGCTTCTATTTCTAAAAAAAAACAATGAAAACGCTCCTTAAATTTACATTAAACATCAGCTAATGCATTTTAAAACCCCACTATTACTAACCTCTTTCTTCTGTATCTCTGTAATCCCCCCTCTCCCACAGATGTCATTCCCAGGGTTTTTGTCATATCCACCAGGGTCTTATCTCCCTCTTAGGACCATCCTTCTCTTTATTCAGCTTCTTCCCTTTTCAGCTGATCTATAAAAACAAAAAAAACTCATAGGTATCCCTTTTAAAGACTTTCTGCCTTTAAACTTTCAGGAAAATACCTCTGAGTATTTTTATACTAATTATTCAGTTTAATCTCTTTATAAAAAATTACTTTTTTATAACTTTAGCAAGAACTCCATTGATAAATTCGTGTGATTTCTCATCTCCGTATTTCTTTGCAAGTTCTACGATCTCATTTACTACGATCTCATGTCCCATGTCTTCAAACATAAGCTCATATGTCCCAAACTTTAGAAGAGCTCTTTCTACATTCCCTATTCTTTCAAGGCTCCAGTTTGTCATTTCAGAGTTCAGAGTATCTTTAATCTCCTGCTCCTTTTCAACTATTCCCTTAGCATACTTTTCAATAAATTCTACAGAATTTTTACTAAGTTCTACTTCACCATTTGAAATAACTCTTTCAGTTACCTCTGTAATACTTGCCTCATTTAATTCAGCCTCAAATAAAATCTTGAATAATTCTTCTCTTGCGATCTTTCTGCTCATACTCCTACCTCTCTAATCTTCCTTTAGTCGGTTAATTATTATCTTTTTTAGGTTCCTTAGCTTCTCACAGTCACCTAGGTTATATCCCAGTACAGTCACTGCAAGAACAACTATCATCTTTACGAACCCATATTTTATCAGAATTATCCCAAAAATAAAACCCCAAATTGCTCCAAAGTATTTTTTTCTGTTCTCAAGAAACTCTTCTAAAAATTCTACAAGCATTAGATATCACCTCTTTCAGAGAGAATAGAGCTTCCTCTTCTCTTTAAAAGTTTGGCTACTTTTACTTCTACCTCTTCTACTTCAAGGGAGAGATACTCTAATATTTCATTTTTAATTCTTCCCTGAGTTTCAGATACATTTCTTGAGATATCACTATCTGAATATGCATCTACGATTACTGTTATAAAAAGTTTTTTACCCTTAATTCTGTTTTTAGTTCTTATATTCTTAAGATCAGGGTTTCCTGATGCCACTTCTCTTACCAGATTATTTATAGAAGAGGATGATACCACAAGTTTCCCATTTTCCGTCATTACATGATAATCCTTTGACCTTTCAAAATTCATAAGTAACTTCTCTATAAATATAAGAAGATAAAACAATGCCACTCCCAGCATAGATACCCTGAAGATAATCCCTTCTAAATCAAAGTTAAATATATATTTAGGAAATATCGCAAGATAGATCCCCATAAGTGATAGGAATAGTATTCCCAGCCATGCTACTGCAAAAAAAAGTTTTCTTACCATTTCTAAAGACTCCTTCCACAATTTTATTTTCAAGTAGTTTTATAAATTAATAAAAGATTAGAGGCGGAAACCGCCCCTAATGTTAGTCTAATATTTCAATTGTCTCTTCTTCTTCTTCTTCTCTTATCTTTACATCCTGCACATATACATTTACTTCTACAACCTTAAGACCTGTAAGCTCAGTTACATTCTTAACGATTGCTTCCTGTACCTCAGTTGCTACCTCTGGAATAGGATAACCATACTCTACTACAATATATGCTTCGATACTGCACTCTTTTTCTCCGACTTCCACTTTAACGCCGTGAGTAAGTCTTTTCTTACCTAATATCTTATTTACTTCATCTGCTACTCCGCCAGCTAACTTGTAAATTCCCTTTACGTCTGTTGCTGCCTTTGAAGCTACTACCTTTACTACATCATCTGCTATTTTGATGTTTCCTAATTCTGTCATGAAACTACACCCCCATAAATAATTGACTTCCTCTTTAAAAGGAGCAGGTAGCACCTCTCAAAGTCTTGTCCTTATATCTAAAAAGCTTATTTTTAGTATTATCCGCAATCGTTACTAGTCCGACTACATTTTTAGTTTTCTTATAAAGTTTCATATTTCCTTTTATTTTAAAATAATTTTTTTACATCCAAAGGAAAGCAACCTGTATGAGATTACTTATCTCCAAAGTGCTCTTCAATAAAGCTTGTATAAACTTCTCCAGACTGATATGCAGGATTATCCAGTACCTTCAGGTGGAATGGTATAGTAGTATCCACACCCTCTATTATATACTCAGATAATGCTCTTCTCATTCTGTTTATAGCTTCCTCTCTTGTCTGTCCGTGAACGATAAGCTTTGCTATCATAGAATCATAAAAAGGACTTATCTCATATCCTTCATATGAGTGTGAGTCGATTCTTACTCCATTTCCACCAGAAGTAATATACTTTTCAAGCTTTCCTGGAGACGGTAGGAATCCGCTTTCACTATCTTCAGCGTTGATTCTACACTCGATTGCATGTCCGGTAAGAACTACATCTTCCTGCTTTACAGTAAGTTCTCCTCCTGCAGCAGCTATTATCTGCTCCTTTATTATATCTACACCTGTTACCATCTCAGTTACAGTATGCTCTACCTGTACTCTTGTGTTCATCTCCATAAAGAAGAAATTATTATTCTTATCCACAAGGAACTCCAGAGTTCCTGCTGAATCATAGTTTATTGCCTTAGCCAGCTTTACTGCAGCCACTCCCATCGCTTCTCTTACATCATCAGTCAGTACTACAGATGGTGCTTCTTCGATTAGCTTCTGGTGTCTTCTCTGGATCGAACAATCTCTCTCTCCAAGGTGCACTACATTTCCATGCTTATCTCCTATTACCTGTATCTCAATATGTCTAGGATCTTCCACATATTTTTCGATATATACATCTGGATTTCCAAAGGCTGCTTCTGCTTCATTCTGGGCAGCTATAGTATTTGCCTCTAGCTCCTCATCATTTCTAGCTATTCTCATACCCTTTCCTCCACCACCGGCAGTGGCCTTTATCATTACAGGGTATGTAATTCTTTCATTTATATGCATCTTTGCTTCTTCTATAGTCTTTATGATATCTGTACCCTCAGTGATTGGCACTTCATTTGCAATAGCTGTTTTTCTCGCTGTAGCCTTATCTCCCATATTTACTATACACTCTGGACTTGGACCAATGAATGTAATATGGTGCATCTCACAAATTCTTGCAAACTGAGCATTTTCAGCTAAAAAACCATATCCTGGATGGATTGCAGTAGCTCCAGTTACCTCTGCTGCTGCTATAACTCTTGGTATCTTCAGGTAAGACTCTGTACTCATAGCAGGTCCTATACATACAGCTTCATCAGCTAAGGTTACATGCAGGCTCTCTCTATCTGCTTCAGAGAATACCGCTACAGTTTTTATTCCCAGCTCTTTTGCTGCTCTTATTATTCTTACTGCTATTTCGCCTCTATTGGCTATTAATATCTTATCAAACATTTCTCTCCTCCCAATGATTACTCAGCTTCTACTTTTATTAGTGTTCTTCCAAAATCAGCGATACTTCCGTTTTCAAGAACTATCTCCTTTATTACACCATCAAAGCCTGATTTAACAACACTTTTTACACCTATAGTTGCTATATGCCCTACTTCCTGGTTCTTCTTTACCTTGTCTCCTACCTTTATCATAGGATTACCTGATTTATCCACATAGAAAAATTTCCCTACGTTTTCAGACTTTATTTCTTTATATACCGGAGCAGCCTCTGCTGCTAGTTCTTCTATTTTTTCTTCCACAGGAAGTACTACGTTAGACCTTTTTATGTCTACCTTAAATCCTTCCTCCTCAAACGAAATGTTTGTTAGGTTTGTGTCACTCAATATTTTCATTAGCTCTTCTACATTATTCAAATCCTTATTCATTCTACTATGAGCCTCCCTACTTTTAATATTTTATTTAGAATTCAATTCTAGCATAAATACATATCCCTTTCAAGTTAGAATTACACCAGTAATTTTATTTCTTTACTACTATGTTGTTCTTTCCAAGAAGGTTTATCACTTCCTCTACAAAGCCTTTTGAGGAGTTTACATTATACTTTCCCCCCAGGTCTATCCTTCTTTTTTCCTCACCTTCTTCAAGAGCTAAGGTCACATGCTGAACCCCCGGATGTCTTACTATTATCTTTTTTAATTCATTCATCAGATGCTTTCTTTCTTCTTCCACTAATATATATACCTTAAAAATGTTCAGTTCTCCAATTTCATCTATAGGTTTTATCGTTCTTATTATTACCTTCTTCTCTTCCTGTCCTCCAAAGGAGTCTATCTGAACATTTCCTTCAAGGTATAATATCTCGCCTTCCAGGATGTAATGCCCCAGTCTTTCAAACTCCCTTGGGAAGGTCACTACAGGTATCCTTCCATAGTAATCTTCCAGCTCAAATATTCCCATTACCTGACCACTTTTCTTTGTGACTACTTTTTTCAGATTCCTTACTATACCATAGGTATCCACATGACCGTGACCAGTGGCTTTTATCTCCTGGGTATCTGTTATCCTGTGTACATCCATATAATCCTTCAGCTTGTCCAGAGGATGCCCTGAAAAATAAAATCCTAAAAATTCCTTTTCTCCCTTTAGGAGGTTTTCCAGTTTATACTCTTCCTTAGACTCCATCCTGAAGTGCTCTATGGTAGCCTTAGCCTGACCAAAGAGATTCATCTGCTGGATCTCATCCTCCTTCTGGAGTTTTGTAGCCCAGGTAAGCGCCTTTTCTATACTCTCATACTTTTCTCTTCTGTTACCGGGAAGGCTATCAAGAGAACCTGAAAGAACCAGAGCCTCAAGAGCCTTTTTATTCATTCCCACTCTTTTAGTCCTGTTTACAAATTCCTCAAAATTCAGATAATCTCCATTGTTTTCATGCTCCTCTTTTATCTTCAGCATGAGACCTTCTCCAAGATTTTTAATAGCTGACATACCAAACCTTATATATTCCCCATCCATACTGAATTTACTGCTTACATTATTTATATGAGGCAGAGCTACTTTTATACTGTGATTCTTCGCATCCTCTATGTAGAGAGCCAGTTTATCTATATTGTTCCTCTCAGAGGTCATGAGAGCGGCATAGTAAGCTTTAGGATGATGTGACTTAAAGTATGCCGTCCAATATGCTACTAAGGCGTAGGCAGCGGAATGGGACTTATTAAACCCATATCCTGCAAATTTATCTATAAGATCAAAGACCTCTGTGGCCTTTTCCTCTGTATATCCCTTTTTTATCGCTCTTTCCACAAACTTACTTCTGTTTTCCTCCATTATAGCAGCTTTCTTCTTACCCATAGCTCTTCTTAATAGATCTGCTTCTCCTAAGGTATAGTCAGCCATTACATTTGCTATCTTCATCACCTGTTCCTGATAAAGGATTACCCCATAGGTCTCCTCTAATATATCCTTTAGGCTTTCATGGGGATACTTAATAAGGGCTTTTCCGTTTTTTACTGCTATAAAGTCATCTACCATTCCTGAACCCAAAGGTCCCGGTCTGTATAGTGCCAGTACCGCTATGATATCTTCAAACCTGTCTGGTTTCAGTTTTCGAAGTAACTTTCTTATTCCTGTGGATTCCAGTTGGAATACTCCCAGGGTATCTCCCAGACCCAGCCCTTTATAGACCTGTTCAGAATCAAGCTCCACATCAGACAGCTTGATTATCCGTCCCTCATCTTCCTTTATATAATCCAGAGTTCTCTGGAGGATAGTCAGATTACGAAGTCCCAGAAAGTCCATCTTCAGGAGTCCTAAATCCTCTAGCTCCTTCATCTGATACTGAGTAGATACCATCTTTGTTTTATTGTCTGAGTAGAGAGGTACATCTTTAGTGAGAGGGTCCTTTGTTATCACCACTCCTGCTGCGTGTACCGAAGCATGTCTCACTGTATTTTCCAGCCTTTTAGAGAATCCAATAAGCCTTTCTGCTTCCTCATCCCTGTCATAATACTCCCGCAGCTCATCTACTTCCCGCAGAGCTCTGTCTATTGTATAAAACTGTGGTATGAGTTTGGCTATCTTGTCTACCTTGGCAAGGGGAATATCCATTACCCTTCCTACATCTCTCACAGCAGCTCTTGCTTTCATAGTTCCAAAGGTTATGATCTGAGCTACCTTATCGTGACCATATTTATCCCCTACATACTCTATTACTTCCTGTCTTCTCTCCTGACAGATATCTATATCTATATCCGGCATAGAGATCCTTTCGGGATTCAGAAACCTTTCAAAGATGAGGTTATACTTCATAGGGTCTACATCTGTTATTCCCAGAGTATAGGCTACCATACTTCCTGCAGCTGATCCTCTTCCGGGACCTATGGGGATATTTTGTCCCTTGGCATAGTCTATAAAGTCCCACACTACTACAAAGTAAGCTTCATATCCCATCTTTTCGATTATCTCCAGCTCATACTCCACCCTTTCAAAGGCTTCCTTTGTAGGACCTGCTGGATATCTGGTATTTATACCCTTATATACCAGTTTTCTCAGATATTCTCTGATACTTCCCACACCTTCTGGTACCTCATAGTGGGGAAACTTCAGTTTTCCAAACTCAAGCTCTAAATTACACTTAGCTGCTATCTCAAGAGTGTTGTCTATAGCTCCTCTATATTTTCCCAGCTCAGCCATTACCTGTTCTCTGTTTTTTAAAAACAGCTGGTCCGTCTGGATCTTCATCCTCTTTTCATCGCTTACCTTGGATCCCGTCTGTATACATATTAATATGTCCTGCAGTACATGATCTCCGTGGTATACATAGTGAGTATCATTTGTTCCCACTACCTTCAGACCATTTTTTTCTGCCAGTTCATATAGTTTTTCATTTACTACCCTCTGATCTGGTATGCCATTGGCCTGGAGTTCTAGATAAAAATCTTCCCTACCAAATATATCGATATACTCTAAAAGAGCATTACTTACAGCTTCATCGCTTTCTTCATCCAGTATTCTTTTTGCTACCTCTCCCTGCATACAGGCTGAAAGAGCTATCAGTCCCTCACTAAACTCCTTTAAGAGTTTTTTATCTATCCTCGGTCTATAATAAAAACCATCTATATATGCTCTGGATGAAAGTTCCATAAGGTTTTTATACCCAGTCTCATTTTTTGCAAGAAGTACTAAGTGAAAATTTCTTCCCTCTTTTTCTTCCTTATCAAACTCTGAAAGATAAGCTTCCATACCTATAATAGGTTTTATACCTTTTTTAATGGCTTTTTGATAAAACTCCACAGCTCCAAACATATTTCCATGGTCTGTTATAGCCATAGCTTTCATATCCAGTTCCTTAGCCCTGTCTAAATATTCATCTATCTTACCTACTCCGTCTAGGAGGCTGTATTCTGTATGGAGATGTAGGTGTACAAAATTACCTTTCATATAACTCCCCCTATTTTCATTAATTATTATTCTATCTTCGTAAATTATACCCTATACTACAGTTTACATACTAGAAGATTTTCCACATCTTCTTCTTTACTGTTTTGCAGTATATTCATACCAGTAATACGTACTATATACATAATGAATGTTTTTTAAAATTAACATCTAATTTGTATACTTAAATTAGTATTGTTGGGCTCGACAGTACTTGCTGTGTACTACAGTCGTATTTTTTGTAATATAATAGCTTGATTTTTTTTTGTTTTTAAACTATTATTGTTGTGTACTATAGTGAATGAATATTTTCCAATACTAAGCATTCATATTTTTTTAATCTATGAGGGGGTTAATTTATGTCAAAGAACACAATCGCGGTGGAAAAGAAGACTAGTTTAACAGACAAGTTTCTTAACATCGTAGAAAAGGGTGGAAACGCACTTCCACATCCAGCTACACTATTCGGAATTTTAGCAGTTGCAATGATCTTCATTTCAGGTCTTGGAGCGGCTATGGGTTGGTCTGTAGAATTTACAGGTATCGACAGAAAAACTTTAGAAACTAGAGACATGCTTATTCAGACAAAGTCACTTATGTCAGCTGAAGGTATCAACTATATCTTCACTAGCATGGTTAGAAACTTTACTGGATTTGCGCCACTTGGTACAGTACTTGTAGCAATCATTGGTATCGGTATCTGTGAAAGATCTGGACTTATGGCTATGTTACTTAAAAAAGTTGCTCTTGGAACTCCAAGAAAGCTTGTAACTGTAATGGTTGTATTCCTTGGAATTATGTCAAACGTTGCATCAGATGCTGGATACGTTGTTCTTCCACCACTGGCTGCACTTATATTCTTATCATTTGGTAGACACCCACTTGCTGGTCTTGCTGCTGCATTTGCCGGAGTATCTGGTGGATTCTCTGCAAACCTGTTAATCGGTACTATCGATCCACTACTAGGTGGTATCTCAACTGAAGCTGCTAGAATCATAAACCCGGTTTATGAAGTTCTACCTACAGCTAACTACTTCTTTATGTTTGTATCTACTTTCGTTATTTCTATCGTTGGTACATTCGTTACTGAAAAGATTGTTGAGCCTAGACTTGGTAAATATACTGGTGATGCTGAGATGAAATTCGAAGAGGTTTCACCTGCTGAGAAGAAAGCTCTTAGTAAAGCTGGAATCGCAACTATCGCTTTAATAATCGCTTTAGTTCCACTATACTTTGTACTTGGAAAGAACTTCTTAGGAAAAGGTCTTGTACCAATCATCGTATTATTCTTCGCTATTCCTGGTATCGCTTACGGTATGTCTATCGGATCTATTAAAAGTGATGCTGATGTTATGAAGATGCTTAACAAGTCATTTGAAACTATGGCAGGATACATCGTTCTAGTATTCTTCGCTGCACAGTTCATCTCATACTTTAACTATACAAACCTAGGAACTATCCTGGCTGTAAAAGGTGCTACTATATTAGAGGCTACTGGAGTAACTGGTATCCCTCTAATCATCGGATTCATCATCATCGTTGGATTCCTTAACCTGTTCATGGGATCTGCGTCAGCTAAATGGGCTATCCTAGCTCCTGTATTTGTTCCAATGTTAATGCAGGTTGGATATACTCCTGAGTTTACTCAGCTGGCATACAGAATCGGAGATTCAGCTACAAACATCATTTCTCCACTAATGTCTTACTTTGCTATGATCATCGTATTCATGCAAAAGTATGATAAGAAAGCTTCTCTAGGAACTCTTGTTTCTACTATGCTTCCTTTCTCAATGGCATTTATGGTAATCTGGTCTATACTACTAATTATCTGGATGATGCTTGGTCTTCCTATTGGACCTGGAATCGGAATGACAATGTAGTCTTAATAAGATTATTTAAAAGACGGCTTATGCCGTCTTTTTTTTATTGCCATAAATCAATGATATTTATGAATATGATTTCTGGTACTTGCCTGTAATCAGCGATATTGATGAACATGATTACTGGTACGCAGCTTAGTTAAGCTGTGCAAACCGGCAATGAATTAACTGAGCTACATTTTTCAACTACAAAGAACTTGTTTTACCCAGAGTTTATTAAACAATAAAAAGCAACGTGACGTTGCATCCCTAATAACTACAAAGATCTGTATCATATCCAGTCGTTTATCAGACTAAATTTTATACTTTCCTTAACAAAAAAAAGAGGCAGTTTTAAAACTGCCTCTTATATATAAAGCCACCTAAGACTTATCACCGGGAGTCCTGCCCTAAATAAATAAGGCAGGTTATTATGAAAAAGAAAATAATTATTTTTCTTATATCTATTAGCCTGTATTTCATCTTTAAAAGTTTATTTAAAATTATGTTTTTTCTCTACCTTTTATTCTTTATTAATCAACTATGGGTTTAACTCCCTTTCCCACTGTTTTTACTTCTGTAGCTGTTGTTTTTACTGCAGTCTTCCCGGCTTTTACAGGAGCCTTTACCACAGAACACTCTCCAAAGCTAATTATAATCATCACTGCTATAATATATCTCAAACCTGTCCCTCCATCTTCAATGAAACAATAATCAAAAATTCATTATAAAACGTATTAAAGTTTAGAAAACGTCAAAAGTCATTTTATATTTCTCTAAATTAAAATATAATATCCTTAGAAACAAGAGAGATAACGCATTTTGACGGAG
>Ga0209379_10002486_pt1 | contig 11173 bp, 10 predicted proteins | sample tdDd001_FD_187124 | JGI IMG/M metagenome (GOLD analysis project Ga0209379, IMG submission 187124) | Marine sediment microbial communities from the Atlantic coast under amendment with organic carbon and nitrate - tdDd00.1 (SPAdes)... | ecosystem: Environmental > Aquatic > Marine > Coastal >...
CGATTTTGCTCTTATCAACTTCAATAGATTTCTTTTTTACAATAAAAAAGAGATCCCTCTAAAGGAATCTCTTTTCTTTTATTATAATGTTAAAGTTCTTAACTTTATTTAGATCATCTTCTTGATATCGTTAGCTATAAACTGTGCTTTTGCACCAAAGATAGCCTGAACACCACTCTTACCAACTTTAAGTACTCCGCTAGCCCCTAATTTCTTAAGTTCAGCATCGTTTACTACTGAAGTATCTTTAACCTCTACTCTTAGTCTTGTGATACAAGCTTCTACAGTTACAAGGTTATCCTTTCCTCCAAGTGCATCGATAGTTAACACTGCTAACTCATGCCCTTCAAGGTGTACAGTTTCCTCTATTTCATCCTCTTCTCTTCCTGGAGTTTTAAGATCAAACTTTCTGATGAAGAATCTGAATCCGAAGTAATATACTACTGCAAATATAAGTCCTACTACTATTACCATTAAATAGTTAGTTGCAAAACCTTTTGCTCCTGGAATAACACCAAACATAATATAGTCAATAACTCCTCCTGAGAAAGTCATACCTATTCTTACATTTAAGATGTTCATTAGCATAAATGAAGTTGCTGCGAATACACAGTGAATTCCATAAAGTACTGGTGCTACGAATAAGAATGCAAATTCAATCGGCTCAGTAATTCCTGTAAGGAATGAAGTTAGTGCTGCTGAGAATAAGATACCTCCGGCAATCTTTTTCTTATCAGTCTTTGCCTCATGATACATAGCTAGTGCTGCTGCTGGAAGACCAAACATCATGAATGGGAATTTACCAGTCATAAATTTACCTGCTCCATAGTAAGTATCTGATGAGAATGACTTAACTCCGTCTGCAAGCATTGCAAACCAAATTCTGTTATCTCCCTTTATTAGCTCTCCTGCTGCATTTGTATACTCTCCAAATTCAAACCAGAATGGTGAATAGAAGATATGGTGTAATCCAAATGGAATTAATGCTCTTTCTATTAATCCAAAGATAAATGTTGAGATGTTAGATGCGTTAGGATCGTTTGCTACCATTGATAAAGCTGCTAATCCAGCCTGGATTGGCTGCCATACTGTTGGCATTATAAGTCCTACTACAAATCCTACTAAAGCTGACATGATAGGTACAAGTCTCTTTCCTGCAAAGAACCCTAAGTAAGCTGGAAGCTCTGTCTTATGGAACTTATTAAACATAGATGCTCCGATTATACCTGCGATCAGACCACCAAATACACCTGTTTGTAGTGTAGGTGTTCCAAGTACCATTGCGAAAGCCGGATTCCCTGCTTCTACTCCTGCTGCTGCTCCTGTAAGGTTACCCATTGTAACGTTCATGATAAGCATTGCTACTATACCAGCCAGTCCTGCTACTCCGTCTCCACCTGCTAGTCCAATTGCTGCACCTACTGCAAATAATAGTGGTAAGTTACCAAATATTACTCCACCTGCATCTGTCATAAGAGCCATTCCTGAGTGTGCCCCTACTGCTAGGAATATACCTGCAGCTGGTAAGATTGCGATAGGTGTCATTAGCGCCTTACCTATCGTTGATAGTTTTGCAAATAATTTCATTTTTTCCCCTCCGTTTTTCAAATATAATTACTTTTTAACCTTAACCTTCATTAGAAGGTCTCCCACTTTTACAACCCCTGAAGCGACTACTTTTAGCTCTTCTACTTCATCCATGTTATTTATAATTATTGGTGTCCTTGTAGATTTTGCATTTTCCTGGATAAAAGCTAAGTCATACTTTACCAGCTCATCTCCTGGATTTACATCGCTTCCAGCTTCTGCTACCCTTATAAAACCTTTTCCATCTAACTTTACTGTATCTATACCAAAGTGAACTATCATCTCTAGTCCCTCTTTTGTTTCAAAGCTTATTGCATGATTTGTTTCAAAGATATCAATCTCTCCTGATACTGGTGAAAATACCGATCCTTCACTTGGTTCGATAGCACATCCATCTCCTATCATCTTTCCTGCAAAGGCTTCATCAGGTACTTCTGAAAGATCAAGTACTTTTCCGTTTAGAGGTGAGTATATCTCCACCCACTCTTCATCGACCTTATTCTTCTTTTTGAAAAAATCAAAAAGTCCCATTTTTGTCATCCTCCTTTTAAAATCGAAAATCACTATAAAGTGTTTGTTTTATGTGACGTTATGTGTTTTTTTTTTACTATTACTCCAACATATTAACCTCTTTAATTTCTTTTGTCAAGAAATTATCTAAAAAAATGAGCCTTTTTTTGATGGCAATTTTTAATTTGACTTATTTCAACTTATTATAGTATTATCATAAATGTAAATAAATATAAAAAAATAGGTGATATATTTCATGGCCAAAACAAATCTTAAAGAAGAAAGATACGAGATAATCAAACCATTCATTGATGGTGAGAAAAAACTAAAAGAAATTGAAAGTGAATCGGGTATATCTTACGCTACTCTTAAAAGGTGGGTAAAGTCCTATAAGGAGACCGGACTTACTGGTCTTAAAAAGAAAGTACGTAAAGACAAGAGTCAGCATAGAAATATTAGTGAAAAGACTTTTGAATACCTCAGAAAGACCTATGAAGAAAATCCAAATATGAAGATCTCCGCCCTCTATGAAAAATGCTCTAATTTTTTAAAAGAAATCCACGGGGAAAGTATCAGCTATCAGACTGTATATAGAGTTGCCAATAATCTGGATAATTTTATACAGTCTCATGCTGAGCTTCATATCGAAAGAATCAAAAAAAGAGGTCAGGTATATAGAATGACTTCTGTAAACCTTGATTTAGAGGTTGCTGATCCTATCACATCATCTTTAAACAGACCTACTCTTTACATCTGCTATGATGTGGCTACACTAGATATTCTAAACTTCAGACTTTCTATTAAAACTTTTGATTTAGAGGACTCTCTGCTCCTTTTTAGAGAAGCTATTTTAAAGTTCAATGCATCTACTACCAGTGAAGAGTTTATCCTTCCTGAGGAGTTCATCATCGACTCATTTAAAATCAAAGACAGTAAAGTCTTAACTTCAATCAAATCCTCATTAGGTGTTAATATTTATAATCACTTTAAGGAGGTAAAGGAAATTGAACGATTCACCTCTTTCCTTTTAAAAGATATCAAAGAAATTATTCCGGAAAATCTTGAAATTTTAGATCTCAAGACTTTAGACAGTATTATATTTTCATATATCTATATGTCTAATAAGGAATACTTTAACTCTAGAGATGTAAATAGAGCCAGGGTAGCTTCTGAAGCTCAGTTAGACCTTCTTCTTCTGAGTACTTTTAGAAATGTTCAGGAATATGGTATCAGATTTAAAAACAACCTTTACAGAAACAATCTATTAAAGGATCTTCTTGGTCAGAAGGTAGAGATTAAATACGATCCTTATAATCAGAACTATGTATATATTTATCTCGATGGAATATATACCTGTACCGCTTATTCAGTATAATTTTATAGAATACATTACTTACTCTATACTGTTTATTATTTTTACTTCCTTCTGGAAATAAAAAAAAGCAGGCTTTAATTAAAGCCTGCTTTTTTTATCTAAAACTATTGTAATATTTTTTCCCACCATTTATAGAAGAGTTCAATAATTTTCCTTCTTTAAACTTCAAAATTCTACGTTTAGGTATTTCCATTACCTTTCCTGTTTTAGGATTTCTTATCTTTATTGCATTTCTGTCCTGGAACTCCCATTTACCCCAACCAACAAGTTTTACATCTTCTCCCCTAGTGATGCACTCTGTCAGAATTTCTAAAAAAGCATCTACAGCCTGTGCTGTACTATCCTTACACTGAAAATTCCCTCTTTCCCTGTAAAGGTCAATAAATTCTTTCTTCTTCATGACACATATCCTCCATATAGCATATATTGTATTATATATAGGATACAATATATGTGGGGTATTCATTCAATTATGTTCCCCTTAAGTAGCTTAATTTTTCTTAAGTCAAAAGGATACTCTAGTTTCTTTAATAACATTTTGATTAGTGTAGATATTTATAATAAGTGTACTCTTTCTATTATCGTTCATTATTTTTATTTTTTTACAAAAAATAAAAAAAGCATTCTTAAAGAATGCTTAATGTTCAAATGGTGCCTAGAAATGGATTCGAACCATCGACCGCTCGGGTATGAACCGAGTGCTCTAGCCAACTGAGCTATCTAGGCAAGTGGTGGTGAGGGAAGGATTCGAACCTTCGAAGGCGGAGCCGGCAGATTTACAGTCTGCTCCCTTTGGCCACTCGGGAACCTCACCAATTTTAGTTGGTACTCCCTAACTTACTTAAAAGTTATTTGGTACCCCGTAGGAGAATTGAACTCCTGTCTACAGAGTGAAAATCTGGTATCCTAACCACTGGACGAACGGGGCACATATGGTGGTCACAACTGGACTTGAACCAGTGACCCCCTGCTTGTAAGGCAGGTGCTCTCCCAACTGAGCTATGCGACCATATGCTATAAAGTTTTAAGTGGTGCCGCTTATCGGAGTCGAACCAATCACCTACTGATTACAAGTCAGTTGCTCTACCAGATGAGCTAAAGCGGCATACCATTGTTCTTTTTTCAGAACCTCTATCCTTGAAGTTAAGAACCTTTTCTCAAGTTTCTTTTCCCCTTCGGACAAGATATATAATATCATAACCTACACAGTATGTCAAACTTTTTTTATTTTTTTTTAGAACTCTCCATAAGGAGAGTTCTAATTTAAATGATCTGAAAAATATTTTAATAGATTGGGAAGATCTTTAGATACATATTCCCAGGTATGAGCTTCTCCTCTGTAGAGGTTCCCGCTAAAATTTGCTTTGTACTTTTTTAGTCTTCCTACAATATCTATCCATTGCTGAAGCATAAGGTAGGGTGCTCTGTCTTCGTCTCCTACACTTAGATAAAAATACCTGTCTTTCAATTCTTCTGGATGTTTATAAGATATCTCCTTTATTAAAGAGTAGGGATCCTGTTTTATTATCTGGTACCCAAAGGAACCAAATACATCCAGAAACTGCTTTTTGTCTTCACTTCCAAATACAAAGGGTGGAATATAAAGTATCTTTATAATACGCATTACTCTTCTGTTTACAGACAGTCTTATAAGACTTATCGCTCCTGCAAAACTTCCCATGACCTTAAATATCTTAAGGTTTCTTAATCCTAGTTTAAAAGCCCCGTGACCTCCCATGGAAAATCCTGCAACCCCTGTTTCAGATATGGAATAATTCTCCTTTATCTCAGGTATAAGCTCCTTTATAAAATATGACTCATATTTTTTTTCTTCTTTTTTTACAAAATCTGCATACCAGCTTTCTCCCTGGTTTCCAGAATCAGGGATTACCATTATCATCTCTTTTATCTTCCCGCTCTCCAGACTATACTCATAGTTTTCCACTAGTCTTCCTCTGGATATCCAGTCGTCTGCACTATCTCTTATACCATGTAAAAAAAAGACACAGGGATATTTTTTATCCTTTAATATCTTAGGGGTTATTACTATATATCTCATCTTCTCATTGGTATACTTACTCTCTATATACCTGCTTGTTACAGTGAGGTTCTCACTTAGAGGTATTACTCCTTCATCTATACCTGTTAAAAACTTTTCTCTGTAGCTGACTTCCTGAAACCCAAGGGTTCTTTTTATTTTTTTATCGATTTTTTTATCACTGGTATTAGTCAGTAGATAGAAAATTATTACAACCACTGCTGCACTTAACATATAGATCAATATTATCATCCGCCTTTTTTTGGATCAACCTATAGAATTATAGCAAAATAGTCTTAAAAAGTAAAATTATGAACTATATAAAAAGCTGCCGGCAGGATGCCGGCAGCTCTTTATATTAGTATTGTGCGTTTTTAGGTGTTCTTGGGAACGGAATTACGTCTCTTATATTAGTCATTCCTGTGATATACATCATCATTCTTTCAAATCCAAGACCATATCCTGAATGAGGGAAACTTCCAAACTTTCTAAGGTCTAGGTAGAAGTCATAATCTTCTAACTCCATTCCCTCTTCCTTGATCTTCCCTTCTAAGATTTCAAGGTTATCCTCTCTTTGTGATCCACCGATGATCTCTCCGATTCCTGGTGCAAGAAGATCCATAGCTCTTACAGTTTTCCCGTCTTCATTTAGCTTCATATAGAAAGCTTTGATTTCCTTTGGATAGTCTGTTACATATACAGGCTTTCCAAAGTGCTCCTCAGCTAAGTATCTCTCATGCTCAGACTGAAGGTCTATTCCCCAGTTTACTGGATATTCAAACTTCTTTCCACAGTTTTGAAGAATTTCAACTGCTTCAGTATAAGTGATTCTTCCGAAAGAATTCTCCAATACATTTTCAAGCTTAGCTTTTAATCCCTTTTCTATAAAGTTATTAAAGAAGTCCATCTCTTCAGGACACTCATCCATTACGTACTTGATGATATATTTTATCATATCTTCTCCAAGCTCCATATTAGCTTCTAGGTCTCCGAATGCAATTTCTGGTTCTATCATCCAAAACTCAGATGCATGTCTTGAAGTATTAGATTTTTCTGCTCTAAATGTTGGTCCGAAAGTATAAACATTTCTAAAGGCTGCACAGTATGTCTCAACGTTTAGCTGCCCACTTACAGTCAGGTTAGTTTCCTTACCAAAGAAGTCTTCCTTAGTATCTATATCTCCCTCATCTGTTTTAGGAACATCGTTCATATCAAGAGTTGTTACTCTGAACATCTCTCCTGCACCTTCAGCATCAGAACCTGTTATGATTGGTGTGTGAACATATACAAAAGTATTTTCCTGGAAAAACTTATGAATTGCATATGCAAGTACTGATCTTACTCTGAATACTGCTGAGAATGTGTTTGTTCTAGGTCTAAGGTGTGCCATATCTCTTAAGAATTCAAATGAATGTCTCTTATTTTGTAAAGGGTAAGAAAGGTCAGCTTTTTGGTAGATCTCTACCTCTGTTGCCTGAACTTCAAATGTCTGTCCCTTTCCTTGAGATTCAACTACCTTTCCTTTGATTATTAATGATGTTGAAATAGAAGATTTTGAAATTTCTTCAAAGTTAGGAAGGTTAGTATCAAATACAACCTGAACTCCCTTAAAGAAAGATCCATCATTAAGTTCAATAAAACCAAAGTTCTTTTGTGCTCTGATCTTCTTTAGCCAACCTGAAAGGATAACTTCTTTACCAATAAAGTCTTCTGTATTTCTATAAAGACTCTTTACTAGTGCTTTTTCCATTCTTACTTCCCCCTGTCGATTTTATTTATAGTGTTACTTTATTAATAATTTTATTTTTCAATTAGTTATTTACAGACGGATCATCTGCATCTACTATCTTGATGTTATTAAGGTGTCCTCTTACCTGAGCTCTGAACTGATCTAAATAAAGTGCTCTAAACTTCTTTCTATCTTCCTGCTCTTCATCTGTTAACTCTCTCTTTTTTGCTTCACCTGCATAATAGTTAACCTTTTTTATAATGTCTTTCATTTCCACTGGTATTACCTCCTAATCCTAACAATAAAAAAACTCTTTACGAGTAAACGTAAAGAGTCCTAGCTTTCATAATAAACCTATTTCAGGTCAAAGAAAGTACGGAGTCTCTAAAAGAGTTCTCGATACCCGTTGCATTCACGCAGCATCACGTCCATATCTACTCACAAATGTTTTCGAATGACAGCTCAGAGGTGTTCTTCATTAAAGATTTCGTTACCGGACTCTCACCATAACCAGCTCGCTATAAACTACCTTCTTTAGTTACTCTCCTCTTCATGGCCTTTATAAGGGATATATTTATTTTAAATAATTATACATCTTATTCTTTTTTTTGTCAAATATAGTTAAGTACTACTCTACTAAAACTACACTTTCCTTATAGTTATTCTTTATAAACCTCTTTATTTCTGGTGTCTTTAGAAGTTCTCTTAGTCTTTCTATTTCACCTAGCTTCTTGCTCTTCTTTTTACAGACCAGCAGATTAGCATAGTCTTCGTTATATTTTTCCAGGTATAATGAATCCTTTGATGGAGTATAACCATTTTCCAGCATAAAATTAGCATTCACAACGATTGCGTCTACTTCATCTATAATTTTATATAAATAACTAGAGTTAATCTCCGTTATCTCAATTTTTTTAGGATTTTTTACTATCTCATAGTTTTCATCTAATCCTATCAGACCACTTTCTTCCAATAGCTTTAAAGCTCTTAATTTATTACTTTCATCATTGGGAATCGCTATTCTTCCACTTATTCCCTTTATGCTCTTCACTTTATTGGAATATATTCCCATTCTTTCAAAATGAATTTTTCCCACTGATATAAGCTTAGCTCTCTTTTCCACATTAAAAATCTCTAAGAAATCTTTATGTTGAAAGTAGTTAACATCTATTTTCCCCTCTTCCAGATCATAGTTAGGCTGATTATAATCACTATACTCCACTATCTCTATTCTGAAATCCTCGTTTTTAAAATTTTCACTTAAGTATTTTATTATCTCCCCCTGAGGTACCGGGGTTACTCCCACTCTTAATACCTTCTCCTTTTTGTTCCCTATTCCAAAAAAGGAAAATGTGGTATTAAAAACCGTAAAACACAGCAATAACAATATAAGTTTCTTTACTTTCACCCTATCACCCCTAGAAGGATTATAGCATATTTAAGCTTATTATTTAAGCTTTATAACTACTCCGATCCCAGTCTCTCTGAAATCTGCTGAAAATAGAAAGTTCCAAATCTTTTACCCATTTTTTTCAGTTTAGTGATGTCCTTGTCATAAGATGTTATTAGTTCTCCTATACCTATAAGGTAAAGTCTACAGATAAATCTTATAAATTCTAAATCATCTTCTTGAATATTAGGATTATTTTCCTTTGTGTTACTTGTTATTCTGTCCTGGAAATAGTTCCCCAGCTCTCTCTGAACATTTTCATATTTAGTTCCTACATTTCTGTGAAGTAATATATAGGTCTTGTCATAGTCTGATGCATAGATATCGATAAGCTTATTAAAGAAATAAAGACTTCTTTCTTCCACAGGAACTTCTGGATTTCTCTCTATCCCACCCTCAAATAGCGCCTTTAACTCTTCATATACATCCAATACTATACTATTGAAAAGAGTCTCCTTATTCTGGTAGTATCTGTATAAGTTTCCTATTGGAATCCCCGATCCATTAGATATCTTTCTCATTGTAGCATTCTTATAACCACTGTTTTTAAATTCTTTTATTGCTGCTTTAAGAATTTTTTTCCTAACCTCTTCCTTTTTTACCTGCATAGCTCCCCCTCAAAAAAGAATTTTCATTATCTTTAGACTATCATTCTACGGTGCTCTTGTCAACTATTAACTGTATTTATCTTTCACCAGCTTCTTATTCACATTTAATATGATACCCAGTGAAATAAATGTAGTCAGAGTGGAACTCCCTCCATAACTAAATAGCGGAAGGGGAAGTCCTGTTACAGGCATAAGACCCGTCGCTACATATAGATTCATTAGCATCTGAGTGAATATTAAACTACTTAATCCCACCACTAAAAACTTAGCAAAATAATTTTTTGTAAGTATAGCTGTATTTATTGATATCCTTAAGATTAGAAGAAAGATCAAAAGGATCATCATCATCATCATAAATCCCCACTCCTCAGCCAGTGACGAGGAGATAAAGTCTGTATGAATCTCAGGAAGGTAGTTATACTTTTGAATTCCGTTCCCATATCCACGTCCCATTATACCCCCATTACCCATAGCAATTAAAGACTGAATAACCTGGTAACCAATTCCAGTATCTCTTTCCCTTCCCTTTAAAAGGATATCAACATAACTGGTTATTCTTCTCAGTCTGTATCCTCCTCCTACATCTTTGAAGTAGAAGAAAGACAGAACAGATCCCATGAAAACTGGCACTGACAAGAGTACTCCTGATATAATTTTTTTATTGATGGGGGAGACCAACAGCATACATCCTGTTATCACTATATAGTGGATCGTAGTTCCAAGATCCCCTTGTTTTAATACTAAAACACAAAATATTGCCGCCACTGGGAATATATTTCCTAAGATTCCCTTTGTTGTAAGTCTTCTTTTTTGAGCTAGATCAAAGAAGTGAGCCAGCGTAATTACATAGGATATTTTAAAGAACTCTGAAGGCTGTATTGTAAAACCTGCTACTCTTATCCACCCTATTGCTCCATTGATCTCAGGAACAAGATTAGGGGTTACTTTAGCTCCTATTAGTACTCCTATCAGTACTATTACCGATCCAAGAAATAAACTCCCTCTCACTCTTTTTCTTTGATAGAAATTATATGGTATTACAAAGGTTGCAAAGAGTCCCGTTATCCCAAAAATTATCCATATTATATGCTTTGACGGATTTCCAAGAGATAAAAGTATATTTTTACCAGAGGTAACAGAATCATAAAATGTCGTACTTACCATATTCGCTGTACTAAAGATTATCAATATAAAAAGGCTTACTAAAATTGCAGCTCTCTGGTGCATACTGGTTCTCTTCAATTTATCGTGTTCTAATTTATTTTCTATAGATAGTTTTTCATAGTATATACTTTGTTTCTCTACCTTCATATTTCTATTTCACCACCAATTTTTATTCTGATTATTCCTTCTAATTATAGCACAATTTCCTTTAATAAAAAAAACCTTCTAAATACCTGATTAAAGGTTTTAAAAGGATATCTTATATCTTATTTAATTTCATTTTCTCCAAAAAATAAAAATGGCGCTTCTTGCAGGACTTGAACCTGCGACAACGCGATTAACAGTCGCGCGCTCTACCAACTGAGCTAAAGAAGCGTAAAAGAAAAACTTGGCAAGTTCCTATCCTCCCAGGGGGCTGCCCCCCAAGTACTTTCAGCGTTTACGGGCTTAACTTCTGGGTTCGATATGTGACCAGGTGTACCTCCGTAGCTATTCTCACCAAGTAATTGATAATTTTTCTTTCGACTGAAGCAAGTTCCGTCTCGAAAAATTTATCATTACTCATAAATCTAATTAAAGATTTAAAAGCTATTTAGTTGTATGTCATAGACATTCAAAACTATATAGTAGAAATAGATCTTGTTTTAATTGGTTAAGACTTCGACATATTAGTATTGGTCAGCTAAAGGCCTCACAGCCCTTACACCCCCAA
>Ga0209379_10002487_pt1 | contig 11172 bp, 5 predicted proteins | sample tdDd001_FD_187124 | JGI IMG/M metagenome (GOLD analysis project Ga0209379, IMG submission 187124) | Marine sediment microbial communities from the Atlantic coast under amendment with organic carbon and nitrate - tdDd00.1 (SPAdes)... | ecosystem: Environmental > Aquatic > Marine > Coastal >...
GCATTTGCGTATTTGTCTATGGAGCAGGCAATTGAAGACGCCGGCCTTACTGAAGAACAAGTTTCCAATGACCGTACTGGCCTAGTGGCGGGTTCGGGTGGCGCATCCTCATACAATCAGGCTGCGGCAGTTGATATTTTGCGCGAGAAAGGCGTGAAGCGTGTTGGCCCATATATGGTGCCTCGTACCATGTCATCGACGGTATCTGCATGCCTTGCCACACCGTTTAAAATTCGTGGCGTGAACTACACCATGAGCTCGGCCTGTGCAACTTCAGCACACTGTATCGGTCATGCGCTGGAACTTATCCAACTGGGCAAACAAGATGTTGTCTTTGCCGGTGGCGGTGAAGAGCTTGATTGGACCCTAACCATGATGTTCGATGCAATGGGTGCATTGTCGACCAAGTACAATGATGATCCATCAAAGGCATCTCGTACTTACGATGCAGACCGTGATGGTTTCGTTATCTCTGGCGGCGGCGGTATGCTGGTTGTCGAAGAACTAGAGCATGCTCTGGCTCGTGGCGCGAAAATCTACGGTGAAATCGTAGGCTACGGCGCAACATCAGACGGTTACGATATGGTAGCGCCTTCTGGTGAAGGTGCGGTGCGTTGTATGAAGATGGCAATGCAGGATCTTGACGAGCCGATTGACTACATTAATACCCACGGTACGTCTACGCCTGTTGGTGATGTAAAAGAGCTTGGTGCGATTCAGGAGCTGTTTGGTGATAATAGCCCAGCCATTTCAGCCACCAAGGCGATGACTGGTCACGCACTGGGTGCGGCCGGTGTTCACGAGGCAATCTACTCAACGCTAATGCTGGAAAACGGCTTTGTCGCGCCGAGCATCAATATCGATAATCTTGACCCTGCTGCAGAAGGGCTGGATGTCGTTACTGAAACCCGCGAGCAGGCGCTTAAGACTGTAATGTCAAACAGCTTTGGCTTTGGTGGCACGAACGCCACGCTAGTGATTAAGAAGTACGAAGGCTAAGCCTTCAGAAGCGAGAATAGAGACACGAGTTTCGAGGCCCATTCGAGATAGTCGAATGGGTTCCTAGCTTCTCGACACTAGGGGCTCGGTTCTCGAACCTTTAAGTTCTTTTGTCATTTTCCGGGGGCGGCACTGGCTAAGAGACTAATCTGAGACGACTTTTGGAGAGACTTCGAAGATTGGTGTATCTATAGCCAGTGCCTATTAAACAGACGCGACATTAGCTTATGTGAATAGTATTTTCTTTTGCGGGAGCTGTCTATTGCAGAAGCGAGTGTTTTTATATCCTGGATTTTTTATACCCGGCTTTATGCCGGGTTTTTTTATATCTAAATCAAGGATGCGAGCACCTAGGAAAGGCAAGAGCTTGGCAGTACAATTAGCCTCTTAAATGCTAACTCGACACGTAAACTAGCTACCAAATCAGACGTTTGGTACTAGGGCCTAGGATCTAAACCTCATGAAAATCCTTATTGATGAAAACATGCCCTATGCGGCAGAGCTATTTAGCCAGCTCGGCGAAGTCGTTACCAAGCCGGGCCGGACGCTGGTTGCGGATGATTTAATCGACATTGATGCACTAATGATCCGCTCTGTGACCAAAGTGAATAAGTCGTTGTTGGAAAAGGCCAATAAACTGCGCTTCGTTGGTACTGCAACAGCAGGGCAAGACCATGTCGACCAGGCATTACTGGCTGAGCAAGGTATAATATTCACAGCCGCGCCTGGGTGTAACAAGGTGGGCGTGGCCGAATATGTGCTCAGCAGTTTGATGGTGCTTGGGCAGCAACATGGCTTCTCTATCTTTGATAAAACGATCGGTATTGTCGGTGCCGGTAATGTCGGTAGCTATCTGGCACAGTGCCTTGATGCGTTGGGTATCCGTTATTTGTTGAATGATCCGCTAAAAGAGCAACAAGGCGATAGCAGACAGTTTTCTTCACTGGAAGCGTTGCAGCAGCAGTGTGATGTGATCACCTTGCATACCCCTATCACTCGTGATGGTGAGTTTCCGACGTACCACTTGGTTGACGAAGCCTTTTTGTGCCATCTGGCACCGGGAACAATACTGATTAACGCTGCCCGTGGCCCTGTTGTTGACAATCTGGCATTGAAAGAAGCGTTGCAACAAGCGAAAAGCGGTGAGGGCAAGGCATTAACAGCGGTACTGGACGTATTTGAGTATGAACCGCTGGTGGATGTCGAGTTGTTACCAATGTTGGCGTTTGCGACCCCACACATCGCCGGTTATGGCTTGGAAGGCAAGGCTCGTGGAACCACGATGGTGTTTAACCGTTATTGCGAATTTTTAAAACTGGATAATCATGTAAGCGCCTCGGGTTTGCTGCCTGTAGCGCCGATCCCGTTCGTTAAGTTGAGTCAACCATGGCAAGAAGACGACTTATTTACTCTGATCCAGCTAATCTATGATGTACGTAGAGATGATGCCCTTTTCCGTAGTGAAATGAGTCGCTGTGCAGGGAATGATCATCAGATGGCCGCTGCTTTTGACCAGATGAGAAAAAATTATTGGGATCGGCGTGAATATAGCGCGATTACAGTAGCCGGAGAGACGGGTTTTGGGGTAGAGTCGCTGGCTAAATTAGGTTTTACAGTAGAGGAAACTCCATGAGCCAGGAATTTGATATTGCAGTACTCGGCGCAACAGGCGCTGTCGGTGAAGCCATCGTAGAAGTTCTAGAGGAACGCAATTTTCCTGTTCGCAATCTATATTTGCTAGCATCTGAGCGTAGTGCAGGGAAAACCTTGCGCTTTAAAGGCAAAAGCGTTCGTGTAACAGATGTAGAAGAATTTGACTGGAGCCAGGTGCAGCTCGCCCTTTTCTCTGCCGGTGCAGAAACGTCTGATCGCTGGGCTCCGATTGCGGCAGATTTTGGTGTTGTCGTTATCGATAATACATCACGCTTCCGTTACGAGCATGACGTCCCGCTGGTTATTCCAGAGGTGAACCCGCACGCGTTGGCTGAGTATCGTAACCGTAACATTATTGCCAACCCGAACTGTTCAACGATCCAGATGCTGGTGGCATTAAAGCCAATTCATGAAGCCTATGGTATCGAGCGCATCAATGTCGCCACTTATCAATCAGTTTCGGGTTCAGGCAAGAAAGGGATTGATGAACTGGCAGGTCAGACGGCGAAGTTGCTAAATGGCCTACCTGCGGAAAATAAGGCATACGACAAACAAATTGCATTCAACTGCCTGCCGCACATTGATGATTTTATGGATAACGGCTACACCAAAGAAGAAATGAAAATGGTGTGGGAAACTCAGAAAATTCTGGGTGATGATAATATCCGTGTCAATCCGACTTGTGTTCGTGTACCGGTCTTCTATGGTCATGCAGAAGCTGTCCATGTTGAAACCTGTCAGCCAGTCCATGTCGAGGAAGCGATCAGCTTGCTTGAAAATGCGGAAGGCATCGAAGTGTTCCATGGTAACGATTACCCGACTCAGGTTAGCGATGCAACAGGAAAAGATCACGTTATGGTCGCCCGTGTCCGTGAAGACATCAGCCACCCTTGCGGCCTGAACATGTGGGTTGTGGCCGACAACGTCCGAAAAGGTGCCGCGACAAACAGCGTACAGATCGCCGAAAAGCTGATTGAAGAGTATCTGTAGTAGGTACGAAAACTGAATTTCGAGTATCGAGTGATGCTAACAAGCTAATACCTCGATACTCGAGACTCGTTTCTATATCCTTTGGGCAACAACCCTCAATTACAGCTCAAGAGTCTTGATGTGTGGTCGATAGATTCATTATGCTTAGCGCCGTAACTTCGATTATCGGTTCACTTCACTTGATACTCGAAACTATTTTATTATTCTCTGCCAGAGAGGACAGCAGGCAGTGTCTGACTTATCGACTATGATAAAACGCTTTATATTACCGGTTATTTTCGCCAGTGCAGCCTTCCAGATACCGGTTCAGGCCAATACGATACGTATTCTTGGCCCTGCTGCTGATGAGCAGCCTGCTACGATTGTAGGGGCGTCTCAGAATTCCACCCAGAATCGCTCCTCCGCGACGCGTTACGGCCCGACTGCGAATAGTGAAACATTGTGGTCTATTGCCTCACGTAGCCGTCCTAATGATCAGGTTTCCGTCTATCAGGTGATTGGGGCGATACACCGCGCCAATCCACAGGCTTTCGAACAAAACAATATCCATGGCCTGCTCCCGGGAAGTGTTCTGACAATTCCTAGCCTGGCACAGATCCGTCAGGAAAATATCGATAGCGTTAAACGAAGACTGGCCGCAGACCAGCGTCGCCAGTCACGTCAGGCACCAACATCTGCACCTTCTAGGGCACCAGCCCCGAATGTTAACAAACAAGAGCCAACGGTTGTTGCCCAGCCTCTTCCTAAACCTGATGTCGCAAAAGAAGAGGTTGTGAGTCAGTCCGCCGCAACATCACAGAGTACAAGAGGCGGTATTCCACTCAAGCCGACAGCCCTTCAGGAGCAACTGGATGCTTCTGATGTACAAATGACAAAATTACTGGAAAGCAACCATCTACTGCGGGTGCGTCTGGCTGAAATGCAACACGAGGTCACGGCATTAAGAGATCAGGTCAGCAGTGATGACGTCCTTCGAGAGCAAATTAAAGGCTTTATCGAACAGCAGAAGGACCAGATTATCGAGCCGGTTGTCGCAGAAACATCATGGCTTGATAGCCTGATTGCCAACCCTTGGGCATTAGCTGCTGTAGCATTTGTTCCTGGTTCACTGATTGCAGGTTTACTTGCTTTCTTTATGCTCAGACGTAAGAAAGACGATGCCGATGACGTTAAATCACTAGACAGTCCGGAACAAAAGCCTGCGATGGTGCCTCCTCCGGCGGATAGCGATGATGCGATTCCGGATCTTGCACTTAGCGATGACAGCGGCCTTGATGACTTGTTCGGGGGGGATGATGAGTCGCTGTTTGACGATCCAGAGAAGAGCCTGTTCCCGTCCGAAACGGATAAGTCGTCCGATTCCATTGATATGCTTGATCTGTCTGTTGATAGTGATGAATTTGAGATTGACAGTGGTCTGACACCGAGCAGCATTTCCGTGAAAGGGGATGAGCAGGCTATCGGGCTCCAGGATATGGAGCGGGCTCTGGATGAGATGGAGCAGAGCACGGAGCAAAGCTCAGACGAAGCACTGGCTGCGATGTGGGAGCAGTCGCTTCAGAGCGAGAGTGATGATGAAGAAAGCTTTGACCTTTCCGACGATAGCTTGTCAAGCCTGGATGATGATTTACTCGACGAGCAGAAAATTGAAGACGGGCTCCTCGACCAGTCGATCCTTGATGACCTGCTGTCTGAAGTCGATATGGAGCAGGAAAGCCAAGCTCAGGCTGTAGAAGAAGATGCTTCTCAGCAAGTCGTTGATCAAGATGAGCTGGATTCGCTGTTTGATATGGCTGGGGGGGCTGATGTCGCGGAACCGGCGGTAGACACCGTACAAGAAGCAGTTCAAGAAGCCGTTGAAGAGACTGAAGAGCTGGCCCAGCAGGCCGCCATTGATCAGGCTCTTGCTGAAGCTGACGCTATGTTTGCCGTTGAGACAGAGGCCGTTGATGAAGGTGACGTTGATGAAGATGATATTGATGCTTTGTTCGAGGCTAACAGCACGGCATTGCTCGATGATCTGATTGAAGATGACGAGCTGAGCAGTGATATTGAGGTCGAGGAAAACAGTACTGCGCTGCTTGACGAATTACTCGAAGACGGTGGAACGAAGGATGTGCTTAATCCGAAGGTATCAATTGATGAAAACAGCACAGCTTTGCTGGATGAGTTGGTTGATGACCTCGATACCGAACTGGTTGACCAGGATAGTTATGGTTCAGTCGTCCCTGGTGCCGTAATAGAGGATGATGAATCACCAAGTATCGATGACGTGGTTATTGATGAGAATAGCACTGATCTCTTGGATGATATTCTTGCTCAGTACGGTAGCCACCCTGACTTTGAACCTAAAACTGAAACTGAAACTGAAACTGAAACCGAGCCCGAAGTTTCCACTGCAGAATCCGAGATCCAAGAGCCGGAACCTGAGGCGCTTAGTACTGACTTTTCAGATCCTGAGTTTGAGCCGGCATCCGACAGCGAAGTAGCATCATCGCAACAATCACAATCACAATCACAATCAGAGCCTGATGCCGACTTCCCTGAGTCAGAACAGTCGGCTTTTGCTGAGATTTTTAATGATGTGTTGGATGATCAATCGAGTGTTGCAGATTCAGAGCCGGAACAGACCGAAGAACCGACGTCGGAGCCTCAGGCCGAGCTGATACAGGAACCCGAAGAGATAGATGCACTGCTGGCGGACGTTGAAGGGTTGCTTGATGAGCCAGACGTCGATGATGTCGATAATCTTGAGCGCAGTGTCGATGAGTTACTGGATAGTATTGAGCATCAACCGGAACAACCTGTTCATGCCGATGATAATGCTCAGGCAGAGGCGGATCTTGAGCAAGCGATACTCTCGGGGGCCGGTTATGATGATTTACCCGTTTCTGATGAAGAAGTGGTGCTGGCAGAGCCAGAATCACTGTCTGCCGAAGAAGCACTAGATATTTCGCAATCTGTTGAAGAGTCACCGGAATTCTTATCAGTAGAAGACCCGTTACAAGAAGAAACCCCTCAAGTAGAAGAGCCTTCAGCGACAGAATCTTCAGCGGAAGAACCTTTAGCGACAGAACCTTCAGTCGAGGAGAGTCTTGAAGAACGGTTGCCGGAAGCAGAGGTTCCTGAGGATCTAGCACTCGCCGAGCAGCAACTTGAGTCAGTAGCACCAGAGTCTGTTACTGATGATGCGGTGGAGCCGCTTAGCCTGGATGATTCACCAGAAACCACATTAGCTGTTGATGAACCACTAGACGCTCTGACACCGGAAGTCGTATTGGAAGAAGATGCTCTACTAGAGGAACAACCTTTAGTTGAAGAGTCTTTAGTCGACGGTAGTCAGGAAGAGCGGCTACCAGAGCCAGTTGCTGACGATGCGGTGGAGCCGCTTAGTCTGGATGATTTGCCAGAGTTTGATGAAGAGGCAGCATTTAACGATCCTGAAGCGGAAGCGCTTGAGGAAATGCAGAGTTTGCTTTCGGATGACGAAGAGCAGGTCGCGCTAGATAATATTGTTAAGCAATTGCAGCAGGCTGCGGAGGCTGCGCAACCGGTCGAAGCATTACCAGAAGCCTCACTACCTGTTGCTGAAAGTCTGGAAGAACAGTTATCAGAAACTGAGTTTTCTGAGGAGCCGACGGCAACCGAGCTGCCATCTGAACCTGAAATTTCTGAGCCTGTAAATCTAGAGCCAGTAGCACCAGAGTCAGTTGCTGGCGATGCGGTGGAGCCGCTGAGCCTGGATGATTTGCCGGAGTTTGATGAAGAGGCAGCATTTAACGATCCTGAGGCGGAAGCGCCTGAGGAAATGCTAAGTTCGCTTTCAGATGACGAAGAGCAGGTTGCATTTGATAATATTGTCAAGCAAGTGCAGCAGGCGGCCGAAGCGGCTCAGCCGGAGAGTGCTGCGTTAGCTACCGAGCCAGCATCATTAGCGCCAGCATCAATTCATGGTGAGCAGCAGATTGCGTTCGAGAGTATCGATCCTGACTCATTACCTGAGTTTAGTGAAGATGAAGCACTACAGGCGTCTTTCGATGAACAGCATGAGCTGGAGCAGTATGAAGTAGAGCAAGGGCTGAAAGAGCCTCAAACTGCTAAGGCGGAACAACCTTCAATATCACCTGCAATGTCACCTGCTGATATGTTTGACGATGAGCTGGTTGATTCTGCCGGGCTTGATATGGCCGCTCTATTGAGTGATCCCGAAGAAATATTCGCGGATGAAGGCGTTGTGATAGCTGACAGTATGCCGGAAGCGCCACCTGTTGAGCTTCAGGCATTGAAGGAGGAACACTCGGCTTATGATACTGAGTCAGAAGAGGCTGCGGTCATTGAGCCAGAGCGGGATGCTGTTATTGAGTCTGAGTCTGTAGCCGAATCGTTACAGCAAGATGTTGCTAGCGAGGATGTACGTGAGCCTGGTCAGCCAGAGCCGATTGAACATGGATTTGATAAGGCTGACGATATCGTTCCCAATACTCACTTGGGTTTTCAGGATGAGCTTGAGGCCGAACGTGAACAACTGCTATCGGATTCTTTTGAGGGTGACGAACAATTTTCAGGCTTTACTGGTTCTGATCTTGAAATGCCGGAAGAAGATTCGGAAATTTGGGCTCAGACAAGTCCCGAACCCGTTCTGGAATCTGAAAATTGGGCTGATCAGCCGCAGATGCTAATTGAGGATGTCGCAGCCTTTGATACCGAAATGTTGTTGGCTGAAGCGGAATCGCAAGCTTTGCTACAAGATGTGGCTGGCAGTGAATTGGTTGATGAACCGAGTTCACCATCATATATCAGCATTGATGAGCTTATGAAGGATCTGGAGCCTGAAACCCCTATTGAACTGGATGATGAGCCGTTAAACCTTGAAGTAGGGCTTGATGAGTTTCCTGATGTACTCTCCGATGTTGCCGCATTTGATGTAGACAGCCAGGGTGAATATGCCAGCAAGCTGGATTTGGCCAAAGCATATCTAGAAATGAATGATAGCGAAGGTGCGCTAAGTTTACTGGAAGAAGTTGCCAGCAACGGCGATGCACAGATCAAGCGTGAAGCGAAAGGGCTGTTAGAGAAGATAGGTGTTCGTAGGTCCTAGTATCTTTGAACAGAAGGAAGATCAGGACCTAGGTTCGAGGAAAAGCGAGAGCAATGGCTCTCGCTTTTGTATTTATGAGTGAGGTAAGCTCTTTTTTCTGGGTCTAGGAATTCGACTCTGGAATCTCGTATCTTTGTTATTCTCGCTTTTTTCCCTATAATCCCTCACTCCTTGATAACAGGCCGCTGTGCCGACAGTAAGAACGAAGTAAATTATGCGAATAGCTTTAGGTATCGAATACGATGGGGCCAAATATTATGGTTGGCAGCGTCAACGAGATGTTGACAGTGTGCAGGAGCGCTTAGAAAAAGCGCTAAGCAAAATTGCCAATCAACCTATTGAGGTTCAGTGCGCAGGACGTACTGATGCTGGTGTACATGGTACCGGTCAGGTCGTACATTTCGATGTGGATGTTGAGCGTAAGATGGTTGCCTGGACCATGGGAACCAATGCAAACCTGCCGAAAGATATTGCTGTTCGTTGGGCTGTCGAGGTCAATGATGATTTTCATGCACGTTTTACTGCGACTGCGCGCCGCTATCGCTATATCATCTATAATCATGCATTACGCCCGGCTATTTTGGGGGCAGGGGTGAGCCATTATCACGGCGAGCTCGACGTGAACAAAATGCAAGAGGCCGGTCAATATTTGCTTGGTGAGAATGACTTCACATCCTTCCGTGCTGTGCATTGTCAATCTCGTAGTCCTTGGCGTAACCTAATGCACCTGAATGTGTCTCGCCAGGGCAATTTTGTCATTATTGATGTTAAGGCGAATGCTTTTGTTCACCATATGGTACGAAATATCACCGGGAGTCTGATCAAGGTTGGCCGCGGTGAAGAAAAACCGGAATGGATGAAGTGGTTATTGGAGCAGAAAGACCGAACCTTGGCTGGTGCAACGGCTAAAGCGGAAGGTCTGTATTTGGTTGATGTTGATTACCCTCAAGAGTGCGGCCTGCCTAGGGCATCGATTGGTCCGTTGTTTTTGCCGGATTAAGCAGGATTTAGGGTAGAGGTTCTAGGATCTCGCTCCCCTTTATCAACTAGTACAACCAGTTTTTTATCTACAGATCGACAACTTTGTGCTTTAATTCCACCTCGGTAAATTAACGAATTTATAATTCTCTGCTATCTGGCAGGGAAATAAGAAGATGAAAGGTCATTCATGAGCTGGCTTGAAAAGATCCTCACAAAGAGCAACATTGTTTCCTCTCGAAAAGCATCTATCCCTGAAGGGGTATGGACCAAATGTACTTCATGTGAACAAGTGCTTTACCACGCAGACCTGGAACGTAGCCTAGAAGTCTGCCCTAAGTGTGATCACCATATGCGTATGAAGGCGCGTCGTCGCCTTGAAACTTTTCTTGATGCTGAAGGCCAGGTAGAAATTGCCGGAGAGCTGGAGCCACAAGATAAGCTGAAGTTCCGCGATTCAAAGAAATATAAGGATCGCATCTCGGCGGCACAGAAAAACAGCGGTGAAAAAGATGCGCTGGTGGTAATGAAAGGTACCCTGCTGGAACAGCCTCTAGTGGCATGTGCATTTGAGTTTTCCTTTATGGGCGGCTCGATGGGTTCTGTTGTCGGGGCTAAATTTGTCCACGCTGTCGATGAAGCGATTGCTAACAAGTGCGCCTTGGTATGTTTTTCTGCCAGTGGCGGCGCTCGCATGCAGGAAGCGTTGATGTCTTTGATGCAAATGGCGAAAACCAGTGCTGCACTGGAGCGCCTTTCTGACAATGGCCTGCCGTTTATCTCTGTACTGACAGATCCTACTATGGGCGGTGTATCGGCAAGTTTGGCAATGCTGGGTGATATCAACATCGGTGAGCCCAAAGCACTGATTGGTTTTGCTGGTCAGCGTGTTATCGAGCAAACTGTGCGCGAAAAGCTACCTGAAGGTTTCCAGCGTAGTGAGTTCCTGCTAGATCACGGCGCGATTGACATGATTGTTGACCGTCGAGAGATGCGTCAGCGTATTGGTGGCATTATTGCCAAGCTAACTCATGCAACGTCGCCTATGGTTGTACCGGTTGTACCGCCGGCGGCTGCTGTCGAGGACGCAAAAGACGAAGCAGAGACAAAAGTAGAGAACGAGCAGGAATAACGTTTTTCTACCATTGAACCGGGTTTGGCAGACAGTAAAACTATCAGTCATGCTCACAGAGTAGTGTTTTGAGTGAATTTATTAGTGTGTTTACATGAATTCAAACTCGGTTCAGTGTTAAATTAGTAGCTATCATAGGTATTAATTTAGAACGATAGCAAATGTCCGGACTGACAGCACCACAAGCCACCGCCCCATTAGCCTCCTGGCTGACTTATTTAGAAAACCTCCACACCAGTTCCATTGATCTTGGATTAGACCGTGCTCTTCGTGTTGCTCAACGTGGTCAGCTGACAAAACCTGCACAGCATGTCATCACCGT
>Ga0209379_10002492_pt1 | contig 11162 bp, 7 predicted proteins | sample tdDd001_FD_187124 | JGI IMG/M metagenome (GOLD analysis project Ga0209379, IMG submission 187124) | Marine sediment microbial communities from the Atlantic coast under amendment with organic carbon and nitrate - tdDd00.1 (SPAdes)... | ecosystem: Environmental > Aquatic > Marine > Coastal >...
CCCAATAGACTTATTGAGCCCATGCCACCACCGCTTCCTCCTCCACTTGAAGAGCAGCCCAGCTCGGTCGTGCCTCCGCCAACACTCACTGGTGTGCCAGAGCAGCTTGAGGAACTCTCACCTGGTACTTCTATATCGGGAGCCGATGTAGTCAAATATGTCGGTTTAATAATGGTTTGTTCGGGCGGTTCCGGCTCATCAACATATGAAGATATCCAATCTAGGTAATAGTAAACATTTGTATACCATGTAGGTCTGGAGTATGAAGTACATATCTGCTGCTCAAATGATCCACCGATGATACCAACCACTGTATTGTCGTATATGAGAGCCCCCCCTCCATCACCGTAGCATGTCCCGTTCCCAAGAGTACCGCTATCTGAACTATTTAACGGCGATTCACTCATGGTACATAACTTAGTCAGCCCAGCATCGCTATCAAGATATTGACCTTTCGAATCAAAAGAATTTTGGCACTCCGAGATCGAAATATAAGAAACATCAGTCTCATTTATTGCCGTATCATCGACACCAGGCTCTCCATTGCCATCTCCCCACCCCAACACCTTTACGTTGGGCAGTCGATTGTTAAAGTCCCATTGCGTTTCCAATAATAATAAACTCGTATATTTGCTGTCCGTAACCAAAGGGGCGATTGAAACACTAAATGGATTAGAGACCCTGATCAATGCTATATCGTGGCTATATACTGGAATATCATTGCTAGTATTGGGGAAATAATCTTGATGAATAACAATATGTGTTACTCGGTAAATATGTGAATCCTCAACATCAATAAGATCCGCTCGACCATTTTTTACAGTAATTTCATCCAGTTCAATGACATCACTTCTTGCAACACTCTCCGGATTTTCATCCGATTTAACTAGGCAGTGTGCAGCAGTCATAACCCACTGAGGGCCGACGACAATACCTCCACAAAAATGTTTTTCCTCAGATTTAATAGCTGCCAGAGATACCATAAAAAAATAGTCATCTTCATAGTCCAACTGACTAACGGAACTTCCAAGATAAATTGCGTTTGCAGGTGTTAGCCAGATAAATGAAACAATAAAAAAGAATAAACCTCGAAACATCCTATCTCCCTACCCAACTGAACAGTTAAAACGACATACTCATTTAGTTTCTTACTTTAGTATTAGCCAGATGAGCAAAATTCGCACAATTTTATTATTTTTAAATATCTAACCGCCAAAGCATCTGGATAGACCATTTAACCATGAACCTTCATGTATACTTCGCTCCAGTTATAGCCACATGAATAAAAGTATGTTTCTGACACCGTATTTCTCGCAAGATAGCGACCAGTTTCAATTCACTCGCCAGCAAGCAAGTTACTTTGCTAAAAAGGTTGCGGGTGACTTCAACCCAATCCATGACGAAGACAATAAACGCTTCTGTGTGCCTGGTGATTTGCTGTTTGCCGTACTACTGAGCAAAGAGGGCATCAGCCAAAAGATGCGCTTTGATTTTTCAGGAATGGTGAACAACGGTGTTGCGCTGTCTGTCGACAACAAATGTGAGAAAGAAAGCTCTGTTGTTGATGCCAACGGTAAAGAGTACTTACACATGTCGCGTGAAGGTGAAAAGAGCGTTAATGCGGATTTTATCGAACACGTTGTGACTAGCTATGTGCAATTCTCCGGAATGAACTTCCCGCACATTATGGTGCCGTTAATGGAAGAGCAGCAGATGATGATCAACTGTCAGCGTCCATTAGTGATCTACGAAAGCATGGAAGTCGAGTTTGACCACTTAAATCTCACGCACCCTGAAGTAGAATTTGCAGGCGCGACGTTTGATGTAGAAGGCAAACGCGGTCTGGTAACATTGAACTTCATCTTTAAAGAAAACGGCCAAGTAGTTGGTCGTGGTCTGAAGCGTATGGTTGCAAGTGGCCTTAAGCCGTATGATCAAGCTTCTGTTGATGACTTAGTTGAGCGCTTCAATGCTCGCAAAGATGCCTTTTTAGAGCAATTTGCTAGCGCTGCTTAATTTACTTTAAGCTCTATAGAATAAAAAAACACCAGCCTAATTTACAGGCTGGTGTTTTTGTTTATCCACTCTTAAATCATTTCAGCGCGTCATTTTTTTTACAAACACCACCACAAATAACGCCATGGTAAAACTGCCTAAAAAGGCTTCAAATGCGGCTATAAACCGCGCGACCCCGACGGGAGAGATATCTCCATAACCCAAAGTGGTAAAGGTGACCACACTAAAGTAGAGCGAATTGAAAAACTCTAACAAATAGAACTGCCAGCCCGTCACCCCTTCGTAAATAGGATGAGCCCCTGTCGTATCCAAGAAGAAATACGCAAGTGCGCATATCAAAATGAGAAAAATAGAAAAGCCCACAACTCGTGCTGGGTCTTCACCATAACCGCAGAAGAGATCCACCAGCTTAGAAATGATTCGCTTCACACTAAGCCGAGGCATTTGATAACGCCGAAAGCGCATTTCTCGTTTAAAGAAATCACCCGCCATCTCAAACAAGCCCTGCTTTTCACACTGCTTACGTATGTTTCGACACACTTCTTCTGCCTCTTGGCATAAAATTATCGCTTGCTTACGTCCTTTTTTCCTTAATGCATACCGAGCCTCTTTTTCTTGCTTTAGACAATCCCCCCACTCGATATTTTCTAACTTCGCACGAGAGAGTTCGGCCCCCAACAAATTGCAATCATCCAGCTTGGCACAGTGTAAATTCGCACCAACCAGCTTTGATTTCATCATTGAAGTACCACGTAAATCTAAACCGAAGAAATGCGCATCGGTTAAATCGGCGCGGTAAAAATCCGCGTCACGACATGAAAAGCCTTCTTTACATCCTCGATTAACCAAATCAATGTCAACCAGGTTTGTTCTTGCCAACTGAAATCCGTCGAGAGGTTTACCCGCTGCGGCCCATTGCTCAACCTTCTTTTTTACGTCATCTTTGCTTTTATCGATTTTAGGATCGTGCCAGTAACAAAGCCCGGACTCTCCACACGGTTGATCGCAGCACCAGCCATCAGGATTTTGATAGCTGCATTGGCCATGTTCAGATTTCATATGCGCTGCCCCAAATGCCAGTGTATTGTCATTCACTAACCACTTATAAGTGTAGTGGGTGCATATGGTGCTGCCAGACTATTTTATATTTTTATCACTAACTACCTGTTGTCGAAGCCACTGTTTAAATAATCGAGTGTGAGGGTTATCGACATGGGTAATCACAAAATAACCGGCATTTGCCTTAATCGGTTCGAGCGGTGCGACTAAGCGACCTTTGGCAATCTCATCCCCAAGTAGAGCCATCCGTGCTAATGCAACCCCGACACCAGCCTCCGCAGCCGACATGGCCATATCTGTTCGATTAAAAAAGTGACCTTGATTGGTTTCAAATTCGAGCTGATTCTGCGATGCCCAATATAACCATTCATAATCTTTGGGCGCACCTTGCCACGGCATTGCATCGTGCAATAACGTAATCCGTTGCCAAGTGTCTAGATGACTTAATAGCTGACTATGCCGTTGATAATAACTCGCGCTCATCACTGGCAATAACGACTCTTCCATCAGCAATTCAGCGTCTTTTAGCTTATAAGGCATGGGCCCGTAATCAATTGCTATATCGAAATTTCGATTGTCACTATCAACTAACGCCCCCTCAGCAAACGTGTGGATTTGGACATCAGGATATTGCTTTTGAAAATCTTCAAGTCGAGGAACCAACCACTTAAACGCCAATGACGGAGTCAATTTTAGGCGAATCTGCTTGCTCTCAGACACACGCGTGATCTGATAAACATTCTCTTCAATTGCGCTTAAATGATGAGCAACAGATTCTACAAGCTGGCTCCCCTGCTCTGTTAATCGAATACCGCGCGCATGACGTTCAAAAACCGTAAAACCTAACCGTTCCTCGATGGCATGCAACTGCTGACTCACAGCACCAGTCGTTAAATTTAACTCACGCGCAGCACTGGTAAGACTGCTGTGACGAGAAACAATACAGATCAAGTTAATTCCATGCAGGAGTGCTGACTTCATAAGTGTTTAGTTTTTCTAAAGGGTGATGTTAATTCTTATCGATTGTTAAGCAGATGTAAATCCAACATGCTTGGCGAAAATTCTAATTTGTGGAGTGAAGTGTGAAAGTTGTCGTATTAGGCAGTGGCGTGGTCGGGTTAACCAGCGCGTGGTATTTGTCTCAAGCAGGCTGTGACGTTACTGTCGTTGATCGCCAGCCTCGTGCCGGTGAAGAGACTAGCTTTGCTAATGCTGGACAAATCTCCTATGGCTATTCCTCTCCATGGGCGGCACCTGGTATTCCGGCGAAAGCCATTAAATGGTTGTTTGAAGAACATGCTCCATTAAAGATCAAACCATCTCTAAGCCCTGAACTCGCCAACTGGGCGAGTAAAATGCTGATGAACTGTCAGTTAGAAAAATATCGAATCAACAAAGCTCGTATGCTGACCATCGCTAACCGTAGCCGCGAGTGTTTAGCTCAGTTAAATAAAGAGCATAATCTGCAATATCAGGGGCGTACTCAAGGTACCTTACAAATATTCCGTAAAGAGCAGCAATTGCAAGCGGTTGAAAAAGATATGGTGCTACTCGAAGAGAGTGGTACCAAGTACCAACTCTTGACTCCAGAACAGTGCTTAACACAGGAGCCAGGATTGGCGAATATGCGCGGCGATTTAGTCGGTGGCCTCTATCTACCGGATGATGAAACCGGCGACTGTTACCTATTCTGTCAGCAACTACAAAAGATGGCCGAAAAAGCCGGTGTTAAGTTTCTCTTCAATACTCAAGTATTAGGCTTTGAGCTAGAAAGAAACCAAATCACCGCGGTACAAACGGATCAAGGTAGCATCGAAGCAGACAGTTTTGTAGTTGCACTTGGCAGTTATTCAAAGCACCTTCTGGCCTCGGTAGATATTGACCTCCCTATTTACCCGGTAAAAGGTTATTCACTCACTCTTCCGGTACTAGACGATGCAAACGCTCCGCAATCCACGATTATGGATGAGACTTATAAAGTTGCCGTAACACGATTTGATCAACGAATTCGCGTTGCAGGCACTGCAGAGCTAGCAGGGTTTGATCCCGCGCTACCAGACAAACGCCTAGCAACGCTCAATCATGTCGTTAGTCAACTTTTCCCTCAAGGCTGTGATTTATCAAAAGCGGAGTATTGGACTGGCTTTAGACCTATGACACCCGATGGAACACCAGTGATCGGCGAAACCCAGATAATCAACCTGTTTACCAACACGGGACATGGCACATTGGGTTGGACAATGGCTTGTGGATCAGCCGATATCCTCACTCAAATTATTACTGAAAAAAATACCCTATATAAAGAACTCAGCACAGCGAGATATTATTCATAGTAACTATCACTGAAATACCCACAATATACCGAACATATCAATAGCCACAAAGCTCCGTCGATATACAAAATATCGCCGGAGTTACCCACCCGTTCGCAAACAAACCCTATCAATTACCCACAAAACCATTAATTAGTTTATCTTTTAACATTTATTTAGCATTTTGTGCCAAAGCTCACGCAAATTAACTTTAAAGAATAAATCTATTAACAAACACATTACAGAAAGGGTAATATCCTGCTCATAAAACAACCATTACAAACAATAAACAGGGAAATACATATGCAGTCATTTGTTGATTTTCTGAATGGAATCATTTGGAGTCCGGTACTGATTTATCTGTGCCTCGGCGCCGGTTTGTTCTATTCGATCATGACTCGTTTCGTTCAAGTTCGTCACTTCAGTGAAATGTGGCGTTTACTTCTTTCGGGGAAAAGTTCATCAAAAGGTATCTCATCATTCCAGGCGTTGGCTGTTTCGCTGTCTGGTCGTGTAGGTACTGGTAACATTGCGGGCGTTGCTGCCGCGATCGGTTTCGGTGGGCCGGGTGCTGTTTTCTGGATGTGGGTTGTGGCGTTTTTTGGCGCGGCGACTGCATACGCAGAATCCACATTGGCGCAGATCTACAAAGAAGAAGACAACGGCGAATTCCGTGGTGGCCCGGCATACTACATTGAAAAAGCAATGGGCCAAAAATGGTACGCATGGATCTTCGCTATCGCGACAATCTTTGCATGTGGTTTCCTACTACCTGGTGTTCAATCAAACAGTATCGGCAACGCAGTTGAAGCGGCATTTGGTTCTGGCGCAATGATTGAAACCGGACTAGGCACATTCAGCTTTGCTAAGATTTTTACTGGTACAGTTATCTCTGTCATTTTGGCTTTCATCATCTTCGGTGGTGTTAAGCGTATTGCGAACTTTACTCAGATCGTCGTTCCGTTCATGGCACTGGCGTACATCATTACAGCATTCGTTATTATTCTTCTGAATATCAGCGAAGTTCCTCGCGTGTTCTCGATGATCATCAGCGATGCCTTCTCGCCAATGGCAGGCATGGGCGCCGCTATCGGTTGGGGTGTTAAGCGCGGTGTTTACTCAAACGAAGCGGGTCAAGGTACTGGTCCTCACGCAGCGGCAGCAGCAAGTGTTGACCACCCAGCGCAACAAGGTCTGGTTCAGTCTTTTTCTATCTACATTGATACATTACTAGTTTGTTCAGCGACAGCGTTCATGATCATCATCACTGGTGCATACAACGTTCATGGCGCAGAAGGATTCTTGATTCAAAACCTATCTGCTGACATCGCTGCAAACGGCCCTGTATTTACTCAGATGGCAATTGAAAGCGCACTTCCAGGTATCGGCAAACCATTTATCGCAATTGCACTGTTCTTCTTCGCTTTCACAACGATTCTGGCTTACTACTACATTGCAGAGACCAACATCGCTTACATTCGCCGTACCTTCAAGGTTAACGGCTTGATGTTCGCACTTAAAGTCGCTCTGATTGCAGTTGTATTCTACGGTACAGTGAAGACGGCCAACCTAGCATGGGCTATGGGTGATGTGGGTGTTGGCCTGATGGCTTGGCTGAACATTGTCGGCATTCTGATCATCTTCTTCATGTCAAAACCAGCTTTGAAAGCATTAAACGATTATGAAGAGCAACAGAAGCAAGGCGTTGAAGAGTATACCTTTAACCCTGTAAAACTTGGTATCAAAGGCGCTGACTACTGGGAAGACAAATACCGTCGTAAGACAGGTAAAGAACCTTCATCAGAAGTAACGTCTGAGCCAGTTGATCAACCATCAACATAAGCACGACATAATAAAAAGCAGTGGTAAAAAAAGGGGTTAGCCGATGGCTAACCCCTTTGTTATTACTGTTCCCATATATCTCTGTACTGGCGCTATCAGGCTAGCTAAACCAATACTCAATATTCTTTATTAAGCTGCAACTTGCTCAAGCTCAACTTGTACGACTGGCTTCTTGTCACCAATAGGCAAAATCGTACGACCGTATTCGTTGTTCAGAACTTGTGCCATCGCAAAGTAAATAGCGCTCGCGCCACAGAAGATGCCTTCAAAGCCCGCAATGGTACCGATAAGCTCACTACCAGTGAAATCACGAGCAGCTAGCAAGAAGAAAAGAATGGTCAACGAACCGAATACAACTTGCTTAGCAACTGGGTAGCAAAGTGAACCAATAAACATGAAGCCAGTGAACACGCCCCATAATAGTAGGTACCAACCCATAAAGCTTGCTGGACTTGCTGGCAAGCCCATGTATGGCATTACGATAAGACCAACTAATGTTAGCCAGAAAAGACCGTAAGAAGTGAATGCTGTAGTGCCAAAAGTGTCGCCGCGTTTAAAACACATCATGCCAACGATAACTTGGCTAAGACCACCATAAAAAATACCCATTGCCAGGATCATTGAATCAATTGGGAAAAAACCTGCATTATGGATGTTAAGCAGGATGGTCGTCATACCGAAACCCATAAGGCCCAGTGGAGCCGGGTTTGCCAGTTTTGTTGACATTTTGCGCACCTTTCAAAAAAGTTAATAAATTTTACGCGCGAAGTTTAATCTTGTTCAACAAAAAAGCTAGATCATGGATTTGCAATCTAAGATTACAAAAATCATTCAAATCATATAGAAATAGAGGCAATCTATCAGACTGCCTCTATTGTGGGTTAATTATGGAACAAAGTTCTTACTGACAAGCAATTTCATCCCAGAACCAGTTGGATTGTGTTGGAGACTCCCATACACCCGGGCCATTCTTAGCTATGAAGCATTTACCTAAATACGTCACTTTGTCACCATTAGCCACTTGAGAAACACCAGGCTGCCATTGAATAAAGGTATCAGGAACCGGGGTTGGATCTGGTGTAGGTGTTGGTTCAGGATCTGGGGTTGGAGTCGGCTCTGGATCCGGCGTCGGTGTTGGCTCAGTCGGTGTACCCGCAATGAGCTCCCATGGACCACCTAAGCTTGGATCGTCGCCTTGGGTCCACCATTTCGCTTTGTACGTTGCACCTTTGTAAGTGACTTCTTCTCCGCCAGTGTAAACTTTGTTTGCATCCCAATCTGTACCCGTTCCTGGGCCAGTACCGGGATCAACAGGATCCAGTTTCTCCACCACTCGAACTTCTGGCCAGCTAGAGTGTGAACCATATAAGTTTGTCACACACTTCTCATAATCTCCCGGAACCAAAGCAGAATAAGCGGTTTGGAATCCAACCAATTCACACTCAAACGAGTAACCACCTGGGCGATCGGCGTAGTACTTCCAGTTGCCATCCCAGTTGGTATACAACACATCTGTCGCGCCATTTAGATTCAAGCTACCGTAAGGCGTTTGCTGCCAACAGGTGTTCTTTTCATCGGTACCAATCGGAATCTGGTAGTGTGAAGATAGCCCTTCCCAATAACGGATACGGTTAACTGGCTGACCTTTGTCTTTGTTTTGCTCACCACACTCGATACCACCATTAATAATGTTGATTGTGGTACCAAAGCCGTAACCAATACCTGCGTCAATCTCGCGCTGCGAAGGTGTCCAGGTTTTGTCAATCACATGCAGCATTGCTGGCTTCGGTGCCTGCGGTGTCAGGAAGAACCAAATCGCAGATGCCAAGTTAAGCCATGAGTCAGCAACTAAGCCCGGATTATTCAGCAATACTGTAGCATCGCCATCAAACATCACTTCAGAGAAAGCACCATAGTTAAAGTGATAAGAAAGCTGCTTAGCTCCGCGGCCAAAATAGCCTTGCCCTGCCGCACATGGCCATTTCTTGTTTTGCCAATCGTTCTGACCACAACCCGTAGTGTAACCTTCTTGACCTTCTGACCAGCCCATTTCGCGAACATGCACTAAGGCTTGTTGCCACTCTTCTAGTCCAAGTGGATTGTCCGAAACATTATCAATCGCAATGTGACCGCCAGTTTCTTGAGCAAAGTGTGCGAATGCCGTCACGATTGAACGCTTACAAATAGCATCTGAATCACGACCGTCGGTGTATTCAGCACAGAAAGCAGGGAACTTACCGATGGCACGCAAAAAACGTGTATAGGTATATTCAGGGGCTGCCATACCCGTTAGAAAGTCCCACTCAGTTCTAGGAAAAACACGCTCAGCACGTTTGACGTTTTCAGGGTTAGATGCAAGGCCTGCGTCTATTGCTTCTACTAATGTATTTGGTGCGGTACGTAATGCTTGAGACCAAACTTGGTACATAGGGTCTGATGTTTTTGAAGCTTCTGCCGCTTGAATATCACCACGCGCCACAACGTATCCCGTAGGATTTTGAGGGTCTGGCTGGATATTCATCGCTGCCCATGCACTTGAGCTTACGGCAAGTAAACTGGCTGTAGCGAGGAAATGAGAGGTTTTCATTGTCTTACAACTCCTTCTGGATGAAAGTACTTTTTAGTCAAAGCAATCGAAGAGTAATGTAGGACTTCGTATGGGGGAATGAGCCTAAAGGTCAACTTGCGAGGCAGTGCGAATCGAAACGTAATAATCACCACCTCAATATAAAGAAAGCGATAGATTGATTCAAAAAAAACCAGCCCGGAGGCTGGTTTTGAATATGCTTTATACCTTACTGATCAAAGCAGGATATTATTCCCATTCGATTGTTGCTGGTGGTTTACCAGAGATATCGTAAACAACACGAGAGATACCATCGACTTCATTGATAATACGGTTAGAAACCTTACCTAAGAAATCGTATGGAAGGTGTGCCCAATGCGCTGTCATAAAGTCGATCGTTTCTACTGCACGCAGAGATACAACCCAATCGTACTTACGGCCATCGCCCATTACGCCTACAGAGCGTACTGGTAGGAATACGGTGAACGCCTGCGATACTTTGTTGTAAAGATCGGCTGCGTGTAGTTCTTCGATGAAAATAGCGTCAGCGCGGCGTAGTAAGTCACAGTACTCTTTTTTGATTTCGCCAAGAACGCGAACACCTAGACCAGGCCCAGGGAATGGGTGGCGGTAAAGCATGTTGTAAGGTAGACCTAGCTCTAGGCCAATCTTACGTACTTCATCTTTAAACAGCTCACGTAGTGGCTCAACAAGCCCCATTTCCATATCGTCTGGCAGACCGCCAACGTTATGGTGAGATTTGATTACGTGCGCTTTACCTGTCTTAGATGCTGCTGATTCGATAACGTCTGGGTAGATAGTACCTTGAGCTAGCCATTTCGCGTTTTTCAGCTTCTTCGACTCTTCATCAAATACATCTACAAATACGTGACCGATAGTCTTACGCTTTTCTTCTGGATCAGACTTGCCTTCAAGTGCTGATAGGAAACGCTCTTCTGCGTCAACTTTGATAATGTTCAGGCCAAACTTATCACCGAACATATCCATAACTTGCTGACCTTCGTTCAAGCGAAGCAGACCATTATCAACGAATACACATGTTAGCTTGTCGCCAATTGCGCGGTGAACCAGCATCGCAACAACAGAAGAGTCAACACCACCAGATAGACCTAGAATCACTTCGTCGTCACCCACTTGCTCTTTAATGCGAGCAACCGCGTCTTCGATGATTGATTCAGATGTCCAAAGACGCTCACAGCCACATACGCCAAGAACAAAATTCTCTAGCATTTGTAAGCCATTTTTAGTGTGCGTTACTTCTGGGTGGAACTGAACACCGTAGTATTTCTTCTCTTCATTCGCCATAGCAGCGTAAGGACATGTGTCTGTCTCGCCCGCTTTAACGA
>Ga0209379_10002495_pt1 | contig 11147 bp, 8 predicted proteins | sample tdDd001_FD_187124 | JGI IMG/M metagenome (GOLD analysis project Ga0209379, IMG submission 187124) | Marine sediment microbial communities from the Atlantic coast under amendment with organic carbon and nitrate - tdDd00.1 (SPAdes)... | ecosystem: Environmental > Aquatic > Marine > Coastal >...
GTGTTTGCTCACTACGATCTTCTTTTTTTATTATTTTCTCCCAATCCCACTGATCAACATAAATTGAATGTAAGTTATCCATCTCTTCATCACGTCTAATAGCGTTCATATCAGTGTAAAGACCTTTATAAGTATCAACACCATAACGGTGTAAAGCCATGCGCTTCCATTTTGCTAATGAATGTACAATTTGTGCTTCTGCTCCATCAATATCTAATACGTCAAAAGAAACTGCTCTTTCAGTTCCGTTTAAATCATCGTTAAGTCCTGTTTCAGGTCTTACAAACAAAGGTGCAGAAACGCGAAGCAAGTCTAACCTATCAGATAATCCACCTTGGAAAAAGTCTTTAATTTGCTTAATCGCGACTTCTGTTTCTAGTAAACTTAAATGCGCTTTGTAACCTTCAGGTATAATCAGTCTGTCTCTCATTTTAAATTCCTCCATCTTATCGTCTACTGTTTTTTATGCATAACGGTCCTGACTTAAATCAGTGATCGATAGATTTTTCAAAAAACAAAAAACCTTCCATCTCCTAAAAAGGGACGAAAGGTATATTATCCGCGGTACCACCCATGTTAACTAAAAAGCTCTCTCAATCAGTACGGAATTGCTTCGATACTGTCCTATCTGTAACGGTTAGGCTCCGTCTAAGTCTACTCTCCAAATGAGGATTTCGGTTAGCTGCTCAGAGATGTTCTTCAGATAAAGATCCATTACCGGACTCACACTACCACCGGCTCGCTCAAAATTTCTTCTTTAACTTACTCTTCTCGTCAATGCATTTAAATCAGGTCGTATGAAATTAAATTCATTGTACGGGATTCTATATTACTTGTCAACACTTTTTGTTACACTTTATTAATATTTTACAAGGTTTGTTTCCTGATATACTTGTCGACAATCATCCAAACCCTTAGTGTTACTCGTCTTCTGTTTCATTTAACGGAATCTGAATCATTACATGAAAACCTGGATTTTTTTTATCAAGAAGTTTGATTTCCCCTCTTAAGGTTTGCACTAGATTATAGACTGTAAACATGCCAAGGCCAATATGTCCTTCACCTCTTTTAGAAGTGTAAAATGGGTCAAAAAGTTGATCCAATTCATCTTTATTAACACCTACTCCATTATCAGAATAATGAAGAATAAGATCCTTTTCGTTTATAACTACATCGATTTCGATGACTCCATTCAAAATCTTATTAAAGCCATGTTCAAGACTGTTGTTTAATAGATTACCTATCAACTGAAAATAGAGTCCAGATTTACCCATTAATAAAATATCGTCAGGACAATTTAGGAGAATGTCATGTGATGAATCTCTAAGTTTTGACCTATAAGTCAAAACTAAATTACCTAAACAGTCTTTCAAATTGAATTCACTAATAAGTTCAGTTGAATTTCCTACAGCAACACCTTTGAAAGCATCAATCATATTAGCAGCTTCGTTCAGATTTTTAACAAGTTCATTTCCTGAATTACTCACATTTAAAGTATACTCTTTCATTTCATTCTTTTTCAATTGTCCTTGTTCGAATTTGTCTATTAACTCATCCGTTTCTTTGTTCATAAATGTCGCCATGGTTATGGCATTTCCTAAAGGCGTATTTACCTCGTGGGCAACGCCTGCGACCAAATGACCTAATGAAGCCATTTTTTCAGACTCAATGAGTTTCTCCTGAGTTTCTTTGATCTTTACTAATGAACTTTTCAGGTCTATTGTTTTTCTCTTCACTTGTACACTGAGTAATCCTATATATATAACCAATAAAAATATGATTCCCAATCCCCAATGAATTACAATCTGGTGTTTCTCATAAAATGAATCAGGTTTATTTAAAACAACACTATTCTTAGGTAGAGCATTTAGATTCAACCCATATTTATGAAGATATACATAATCATAAACATGTTTATTACTCTCAGAATACTCAATATAATGCCCACTTTCGAATCTACGGCCATCTAAGTAATCTTTCATTAATTCTACAACCACAGCTCCTTGTTCATAACCACTTATTAATTTACCACCAACAATACCGTGCCCCAAACTAAATGACCACAAACCATAAACTGGTACAGGAGATACGTCAGATATTGCAGATGTACTTGGCGCTAATGAGAAAGTAGTCCCGTCTATGTCTACTACATAAAATCCATATATAACAATAGCATCTTCATCGATGTTTTTTATCACATCCACAATTTCATTAAATGCTTTGTCATCCATAAAATCTATCTCGATACCTTCCAATTGCCCAAACTCGAGTTCAATGTGCTTTTGAGAGGATTGGCCTGAGAAACTCTCATCAAGAACAACATATATTTTTTTTAGATTTGGATTTTGTTTAATCGCAACTTTTATGGTCTCCATAGCCGAAGGGGTCTCCACAATACCATAAACACCTTTTTCTTTTAAAATATCATGGGCATTTAAAAAATTTATGCCACAAAAAAAGATAGGAACGTCTTCAAACAATGCGTCTCGATATTCTGTAATAAATCTAAGCGCATTATCATCTACCGATATGACAGCATCAAAATCAACACTCCCATACTTATATTCCAACAACTTATATAAAGCCTCATAATACTCATCTGTATTAATATTTTTAGTATCCATGTACTCTATTCGTACATCAAGACTATCGAAGTTTTCTCGCATAGTCTCAGTAACTCCATTCATTACTTCGACAGTCCATGCGTATCTATCATTGTAAGAATTTAAAATAAGAACACGTTTTTGTGTAGCCTCTGAAAATGAAATTGTCAGAGGCAATACCAAACTACACACACATATAAGAATTATTTTTCTAAGCACTTGCATACCATCACCTCAATGCTCGTAAAACTACTCTTATAGTTGTAAATACCCATATTCATCAGGATTCAGACAAAAAAAATAGAAACCACCTTAGTAGTTTCAGATTGATAATATATTCAAAACCTTAATTGATACTTATTAGTAATGCTCCCTTTTGCCTGTTATCATATAGATTATACGCTCACATATGTTAGTGGTATGATCCGCTATTCGTTCGAGATAACGACCAATAAACAGGAGCTGAGTTAATTGCTTAGTTATGGTTCTATCCTCAGTATACAAATCTAGTAGTTCATGGTATATACCTTCGTACAAGTCATCTACTTGATCGTCCATTTGTGCCACAACAGTAGCTAACTCATCATCTTCTGTAATATACGCATCTAAGCTTTTACGTATCATGTCTCGAGCAATATCAGCCATTTTAGGAATATCGACAAGAGGTTTAATAAGTTTTTCATCACCGATGTCTATTACCACTTCTGCAATATTAACAGCGTGATCTCCTATTCGCTCTAAGTCTGTAATTATTTTTAAAATTGCACTCAGTTTTCTCAAATCACTTGCTAAAGGTTGTTGTGTAGCGATTACATTGATACACTTTTTTTCAATCTTTTCTTCCAATTCGTCAATTAAGGTATCTAACTCTAATACTTCATTAGCCAAAGCTAAATCCTGTTCTACCAGAGCACGTATTGCTTTTTCTACAATTTCTTCGACTGCCGCGCTCATTTTCAGTAAATACTCTTGTATTTTAACCATTTTGCTGTCTAATATCGCTCTCAATGTGCTCCCCCTCTTTAACCGAAACGCCCTGTAATATAGTCTTCTGTCTTTTGATTTTCTGGATTAGAGAAAATGTTCGTTGTCTTTCCATATTCAATCAATTCACCCATTAAAAAAAAGGCTGTATTATCAGAGATTCGCCCAGCTTGTTGCATGGAGTGAGTCACCATGATTATGGTATAGTTTTTCTTAAGTTCGTCTGCCAACTCTTCTATTTTAAGAGTTGCAATAGGATCTAATGCAGAGGTTGGTTCGTCCATAAGAATGATTTCTGGTTCAACAGCCAAAGCACGTGCAATACACAGTCTTTGTTGTTGCCCTCCTGACATACCAAGTGCGTTCTTTTTTAGACGATCTTTTACTTCGTCCCAGATCGCAGCTTGTCTAAAGCTCTTTTCTACAAGTTCATCAAGTTCAGACTTATTCTTAATACCATGAGCTCTGGGACCATATGCTACATTGTCATAAATGCTCATAGGGAAAGGATTCGGTTTTTGAAACACCATACCTACGCGTTTACGTAATTTGATTAAATCTATCCTATCGTATATGTTTTCTCCATCTAACTTAATATTACCTTTTATTTTCACACTATCAATCAGATCGTTCATTCGATTTAGTGTTTTCAAAAACGTTGATTTTCCACAACCTGATGGACCTATTAGTGCTGTAATTTTCTTCTCCTCGATATCCAGATTTATACCCTTTAATGCTTGAAAGTCTCCATAAAATAAATCTAAATCTCGAATTGTCATTTTATAATTTTTTGTCATTTTTTCACCTCATATTAAGTGGAAATTATACTGCTTTATTAAGCCTTTTAGCTAACATATTTGTACTTAAGTTAATTACAAAGACAATAATCAACAAAATCGTTGCTGTTGCATATGCCATATCAAAAGAAATACCTTCTTTTGCCAAAATGTACATGTGTACGGACAGTGTTCTACCCGATGTAGAAAGGTTCTTCATTAAGTTAACTGCTGATCCGGCTGTAAATATGACTGCTGCTGTTTCACCAACTACTCGCCCAACACTTAAAATAACACCTGTTAATATTCCTGGTATGGCGCTTGGTAAAATAGCCTTATACACTGTTCTTAATTTAGAAGCACCTAGTCCAAGGCTAGCTTCTCTAAAAGATGAAGGAACAGCTTTTAATGCCTCTTCAGTTGTTCTAATAATAGTTGGCAACACCATAATACTTAGGGTTAGTGCCCCTGATAATAAAGACCAACTTAGACCTAATATAATAACAAAGAATAACATTCCAAAAAGCCCAAAGATAATGGATGGTATACCAGCTAAACTCTCTGTTGCAAAACGTATGACTCGTACAATGAATTTAACTACAGGATGAGAATTTGTGTATTCTACTAAATAAATGGCAGCTAAAACACCAATCGGTGTTGCAATAGATAAAGAAAGCAAAATCATATAAAGGGTATTCATTATATATGGGAAAATACCACCTTCGTCCCCTTTTGGAAATGTAAATAAAAACGCCAAGTTAATATGCTTAATGCCTCTAGTTACAACAAAGCCAATAATCCATACTAAGATTCCTATTGTAATAAAGGCTGATAAAAAGATGAGCATTTTCATAATTGTATCTTTAACTGTTCTCATGTTCATACTATTCACCTGCTTTATGTGTTACTAGGTTTAAGGTTAGATTTAAGCCCATTATAAAAACAAACAAAATGACCCCCGTTGCAAATAGTGCTTCTTGATGGAGGCCATAAGCGTAGCCCATTTCAAGCGCTATGTTACCTGTTAAGGTACGTACTTTATCAGTTAAACTTTCTGGTATTAAAGGTGAGTTACCAGCTACTAATATAACAGCCATGGTCTCACCAATGGCTCGTCCTATACCAAGAATGACCGCAGCCAAAATACCCGATTTAGCTGATGGTATGATGACTTTAAATATGGTTTGTATATGGGATGCCCCCATAGCCAAAGAACCTTCTTTATACTCTTTAGGTACAGCTCTTATGGAAGTCTCAGAAATACTAATAACGGTTGGAATAATACTTGCTGCTAACAAACTGTTTCCTGCTCCACCAAACTGATCCGATAGCATAGGCACGATAATAATCAGACCAAAGAATCCATATATGACAGATGGAATTCCTGCAAGTAATTCTACAGCCGGTCGAACAATTCTTTGTAACCATACAGGTGCTATTTCTGCTAAAAATACAGCTCCCAAAATGCCTATGGGTACACCGAATGCGATTGCTAAGGCTGTTGCATATAAAGACCCTAAAATCATTGGTAAGATCCCAAATATATCTGCTAAAGGTTCCCATTCGGTTCCCATAATAAAGTTGGACAGACCTATTTCAAATATGGCTGGCCCACCTTCCCAAAAGATAAATATGGTAATAGTGGCTACACATATAACAGCTGTCAATGCACAAAGCATAAATATGGCTTCAATGATCTTTTCTGTAAGCTCTCTTCTTTTATTTGGTTTATCCAATTTTGCAATTTTTACAATAGCTTCCTTGCCCTCCATCGATGTATCACTCTCACTATTTTCAAATTTGATCACATCTTTGATGACATGATTTTGATAACTCATTATATCCCTCCTGAAATGACCTATTGTTCAGGGCTTTCTTCACCTCATCCTTATTTTCGTCGGCGCAAGACCGACGCTACGAAGGGGTGGTGTTGGACTTTTGCCGTAGACTTAACTATTGTACTGGTATAAGCTTCTCAGCTACGATCTCTTGTCCTTCTGTTGAGAAGATAAAGTCTAGATATGCTTGCGCTTCTTCAGAAACATCACCTTTTGTTAGCATTAAGAAGGGTCTTGATACTTTGTACTCTTCTTCTAAAATTGCATCAACTGTTGGTTCAGCACCATCAATTAAAAGTCCTTTTACCGACTCATCTAGGTATGACAGCGATACATAACCAATTGCAAATTCTTTTGATGCTACATTAGCTTTAACTGCACCGTTACCGTCTGCAATAAGAGCATCTTTTGTTACAACAGATATCTTCTTGCCATCTGCATTCTTTTCTTGTAATTTCATGATGCCTTCAAAAGCACCTCTTGTACCTGATCCAGCTTCACGACTTACAACAATAATTTCTTTATCTGGTCCGCCTAACTCGTTCCAGTTAGTAATTTCGGCTTTGAATATTTGTGTTACTTTTTCAGTTGTTAATTCTGCTAAATTGTTAGAAGGGTGAACAACAACTGCAATTCCATCATAAGCAATTACATGCTCTGTAAGACCCCACTCTTTTTCGCCTTCTTTTAAGTTTCTAGATGCCATACCAATATTAGCAGAACCATCATTAGCTGATTTAACACCTGCAGTAGAACCAACACCTTGTACATCAATCTGTACTGCTGTTTCCATTCCAGTAAAAGCTTCTGCTAATTTTTGTGCTACTGGAGTAACCGAAGTTGAACCTACAACTGCTACTGTTCCCTCTAAGCCTGATGTTGCTTCTGCCGGTGTTTCTGCTGTTGTTTCCGCTGGTGCTTCATCTGCAACTGCCTCTTGTTGTCCACAACCTGTAAAGATTGATAATGCCGATACAAGCACTAAACTTACTACCACCCATTTTGTGTTAAATAATTTGTTCATTTGTATCCCCTTTCATCATTAACGGTTTTATTTTGTGAAGATGTTTTATTTCTCTCATCTCTCAACAATGCAAGTATAGCAAGATATGACACTCATAGTGTTTAGAGACTGTTAAACTCAAGTTAAGAACAGGTTAAAGAAGTCATTAATAGAAATTAATACAAAAACTAAAAAAACGACCTAGTTTAGGTCGTCCTTCATTTTTATAAATTTTTCATAACATATGGGAGCGTGACTATGAACTCACTACCTTTTCCTATGGTACTATCAACTTCAATGGCACCATCAAATGAAAGAATAATATGTTTTACTATTGCTAACCCTAAGCCTGTTCCGCCTACTGCGCGAGACCTTGCCTTATCAACACGGTAGAACCTCTCAAACAACCTAGCAATATGATCCTTGTCTATGCCTATCCCAGTATCCTTAATAGAAAATTCGACGCCATCATCCATGTTTTTAACGCTCACATAAACATCACCACTGTCAGGCGTATACTTAATAGCATTGTCGATTAAGTTGATTAACATTTGTTTAAACCAACCTTCATTACCCACAACTGCCTTTAGATCCTGATCACATTCTAAACTCAACTTAATATCTTTCTTTTTAGCTATTTCATTCAATACTTCAATGACTTCTGAAACGGATTTACATATATCAATGTCATTGTTATGAGAGAAATGACTTCTTTTCTCAATATCAGATAGAACCAAGATGTCGTCAATCAAAGAAGAAAGACGGTTACTTTCAATATCTATTATGTCAATAAACTTGTCACGTATTTCTTTTTGTTCAGCAGCTCCCTGTTTCAAGGTTTCTACAAATCCTTTAATAGACGTTAATGGCGTTTTTAACTCATGAGACACATTTGCTACAAAATCTTTACGCATATGTTCTAGTTTTCTTATTTCAGTAATATCTTGTATGAGAATAACTACACCTATTACATCATTACCATCATCTACAACTATGGGGTTGGAATGCATACTTAATATTCGGTACTCTGGCTCTCTTATTTCGATTTCAGAAACTCGTGCTTCTTCCGCATTTATTAAATGTTCTACTTGTTCATCTAAATCATTGCTTCTTAGAACCTCGAGTATATGTTTACCTCGGATATCTTGTTCTTTGAATCCAAACATTTCTTCTGCTGTTGGATTGATAAACATGACATGTTTTGTATTATCAACTGCTACAACACCATTAATCATACTTCTTAAAATAGCATTCATTTTAATATTTTTATCATCTGATTCAATGATTTTATTGTGTAGTGCTTCGCTCATTACATTAAAGTTATCTGCAAGTTCACCAAGCTCATCATCTGACCTTAAATAAACACGCTCACCAAAATTACCATTTACTATTTTTTTAGTTGCCTCACTCAATCTTTTTATTGGGTTCGTGACGCTCTTTACATACCTTATACTTAATATGAAAGAGAGTGCTAGCCCAGCAACGATAGAAATGGATACCTTTTTAAATAGTAATAAGTAAAAGTGTTCTATATTTTCAAGCGGAACAGCCAATCTTAATACAGAAAGACCCTCATGGTCGCCTTCATAAGGTATTGCAACATAATACATATCGTGTTTTAAAGTATTACTATACCGAATACTTTTACCAAGACTACCTGCATATGCATCTTGTATTTCGGGTCTATAGAAGTGATTGTCCAAAGTCTCTATATCTGCTTCTGAATCACCCTTTACAATACCTTCATCGTCAATTAATGTTACTCGGGCATGAATATTCTGCGAGATTTCATTGGCAAAAGCATCTAATTGCATTGTATTATCGTTATTATGATTGATTGTATTTTGAATCAATTCAAGGTTTGTTACAAGTCTTTCTTCTACATTGCTAATATATACTGACCGTACTAAATTAAGACTTAAAAATCCAGTTGTCAGTACACCTATGAGAAGCAGTACTATAAACATTAAGTAAATTTTGCGCTGCATAGTTCCTCCTATTTGACTTTGTAACCAATTCCACGAACAGTTTCAATGTATTTATGATCATTGGTTTCTATCTTCTTTCTTAAATGACGAATATGAACATCAACAGTACGGGTTTCGCCGTAGTAATCGTAGCCCCAAATCTCATCAAGTAAGTAGTTTCTTGATAATACCTTCCCTTTGTTTTCTGCCAAGGTTCTTAAGAGCTCAAATTCTTTATAAGTCAGTTGAAAAACCTCATCACCACGAACTATTTCATGTCTATCAACATGTATTTCTAAGTCACCAATTTCAATTATTTTTTCTTTATCAGGTGCACCTTCTTTAAAAGTTCTTCGTAAAACTACTTTGACTCTAGCCATGAGCTCTCTAATACTAAATGGTTTTGTTATATAATCATCTGCTCCAATTTCTAGTCCTAAGACTTTATCTGTTTCACTACCTTTTGCAGTAAGCATAATTATGGGGATCTCTTGCAAGTCACTATCTGATTTCACTTGCTTACATACTTCTATACCATCCATTTTAGGTAGCATTAAATCTAGCAGGATAAGATCTGGCCTTTCGCTTTTAACCATATTCAAGCCTTCTAATCCATCACTAGCAGAAACAACATCATATCCATTGCTCTCTAAGTTAAACTTTAACAGTTCTACAATATGCTCTTCGTCTTCAATAACTAATATTTTTAATGCACTCATTCTTTTCCTCCTAAAACTGCTTTCCTCAAGCTCAACTATAAGCTAATAAACCAAATCATTATTATTTAAGTGTAAAATTTTTGTTCAATTTCGATTAAATCGTGCCTTTCTAATATCAGTATACGTTTTCTTCACTGTTATGCGTTATTCAATTGTTAACTCTATGTTATGTTTGTGTTAAGTAACAAATGTTAAAAGTTCAAAGTTCAAAGGAAAATCAAGTTCTCTAATTCATACCAAAACACAAGTCATAGTAAATGACTTGTGTCTGTTTTTGACCTTTTCTTTAAACTTTAAACATTGAACTTTTAACTAATCATTTAAGGATTAAGCAATTGAGCTCTTTTTCTTTCTCGCTTATTTTTATACATTCGTTCGTCAGCTATATTTATAGCGCTTATAAGACTCTCGCCATCTGCTGGTGAACAAGCCAACCCGTAATCTGCCACAACATGTTCTTTTACATTAGCTATATGAATATCAGATATTCTTTGAATAATCCGCTTCATAAACAACTCACCATTTTCATATGATGTATTAGGGAAAAATACAATAAACTCGTCGCCACCATAGCGTCCAACAAAATCACTTCTTCTAATATTCTCTTTAATGACTTCAGCAGTTCGAGCTAACACTTCATCTCCTACTGCATGTCCATAACGATCATTAACGGCTTTAAAATCCCCTAAATCCATCAATGCTACACATGCGTTTCCGCCATATCTATATATATGGTTATCCTCTTGTTCAAGCCTATTAATCATATATCTACGGTTCCAAACTGCAGTTAATGGATCAATAAGAGCTTCAAATTCAGTTCTTTCAATAAGCATGTTCAACTCCCAAAATAGGGATAACTGCTCAGATATAATTGATGCAATTTCTTGGTCACTCTCCGTTAACGCCCCCATTGTGCACAAGTGGAAGAACCCATAAATGTTTTTACCAAAATAAATAGGTATCAACATCTGATTAACTTCATTTGCATCAATAAGACTTTGTGTTTCTTTAGTTTCTATAACTTTTCTAAATAGATCATCTGGATACTCTAACTTATTTCCTAAGTCATTTTGTTCTGCAAGTAACTCAATTTTATTGTTTTCATATGCATACACAGCCGTATAAGGAAACAGTTTTTCATCAGATATTTTTTTTGCGATACGGGCATTATTTCTTTCAGTTACCATCTCTTTTACAACTTCGTGTAGAGCCCTTAATCTTTCCGCTTGTATACTAAGATCTGTTTTTGAATTGATT
>Ga0209379_10002496_pt1 | contig 11142 bp, 9 predicted proteins | sample tdDd001_FD_187124 | JGI IMG/M metagenome (GOLD analysis project Ga0209379, IMG submission 187124) | Marine sediment microbial communities from the Atlantic coast under amendment with organic carbon and nitrate - tdDd00.1 (SPAdes)... | ecosystem: Environmental > Aquatic > Marine > Coastal >...
GCTTTTGCTCAATCCCAAGCGGTGCATTCTAGCACAGAATGGGGATCCTGATTAGATGTTGGCCAGTTGCTTTAGGGTTTCTCTGTTTGCAAAAAAAAAGAAGACTATAGGTTGCCCCTTTCGACGAGCACTATGAGAAAGGTAACAGTTCAAACTGTAGTCCCACTTTAGCATGGCACTTAAAGGTAACTGACCTTTATTTGGAGTCGTACTTTACGAATGTGATGGAGGAAATTGAAGCAAATTTCACAGCACCCGCTATCCGCGATATGGTTTTGACCGCGCCAGACGTTGAGTTACCCCCTAGCCTTTTGGAAGCCCGTTACACAAGCCTACAAGAAAACTCTTTCCCACAGCACCCGAAGTTTAACTCTGAGTCTTGGGCGTATGCTGCAAGCAACTGTGATACTAAAAGTGGCTATTGGAACTGGGTTAATCAGCAGATCGAAGATGAATCCGAGTGAAAATAAAGCGGAATAAATAATTCACTACTTTGACAATATGCAATGCGATTGCATGTTGTCATCGTTAAACTCTACATTAATTGTAAGCTTACTCAAATTGACCAGTTTCGGAGAATGAGTTGAAAGTCGTAATTAACAACCCAGATGATAAATACAATGTATCGAACCACCTGACCGCAAATCAAGTTGATGAGGCACAAAAACTTCTTGTATCAGCTGCCGAAAAGAAGTTAAGCGACTTTAAAGAATACTTCGGTGATTCTCTGAAATTTGAATTAACGTCTATGGAAATCAAATGCGTCCCAGTTCGTGGTCAGTTCATATTTAATACTTGCACGCAGATCGATAAGGTTAGATTCAATTATGGTAAGCCACAACAGGGAAAGCATTCAAATATCTACTACTCTCAAGCTGAAGCAGTAGCCAGCCAACAAACCGCCTATGAAAGCTTTAAAAACTATACTAATAGTGACCTCAGAGGCTGTGTAGACCCCGAAGTTGACTCAAGCATGTTCGAACAGGAAAACACCGCTTGGAAAGTAGCGGCTGTTGAAAGCTTTGCTCATCATGAAACCTGCCAGAGTTGTTCAGGAGGGGGACGCATTTACCACGACGTTCATATACCTGCATCCGTTGATACTTGCCGATCCTGTAACGGACATGGTGATTACAATTGCCAAACCTGTTATGGAGCTGGTTATTATAAGAACCGTTACAATCAATTTGTTACCTGTGAAATTTGCTATGGCCACGGAAGCTTGGTATGCAATTCATGCTCTGGGAGCGGTAAATCTCATACGCCTCCGATTCATAACGTACAAAATATACAATGTGGTGGCTGTTTAGGTCACGGCACTACACACTCGGTTTACTCCGCTTCGGTATGGACTCAAACAGAGAGGAAGTTGAATATTCAATCCGACGATATATTCTTTAGCCACGCAATTACCAGACGCTATAAATCAAGTAGTGCTAAGGAACTCTTTGACACTGCCAGTTTAGTAATCTGGAACCCTGACAGAACAGAAGATACTTTCGGTGAAACCTCAGGGCGTGTTCTGCGAAGGGACTTAAAAGGTGCTATTTGTCTCGGTAAATTCTCTATTCTTCTGAATGGTAAATCAAAAGGATATGGATCAATTTACATCGACTCTATGTACAACAAATACATAAACAGAACTGACTATCTTGAGCCTACATTTGACGCTGTTGATATAGCATTCAAGAAGCAAGTGGATAAGCTTTCTCGACTTTTGAAAGACAAGTCAGAAAAGGACGTAATAAATAATTACATTAAGAGCACACCCGCTCTGCGTGTAATTCATAGTCATTTGCGAATAACTGACAAACTGAAATTAAGGCTTATGATTGATGATACGAACATCTATAACAACGCAGTTAAGGTTACCTCTGAAGCTGATACGTACCTAAAGCAAAGTACCGCCAAAAGGTGGATATCTTCGATTTTCTCATAAGCTAAAAAAGCCCGCATATTTGCGGGCTTCATGTTTCGAATTCTTTAAAGGCTAAAACTCCCAAATCCGCGAGGAACTTTACATCTTCCTGGTCGCTGCTTTAACTGCATGATCCATGATGTTCGCCAGTTGCCTACAGGTTTGGCTGATGTCTCATGCAAACCAATTTCAATGTCTATCAACTTCATACGTTTAATTGCCTTCATTGCTTTTCTCCAATACCACTATTTCAGAATTTAACACTTCACACTCACCGGTTACTAACTTTTCGTTAGCAAGATATTTCAGTAAATTGATCACAAATAGCTGAACTTGCATTGTTAACGCTTTGGTCTATCCCTGAGCGTTAAAAATTAAGCAACCTTACTCAATGCAGCTCCTTTTCTGTATCAAGATGTCCAAAGACGGTTTAAATGAGAGCATTGACTGACTTATTTATGTCCGTGCGACCTGAAGTCGTATGAAGCGTTGTTCACCACGATAAGAGTGAATGTATGGTACTCCCCACTTTTGCAAGTAATGATATTTAATAACGAGCTGATTTGCGCTAATGTATTCAGAGTCTATATGAAGTCATTTCACAACTTCGCTCTACGATGAGATCCGCGCCAGATTGTCCTCATAACCATCAAAGCATATAAGCCTGCTAGTTCACTCGACAGGTTTCAATCTGGTGGTCTAACCGTTTTGTCATCATTTATCATCATTGCAAACCTGGTTTAAATCTTTAGTGAAAATTCTTTGTTCGTAAGCATAACAGACCACGCTATTCTGGCGATTTTGTTAGCTAAAGCAACCACTGCCACATTAAACGGCTTTGTTCGTTTTAAATTCATCAACCAAAGACCAAAATACTTTTCAGCTGTTTCTGCTCGTCTTAATATTGACCGAGCAGCATGAACAAATAGCTCCCTCAGCTCACTATTCCCTCGCTTTGATATACCTAACATTCGACTTTTACCACCAGTAGAGTGTTGACGAGGTACTAATCCAACCCATGCTGCAAAGTTACGACCACTGGAAAAATCCTTAGGGTCAGCTACGTTGGCTACACAACAAGCCGCTGTCAAAGGGCCTACTCCAGGGATAGTTTGTAAAAGGCTATAGCGAATATCATCCTTATTTATGAGTTGTAGTTTTTTCTCTTGAGATTCAATTCGTTCATTAAGATAGCGATAGTATTCAAGCTGTTCTGTTAACTCATTAATCAATGAGTTTGGTAATACTTCATTTTGAAGTTCTATCCACTCAAAAAGCTTTTTGAGTGGGCTGTGGCCACGAGGTAAACTCAAGCCAAATTCTAGAAGCATTGCCCCCATTCTGTTCATACACGCTGTTCGTTCTTTCATAAATGAAGAACGAACTTTACGAATTATCGAAGCTACTTGCGCTTCTTCTGATTTAGGAGAAGTGAACCTCATTGTTGGTCTAGTTGATGCCTCAGCAATTGCATCGGCATCAATGAAGTCATTTTTATTTGTCTTCACATAAGGTTTTACATATTGTGCTGGAATCAATTTAACTACATGTCCATAAGATTTACATTTCCTGGCTAACCAATGAGAACCACCGCAAGACTCCATTGCTATAAGCACAGGCTCATAAGCAGAGAGAAATTGAAGTAATTTTGTTCTATTTAACTTCTTACGAAATGTTTCTCTACCGTTCGAGTCATGCCCTACTGCATGAAATGAAGATTTTCCTAGATCGATACCAATAGTTGTAGTGATAACCATAATATTCGCCCCTTAAATAGATAGACTTAAAGTCTAGGTTCTGGGGTGTGGGGAGTACCATCTAATTACCATCTGTATCACCAGATGACCCTAGGATTCTGAATAAAGCAGCGAATCCGACAATGTAACGAAACTTGGTTGTTAGACCGAGTGGGAACTGAATCGTGAGAGGACGTTCTTCCTGATAACCACAAATTGGGTGTGCGACATGAAGTCGTATGAAGCGCTGTTCACCGCTCAACGAGTGAATGTATGGTACTCCCCACTTTTGCAAGTAATGATATTTAATAACGAGCTGATTTGCGCTAATGTATTCAGAGTCTATATGAAGTCATTTCACAACTTCGCTCTACGATGAGATCCGCGCCAGATTGTCCTCATAACCATCAAAGCATATAAGCCTGCTAGTTCACTCGACAGGTTTCAATCTGGTGGTCTAACCGTTTTGTCATCATTTATCATCATTGCAAACCTGGTTTAAATCTTTAGTGAAAATTCTTTGTTCGTAAGCATAACAGACCACGCTATTCTGGCGATTTTGTTAGCTAAAGCAACCACTGCCACATTAAACGGCTTTGTTCGTTTTAAATTCATCAACCAAAGACCAAAATACTTTTCAGCTGTTTCTGCTCGTCTTAATATTGACCGAGCAGCATGAACAAATAGCTCCCTCAGCTCACTATTCCCTCGCTTTGATATACCTAACATTCGACTTTTACCACCAGTAGAGTGTTGACGAGGTACTAATCCAACCCATGCTGCAAAGTTACGACCACTGGAAAAATCCTTAGGGTCAGCTACGTTGGCTACACAACAAGCCGCTGTCAAAGGGCCTACTCCAGGGATAGTTTGTAAAAGGCTATAGCGAATATCATCCTTATTTATGAGTTGTAGTTTTTTCTCTTGAGATTCAATTCGTTCATTAAGATAGCGATAGTATTCAAGCTGTTCTGTTAACTCATTAATCAATGAGTTTGGTAATACTTCATTTTGAAGTTCTATCCACTCAAAAAGCTTTTTGAGTGGGCTGTGGCCACGAGGTAAACTCAAGCCAAATTCTAGAAGCATTGCCCCCATTCTGTTCATACACGCTGTTCGTTCTTTCATAAATGAAGAACGAACTTTACGAATTATCGAAGCTACTTGCGCTTCTTCTGATTTAGGAGAAGTGAACCTCATTGTTGGTCTAGTTGATGCCTCAGCAATTGCATCGGCATCAATGAAGTCATTTTTATTTGTCTTCACATAAGGTTTTACATATTGTGCTGGAATCAATTTAACTACATGTCCATAAGATTTACATTTCCTGGCTAACCAATGAGAACCACCGCAAGACTCCATTGCTATAAGCACAGGCTCATAAGCAGAGAGAAATTGAAGTAATTTTGTTCTATTTAACTTCTTACGAAATGTTTCTCTACCGTTCGAGTCATGCCCTACTGCATGAAATGAAGATTTTCCTAGATCGATACCAATAGTTGTAGTGATAACCATAATATTCGCCCCTTAAATAGATAGACTTAAAGTCTAGGTTCTGGGGTGTGGGGAGTACCATCTAATTACCATCTGTATCACCAGATGAACCTAGGAGCCTGAATAAAGTAGCGGCTCTGACAATGTAACGAAGATTGGTCACAGACCAATCGGGATCTAAATCGTGAGAGGTTGATTCTCCTGACAACCACATAAGTCGGGTGAGTGCTAGGTAGTCAGTATGACGAACACAAGTGAATCTGTGCAAGGTGCGTTACTGTGGAAGCAGCGGAAGTGGTTTATACGCTGTGGCCAAAAGGCACGGGAGAAGGAAAGGAGTTACCCGATTACCCTTTCGTGATCGCTATGCTCCCCGCACTATAACAGGCGTCTACCCTGACATTGCGTGACATACGGAACATGGTAAGCCTGTATCGCTCCCTATGGGAAAGCCTTTGTGGCCTATAGTGATGCAGGTAGAGGAGGTTGGAAAAAGCAAAGGCTGCATTGTAATTATGCAGATACAGACCTGTGTCTGGTCACGAAAGTGAGCCCACTTCCAACTGGTCTCTCGTTGCGAGAGAGTTTGAAGAACTTTATTAAGGAAGAAAAGCAAATGATGATTTCGAATGAGATTAGTGCATCTTCTGACGGCGCACAATGGCAATCCATTAACTGGAAGGCCGTAGAGGCGAACGTCTTAAAGCTTCAAATGCGTATCGCAAAGGCAACTAGAGAAGGTAAACACAGCAAAGCGAAAGCGTTGCAGTGGTTACTCACTCATTCTCGCTCAGCAAAACTTCTTGCTGTTAAACGAGTCTCTCAAAATAAAGGCAGTAAAACGCCTGGAATAGATGGCGTCGTCTGGAACACAGATGCACGCCGTATGAAAGCAGTTAATCAATTGAGTCGCAAGGCTTATCAAGCTAAACCACTCAAGCGTATCTATATTCCCAAGAAAAACAGTAAGCTCAGACCCCTTGGTATTCCCTGCATGATTGATAGAGCGCAACAAGCTCTTCACCTTCTAGCATTGGAACCGATATCTGAAACTCTCGCTGACCCAAATAGCTACGGCTTTCGCCCTAACAGAAGTACGGCAGATGCCATCGCCCAATGCTTCATATGTTTGAGCCACAAAAAGTCTAATCAATGGATCCTTGAGGGAGATATCAAAGCCTGTTTTGACAAAATAGGACACCAATGGCTCAATGAAAACATTCCAGTAGATAAGCGAATGTTGAATCAATGGCTAAAATCTGGATTCATGGATAAAGGTTTGTTCTATCGAACTGACGAAGGTACACCTCAAGGCGGGATTATTTCTCCGACCCTGATGTTACTAACACTTGCAGGGCTCGAACAAATTATCAAATCTACAGCTCGTAAGAAGGGATGTAGAGTCAACTTTATTGGATACGCAGATGATTTTATAGTCACCGGTGCTTCGAAGGAAGTTCTGATGTATGAAATCAAACCGCTTATTGCTAGGTTTTTAGAAGAGAGAGGCTTAACACTATCTGAAGAGAAAACGCATGTCAGTCATATTAATAATGGATTCGACTTTCTTGGTTTTAATCTAAGAAAGTACAACGGGAAACTACTCATCAAGCCGAGTAAATCCAATGTTCTATTATTTTTAAGTAACATGAGTGAACTCATTAAGAAACATGAAACCATACCAGTTAATAACCTCATCAAAATGATGAACCCTAAACTGAGAGGTTGGGCGAACTATTATCGTCATTGTGTAGCCAAACAAACTTTCAACTATGTTCACAGCAGACTATTCCAGACGCTTTGGCGTTGGGCTGTGAGACGCCACCCTACCAAAGGGAAGCGGTGGATCGCTCTCAAATATTTTATCAATCGCAAAGGTCAATGGCAGTTTCACGGTTGGCAGAAAATAGCGAACATTGATTGCCAGTTTAACCTTGTTCAAATTGCTCAAACGCCAATAAAAAGACATGTGAAGATCCGAAGTGCGGCTACGCCTTTCGACCCTCAATTCCAAGAGTATTTGGTTAAGAGGAAACCGAAGAAGCAAAGCCGTAACTCTTGGTTCGATCCCGCTCTCACTGCTTTATAAGTTGCTGGGTATCCAACGATGCCTTTGTAGAGGCTTGAGCCGTATGCAGTGAAAGTTGCACGTACGGTTCTTAGGGAGACGGCACTTGGTAACAAGTGTCGTCCACCCGACAAGTGCTAGGGTGTCAGTATGATGAACGTAAGTGAATCCACGTAAGGCGCGTTATGTGATGAAGCAGCGGAAGTGGTTAATACGCTGTGGCCAAAATGGCAATGAGAGTCGGAAAGAGGTTGGACAATACTCTTTCGTGATCGGTGTATTCTCCGCACTATAGTGGGCATCTAACCTGATATTTTGCGCGACATACGGAACAGGGTAAGCCTGTATATCTCCCTATGGGAAAGCTGTCTGCGAAGATTGCCGATAGGTGTGCAGGTAAAGGAGGTTAGAGAAAGCAAAGGCCGCTTTGTAATGAAGTGGATACAGGTTTATATCTGGCGCGAAAGCGAGCTGACTTCTAACTGGTCTCCCGTTGCAAGATGATTTGAAGAACTTTATTTAAGGAGAAACGCAAATGGTGGCTTCATCAGAAGTTAGTGCCTCTCCTAATGGCACTCAGTGGCAATCCATCGATTGGAAAGCCGTCGAGTCGCACGTATTAAAGCTTCAAATGCGCATTGCAAAAGCAACCCGAGAGGGAAAATACAGTAAAGCAAAAGCTTTGCAGTGGGTCTTAACACACTCCAGAGCAGCGAAATTACTGGCTGTGAAGCGAGTGTCCCAAAATAAAGGCAGTAACACTCCTGGAATAGATGGTGTCATCTGGAATACGGATGCTCGTCGAATGACCGCAGTTAATCAATTGAATCGAAAAGGCTATCGAGCTAAACCTCTCAGACGCATCTACATCCCGAAAAAGAATGGCAAACTCAGACCTCTAGGCATTCCATGCATGATAGACAGAGCGCAACAAGCGTTGTATCTGCTTGCTTTGGAGCCAATTTCGGAAACAGTAGCAGATCCAAATAGCTACGGTTTTCGCCCTAACCGCAGTACGGCAGATGCAATTCAACAATGCTTCAAATGCTTGTGCCTTAAGCGTTCAGGTCGTTGGGTTTTAGAGGGCGACATTAAGGCTTGCTTTGACAAGATCGGGCATGAATGGCTACTTGAACATGTTCAAATTGACAAAAGGATGCTGAAGCAGTGGTTAGGCTCAGGCTATATCGATAAGGGCTTGTTCTACCGAACTTCGGAAGGAACTCCGCAAGGCGGAATTATTTCCCCAACGCTTATGTTACTGACACTTGCAGGTTTAGAAAAACTCGTAAAAGAAGTGGCTAGGAAATCGGGAGAACGAGTTAACTTTATAGGTTATGCGGATGATTTTGTGATAACGGGTTCATCAAAAGATGTTCTTGTTAACGAAGTCAAACCACGACTGATTGATTTTCTAAAAGAAAGAGGGTTGGCACTCTCTGAAGAGAAAACGCACCTTACTCATATAGATGATGGCTTTGATTTTCTGGGTTTTAATCTCAGAAAATACAAAGGTAAACTGCTCATCAAACCAAGTAAAACTAACGTTCTCTCCTTCTTGGGAAACTTGCGTGAACTCATCAAGAAGCACGCAACAATGCCAGTCAATGATCTTATCAGACTATTGAACCCTAAATTGAAAGGTTGGGCGAATTATTATCGCCACTGCGTTGCAAAACGTACTTTCGGTTATCTCGGTCATCAAATCTTCTGGTTACTGTGGCGATGGGCGGTAAGACGCCATCCTACAAAATCAAAAGACTGGGTAAGGCGCAAATACTACATGAACAGAAGTGGTGGTTGGCAATTTCATGGTTGGCAGAAAATCGCGAACATGGACTGTCACTACAACTTGGCTCAAATAGCGAAAACGCCAATTAAAAGACATGTGAAGATCCGAAGTGCGGCTACACCGTTCGATCCTCAGCACCAAGATTACTTGGCAAAGAGGAAACCGAAAAAGGAAAGTCGTCACTCTTGGTTTGATCCTGCTTTAACTGCTATCTAGGTTGCTGGGTAACGTAATACGCCTTAGCGGAGGCTTGAGCCGTATGCAGTGAAAGTTGCACGTACGGTTCTTAGGAGGGCGGCACTCGGTAACGAGTGTCGCCTATCCGACAGATGTGAGCTATGGCGTCCTGTTAACTTGTATAATACTGAGGACGAAAATCGCTCGTTCCCCCCCCCCATTTTTGAACGGAACTGAGTGGTTCCTTTCACCACATTTCTACTATCGGCCATGAGGAAAAGTACTGTGATTTCAGTGATACGATTTACCATAGAGCAATTACGTTAAGGCGCTAAGGGGCAATTATAAGTTGAAAATGGCAGGCGAAGAATAAACTCTGGTCGAGTATTGCCTGCCAAAATGTCAGATCGTATGAGTCAGTACACGTTATGAAGCCGTAGGCAGCTCAGGTAAGTGTGAACCTCCATTGTGCGGATAAATAATGTACTCGCCGTGATACTTCACTTTCGACTTGTAGTCCGTGACTTTATACATTAACAAGCCTGCTTTATAGGCCGTATCGACAATGAACTGTGCATCACCACGAACGTATAGCGATATTGGCTTAATCACCTCACCCTGTTCGGAGATCCCCTCCTGATATTGCTTCGAACATACCACCAGCGAAGCCTGACCGTCAGTATGGTGCGTTACTTTCCTGTTCACTTCATATTCTGTCGTCACTAGCCAATCAGCTTCTTCCAACAACGTATACAGTGACTGGATTTGCTCGCGAGTCGTTGCACTAGCAACATCTTCGTTGCGGGGAATACCGGCAAACGTTTGATGAATATGTTCAAATTGCTGCTTCAGTTTGGCATTTTTACCCATACTACGGGCCTGCTGCTGCCAAGCCAGCAATGTTTTGGCCAAGCAGTGATCATAACGCTGTTGCTTTATTGCCTTGGTTACCCAGGCACTCAGAAAGTGTGTTTCACTCACCGGATTCTGAGGCGTCTTACCTGACTGCAGGGATTCGCCCAAATCCTGAAGCCCGTCAGAGACCAATCTATAGATTTCTTGATAAAAGTTTGCCATGTGGTTCCTTAAGCGTCTCGGGACATAAACCAATAAAATCCAGCCGATAATACTGCACATGTCGCCATGGTCAATGCCATCGGCCAAACTGTTGCGTCTGGCATCATAGCAACCATACCGCCTACCACGGTTCCTGTCCCAAATCGCATCGTACCTGCCAGTGATGATGCCGTTCCCGCCATATGCGGGTACTTGGCCAACAAGCAAGCCATTGTGTTACTACCAATAATTGAAATGGTACCCACAAATAGCATGACAGGGACAACGACACCCCACAAGCCAAGCTGGAATAACTGGCCACAAACCAAACCAATACCGGCGATTAGCTGAATAATCAGGCCAAAACGCAGCATCCAGTGCGAGCCCATCTTTTTCACCATCCGGCCGTTAATACTGGTCATCAGGATCAAGCAAACAATATTGAGGCCAAACAGCAGACCAAAGTGCTCTGTACTGACGTGGTACAGATCAATGTAGACAAACGATCCAACAGTAAGGAAGGTAAACATCCCGGCAAAAGAGAAACCACTACAAAATATCATGCCAACCGCTGCCGGTGTTGTGAGCATTCGGGCATAGTTTCTTAACGTAGAGCCCAGATGAAACGGCAATCGCTTTTCGACAGGAAGCGTTTCAGGAATTTTCCCCAGCACAGCTACGATAACAATCGCGGCAAACAGAGCCAGCACCCAGAATATAGAACGCCAGCCAAACCAAATCGACAGATAGCCCCCAATCATCGGAGCGGCAAGCGGGGCGATTGTCATTACCAGGGTGATAAACGACATAGTGCGGGCAAACTCTTCTCGCTCGAACATGTCTCTGACAAGAGCCTGAATAATGACTGCGGCCGATGCACCAGCAAAACCCTGAGCGGCAC